>JAEEGL010525564.1_pt1 | contig 23257 bp, 21 predicted proteins | sample 9134231 | NCBI WGS metagenome assembly JAEEGL01 (sample SAMN16246548, study PRJNA631951) | gut metagenome | biome: gut microbiome; feature: rumen; material: fiber-attached | host: Bos | place: Iran: Karaj | collected 2018-10
CGATATCCGTCGGAGGCACCCTGTTCCGCGCCGAGGAGTCAAGCTCGTCGTTCCAGAACGCGCTCGACGGCTGCATGAGCTCGATCGAACGCCAGATCCGCAAGAACAAGACCAGACTCGAAAAGAAAATGAGGTCTTCGATCGCGGTGCCCGTTGCCGACAGTTCCGACGTACCGGCGGAGGAGGAGCTCCTCTTCGACGTCAGAACGAAAACCTTCCCCCTCAAACCGATGACGACCGACGAAGCGATCCTTCAGATGAATCTGCTCGGTCACTCCTTCTATCTCTTCTGCGACTCACAGACCGAGGAGACGTGCGCGGTCTATAAGAGAAGGGACGGGGCGTACGGCCTCATCGTTCCTCAGAAATAACGCGGAAATATCAGCCGCGGCTTCACCGCCGCGGCTTTTTTCGTTCTCCCCGAAATAATAGGCGCAGAAGGAGGCGAGCGCGTCGTTCACGAGATCCCGTATCTGCTCCGCCCCGCACCCGATCTTTTCGGCGAGGATACTCTCGCCGTCCGGCCGCGCGTCGATAAACGCCCCCTCGAGAAGAACGTACTCCGCCGCGGTGAGGCGCAGAAGCGCCGCTTCGACGCGGCGGACGTGCGCCGCCTGCGTCTTCATCCTCTTTGCGAGCTCCTCCGACGGCTTCTTCTCGGCCAGCGCTTTCATTACGACGATCGCGCGCCTTCCGTAGGCGTAATTTATAAGGGCCGCCCTTCCCTCTTTCAGTATATTCGCGTCCATATATTTGTCCCCTTTCACAATATCGAACAAATGTTCGTTTGTTACGATTATATCACCGAACGTTTGTTCTGTCAAGGGGTTTTTCTCTCCCGGGGAATTGAAAAATCGGCGTCCTTGTGATAAAATTATACGGAACGAAAACGAAAGACGAGGAATCACTCTTGGAGCCCCTTATAACTGCGAATTATCACACTCATTCCAAATACTGCAGACACGCCTCGGGCGAGACGGAAGACTACGCGAACGCCGCCGTCGAAGCGGGTCTTGAAGTGCTCGGGTTCAGCGACCACACGCCGTATCCCTTCCCCGACGGATATTACAGCGGTTTCAGAATGTATCCGCATCAGATGAAGGACTATATTGCGGACGTTCTGCGCTGCAGGGAGAAATTCGGGGACAAACTCGAGATAAAGCTCGGATACGAGGTAGAATACTATCCGCGCCATTTCGGGGCGCTCATAAAAACGCTTGCGGCGTCGGAGTGCGACTATCTGATCCTCGGTCAGCATTTCATCAAAAACGAATACGACGGCGAGTACTCGGGCGAAGAAAGCCGCAGCGAGGAAAAACTTAAAACGTACGTCGATCAGGTCTCCGAGGCGATGGAGACGGGGCTTTTCTCCTGCCTCTGCCACCCGGAGCTGATACACTTCTCGGGACCGGACGAGATCTACGCGGAACATATGACACGCCTCGTCGAAGTCGCGGTGAAGACCGACACACCGCTCGAGATAAATCTGCGCGGGATCAGATTCGGGGCTCAGTACCCGGACGAGGGATTTCTCGATATCGCCGCGCCGCTCGGAGCGAAGTTCATCATCGGCGTCGACGCGCACGATCCGCACGATCTGCTCCCGGCGCGGGAGCACGCGTACGCGCTCGAGCTCGTAAAAAAGCACGGTCTGTGCCTTCTCGACCGTATGGAACTGAAAAAGCCCGCCGTATGACGGGCGTCCCCCGGAGGGAAAAATGATAATTTCGGAAAAGATCAGAAAGATCGCAAACGAAGCGGAGCGCGAGATGCGCGACCTGTTCGCCGATATCGACAGGATATCGGAGGAAAACACCGAGCGCGTGCTCGACGCATTCCGCGAGGAGCAGATCTCGGAGAGCCATTTCACACCGAGCACCGGATACGGTTACGGAGACCGCGGCAGAGATACGATCGACGCCGTGTCTGCGCGGATCTTCCGCGCGGAGGCAGGCTTTATGCGCAGCTCCGTCATCTCGGGGACCCACGCGCTGACCGTGGGCCTTTTCGCGCTGCTCCGTCCGGGCGATACGCTCCTCTCCGTCACGGGCAAGCCGTACGACACGCTCGAAGAGGTGATCGGAGCCGGGGATACCTCGGGCAACGGATCGCTTTCCGATTTCGGGGTCAACTACGAGGAGATCCCGATGACGGGTTGCGGTATCGACGTCCCCGCCGTGAAAGAGCGCGTCGCGCGCTCCGGCGGAGAGATAAAAGTCGTTTTTCTGCAGCGTTCCAAGGGATATCTCTCCCGCCCGACGCTGACGGTCAGACAGATCAGAGAGGCCGCTTACGAGGTCGGAAAAGCGGCGGCGGAGCGCGGGATACCCTCGCCGTTCGTCGTCGTCGACAACTGCTACGGAGAGTTCACCGAGACGAGCGAGCCCTGCTTCGACCCCGACACCGAGGGGGAGGCGGGCGTCGATCTCGTTATCGGATCGCTCATAAAGAATCCCGGAGGCGGGATGGCGGACACGGGCGGATATCTCATCGGCTCGAAGCGCGCCGTCGAACTCGCGGGATACCGTCTCTGCTGTCCCGGCGTCGGTCTTGACGCCGGAGCGTCGCTCGGTCAGAACAGAAATATACTCAAAGGGCTGTTTTACGCGCCGCACACCGTCGCGCAGGCGATGAAGACCGCGCATCTCGCGTCGTACGTTTTCTCCGCGCTCGGATTTCCGGTCGATCCCGGGCCGTTCGACAGGAGGAGCGATATAATCCAGACGGTGCGCCTCGGAACGCCGGACGGGCTCGTCGGCTTCTGCCGCGGGATCCAGTCAGCGTCGCCGATCGATTCGCACGTCGCGCCGGAACCGTGGGATATGCCCGGTTATTCCGATCCCGTCGTTATGGCGGCGGGCGCGTTCGTGAACGGTTCGTCGATCGAGCTGTCCGCCGACGGCCCGATGAGGGAGCCGTATACGGCGTTCCTGCAGGGCGGGCTGACATACGAGAGCGGAAAGCTCGGGATCCTTCGCGCCGCCCAGTGCGTGCTCGACAACAAAGAAACGAAGTGACGGGATGAGTTTTCCGGAACTGCTTATCCTCGCCGTGAGTCTTTCCGCCGACGCGTTCGCCGTATCGGTCTGCAAGGGACTCGCGATGGGAAAAATAAAATTCTCCCGCGCGCTTATCGTCGGGCTGTGGTTCGGAACGTTTCAGGCGCTGATGCCGACGGTCGGGTATTTCCTCGGGACCGCGATCGGCGGAGTTATCGGGCGGTACGGATTCATCGTCGCGTTCGTGATCCTGACCGCGATCGGCGTCAAGATGATCGTCGACGCGATCAGGGGGGAGAAGAAAAAGCGAGCGGCGGGCTCGACGTGAAGGAGATGCTCCTCCTCGCCGTGGCGACGAGCATCGACGCTCTCGCCGCCGGCGTCTCGATGGCGCTCGTCGAGGTGAATATCGCCCTGTCCGCGGCCGTCATCGGCGTGACGACGCTCGTTCTGTCCGCCGGGGGCGTGTATATCGGCGGGCTGTTCGGCGACAAATTCGAAAAGCCCGCGCGGATCGCAGGCGGCGCCGCGCTCGTCGCGCTCGCCGTCAAAATATTGATCGAAGGAATAATAACTCTGAATAAATAAAACAAGCCGGTCACCCGCAGCGACCGGCTTGTTTTTCGTTTTTGAGAAAGCGTTATCTCCCCGCCAGTATCCTGCGCGCGATAGCGTCGGAGGTGAAACCGTATTTGTCGAGGAGAAAGTCGAGATCCCCGTGAGGCGGGAACTCGTCCTCTATCGCGTGGACGACGACCCGTCCCTTATAACCGGATGCCCCGAGATACGCCGCCGCCGATTCGGAAAAGCCGCCCCGTCTGATACCCTCTTCGATGAAGAAGACCTCTTTCGCGCCGCGTACCGCGTCGAGAAGCGCGCCGCCGTCAAGCGGCGCTATTTTCGTGAAGCGAACGACGCCGACCCGCATGACCGGCGCGAGAAGATCCGCCGCATCGTACGCCTGAGCCGTGACTCTGCCGTACGTGACGATGAGGACTTCGGCTTCGGGATTGAAAACGGAAAGACCCGACTCCGTCTTTTCAAACCGGTCTCTCGGATAGTCGGCCTCCCTGCCCTTCGGGTAGCGTATCACGCGCGGGCCGTTCTTATCCGGAATTTCGGATATGAGTTCCGTCAGCTCCCCGCGGGAATCCGGCGAGAGGACCGTTATACCGGGCACCGACGAGAAGAGAGCTACGTCGAAGATGCCCTGATGGGTCGATCCGTCGCCCGGGACGAGCCCCGCGTGCGAAAGAAGATACGTGACGGGGAGTCCCTGAAGAGACGAATCCTCGAGCACCTGATCGAAGATCCTCTGCGCGAACGTGGAATAGATCGCGCAGAAAGGCCTCATCCCGCCGAGCGCGAGGCCGCTCGAAAACGATGCGGCGTGCTCCTCGGCGATCCCGACGTCGAAAAATCTTTCGGGGAATCTCCTGCCGAACTCCGCGGTACCCGTTCCCTCCGGCATCGCCGCGGTCACGGCTACGACCCTTTCGTCCTCCTCTCCGAGTTTCAGAAGAGCGTCGGAGACGGCGGCGCAGAACGTCGCGGGAACTTTTTCCGTCCCCCGTTCCGGATCGAACGGCGGGACGAAGTGATAGGCGTCGGGCTCCGCTTCCGCGGGCGGATATCCGAGCCCTTTTTTCGTTTTCAGATGGACTAGAACGACCTCGTCGCGCGTCTTCGCCTCCTCGAGGACGGAGATCACCTTGGAAACGTCGTTTCCGTCGACGGGGCCGAGGTATTCGATACCGAGCGCCTCGAACATATTGGTGTTGAGAAACAGCCTCTTGACCGACTCCTTGACGCGGCGCGCGCCTCTTACGAGCGCGGGACCGATCAGCGGGACGTGAGAGAAGAACTTCTTCAAGCCGCACTTGAACGCGAAATAACGCTCGCTCGTCCTGATGCGCGACAGATGCTTTGAAAATCCTCCGACCGCCTCGGAGATCAGCATGCCGTTGTCGTTGAGGATTATGATAAGGCGAAGGCCCTTAGCCGCGCAGTTGTTGAGCGCCTCGTAGACCATACCGTTCGTGAACGATCCGTCGCCGGAGATCGCGACCGTGTACGTTTCGTCTCCGCGGAGCTTTTTTGAGACCGCCACGCCGAGCGCCTCAGAGACGGCGGGCCCGCTGTGGCCGGCGGTCACGGCGTCGTATTCGCTCTCGTTTTTGTTCGTGAAGCCGGAAACGGATCCCTGCTCGCGAAGCGTTTCAAACTCTTCCCTTCGGCCCGTTATGAGTTTGTGCGTATAGCACTGGTGGCCGACGTCGAAGATAAGCGTGTCCTCCGGTGCCGAGAAGACCCGGTGAACGGCGAGCGTCAGCTCGACGGACCCGAGATTCGGCGACAGATGGCCGCCTCTTTGCGAGACGGTCTTTATTATTTTTTCTCTTATCTCCTCCGCGAGGGCGGGAAGATCCGCCTCGGGCAGCGCCTTAAGGTCGGCGGGGGAGTTGACGTTTTCAAGCATATCTTTCCTCGCACTCAAAAACCGTCCCGGGGACGGGATACCGCCTCCGGGAGATAATTCGGCAATCGGATCAGCCTTCGCTTTCGTTCGACATATTGACGAATTTCGTGTACTGACTGAAGAAACCGAGCGTCACTTTTCCGACGGCTCCGTGACGGTTTTTCGCCACGATAACGTCCGCGGAATTCAGATTGTCCTTCTTTTCCTTGTAATACTCGTCGCGGTACAGGAACAGAACGATATCGGCGTCCTGCTCGATCTGTCCGGATTCGCGGAGGTCCGAAAGCATCGGTCTTTTGTCCGGTCTGCTCTCGGGGCTTCTCGAAAGCTGCGCGCAGCAGAGGACCGGCGCCTTGATCTCTTTTGCGAGCTGCTTGAGCCCGCGGGAGATCGCGCCGACCTCGTTCACACGGTTTTCCATCCGTCTGCCGTCGTCGACGGAGACGAGCTGGAGATAATCGACGACGACGAGCGCCGGGTCCTTCACCCGCCTCATCTTCGATCTGATCTGTCCTATCGAGATACCCGCGGTGTCGTCGATCCTGACGTCGAGCTTCGCAAGCTCGACCGCCGTGCGGGCGATCTTTTCCCATTCGTCCGGGTCGAGCTTGCCCGATCTCATCTTGTAGCTGTCGATGAGCGCCTCGCTCGAGAGGACTCTCATCGCGAGCTGCTCCGCCGACATCTCGAGGGAGAAGATGCAGACCGGCTTTTTCGTTTTTCTCGCGACCTCGGTGGCGATGTTCATCGCGAACGCCGTTTTACCCATCGAAGGACGGGCGCCGACGAGAATGAGATCGCTCTCGAAAAGACCGACGATCACGTTGTCGAGCGCGGTGAAGCTCGACGAGGTCCCCTTTGAAGCCTCGGGGTTTTCCTTGACCTCCTCGAGATGCTTGTGGACCGATACGAGAACGTCGCTCAGCGGCACGAACTCCTTGCCCGACCGCTCCTTGGAGATCGAATATATCTGACTCTCGGCGTATTCCACGAGCGTGTCCGCGCTCTCTTCGCCGAGATACGCCTTTTCTGATATGTCCTCGCCGGCCGCGATAAGGCGGCGCAATACGGCTTTTTCCCTGACGATCCGCGCGTAGTCTACGGCGTTTGCCGCCGTGGGTACGACGCCGGCGATCAGTTTGAGGTAGTCCTTTCCCGTGTCGCCTTCGAACACGCCGCTCTTCTTGACCTCGTCGAGAAGCGTGACGATGTCGATGTTCCTGCTGAGCGCGTACATCGACAGCATGATCCGGAACAGTTCCGAGTGCTCCTCCTGATAGAAGTCGTCGGAACTCACCATCTCCGATACGACGTCGAGGCAGGACGGGTCTATCATCACGGACGCGATGAGAGACTGTTCCGCTTCGAGAGAAAACGGGACCCGTCTTTGAAGTTCTCCGTTCATTTCACTTGCCGTCCTTTTCTCCCGTCACGCGCCGGTAACGATGACGTTAACCGTGCCGGCGACCTGCGGATGGAGTTTGACCGGGATCTCGTATTTGCCGAACTTCTTTATCGGCTCGTCGAGGTTTATCTTTCTTCTGTCAACGGTGATGCCGTGCTCTTTTTCCAGCGCGTCGCCGATGTCTTTCGCGGTGACGGAGCCGAAAAGCTTGCCGCTCTCGGCGGACCCGCCCTTTACTTTTATCGTGACGACGACTCCTTCGAGTTTCTCCGCCGTTTCCTTCGCCTCGGCAAGTTCCACGGCCGCCTTGTGCGCTTTCGCCGCCTCGCGGTTCTTCACCTCGTTGAGAACGGCTCCGGTCGCCTCCGTTGCGATCCCCTTGGGAATGAGAAAGTTTCTTGCGTATCCGTCCGAGACCTCTACTATCTGGTCTTTTTTGCCTATCTTAGGCATATCTTTCATGAGTACGACTTTCATTGTTCTCTCTCCGTTCCTTTCGTTTTTTCCTGCGCGGCGGTCCCGCCGCCGTCAAGGTAATCGTCGATGGCGGCCCTCAGCATCTCCTCCGCTTCTTCCGTTCCGATCCCGCGCAGCTGCGTCCCCGCGGTATCGAAGTGACCGCCTCCGCGGAGGCGCTCAAGGATGAGTTGGACGTTGATCTCGCCGGACGAACGCGCGGAAATGTGCACGGTGTCGCCCAGACGGACGATCGCGAACGCCGCTTTCACGCCGCGAACGCCGATCAGGCTGTCCGCGACCTTTGACGCCGTTATCTTATCGCCGCCTTCGCCGTCGCTCTCGCCGCAGACGGCTATCGCGGCGCACTGTCTGTAGATCCTCACCCCGGATAGGAAGCGCGCCTCCTTCACGAAGCTGTCAAGACCCGTCTTGAAGAGTTCCTGTACCGTCTCGGGCATCGCGCCGTTATCGTGCAGATACAGCGCCGCGCCGTACGTTCTCGACCCGGTCGAACGGGTGAATTTCTTCGTGTCGAGAATGATGCCCGCGAGCATCAGTCCCGCCTCGCCCGCTCCGATGAATCCGGAGGGCAGCACCTGCTCCATCATCTCCGCGACGAGTTCGCACGCGCTTGACGATTTAGTTTCTATATATTCGACGACCGGTTCTCTCTCGAACTCGGAGTGCTTTCTGTGGTGGTCGATCACCGCGTAGCACTTCGGGACCGAGATCAGGTCGGGCGCCTCGGATATCGCGATGTTGTTGACGTCGGTGAGGATGACGAAAGTGTCCGTCCTCACGCCGTCCTGCGCCTCGGCGGGCGAGATGAAGAGCTTGCCGGCTCCGTCGCCCGCTCCGTCGTAGATCTCGCGGCAGCGTTTGACGTTCGCGTCCTCGGGGTCGGCGACTATACGCGCCTCCACGCCGCAGAACTCGACGATCTTCGAGAGACCGACGCACGCGCCGATGCTGTCGTAGTCGGGGTACTTGTGGCCCATGATCAGAACGCCGGACGAGCGCGAAATGTGCATCAGAAGCTCGTTGCTGACGACGCGGGAGCGTACGCCGCTGCGCTTCAGCGAGGCGCGCGATCTGCCGCCGAAGAACTCGGTGGATTCGTCGAGCTTCAGGACGACCTGGTCGCCGCCGCGGCCGAGAGCCATATCGATCGCTGCGCGCGCGGCCCTCTCCTTCTCGGAGAACTGACCCGTGACGGACGCGATGCCGACCGAAACGGTGACGGGGAGCTTCTCCTCGCCGACCCTGATATCGCGGATCCTGTCGAGCACGTCGAATTTTCTGTCGATATATATCGAAAGATACCTCTTCTCAAAGACGAGAAGGTATCTGTCTCTCTCGAATTCCTTGATGATGCCCTTGACTTCCGCCGCCCACTCTCTCAGATATTCGTCGATTTTCGTGGTCGCGGGGCGGAACGACTCGCTCTCGTACTGGATCATCTCCGTCAGATTGTCGATGAAGATATACGCGACGACGAGATCGCTCTCCTCGATCTGCGTGCGGAAGAGCTCGAGCTCGCCGGAGAGTTCCTTCATTTTCATCGCGGGGACCGCCGTGACGAGGAGATCCGCTCTGCCGTTTCTGACGACGTAGGACGAAGCGATGAAATACGCTCCTCCGATCTCGATGCCGATCCCGCTCGGAGAGGACGCCTCTCTCAGTTCGTCGACGGTGACGCCGGTTATCTCGGGCACCGTTCTGCCGTACGGCTTCTTGCCGTCGGGCATGGCCGAGGCGAGTCCTTCGTTGCACCAGACGAGCGAGCCGTCGTTGCGGCAGAGGATCATGACGGTATCCGCCTTGTCGATCCCGTCGAGGACCGTTTTGGTCAGCCCGGCTCTGTCCTCCCTGCCGCGGGCGCTCCCGGGAATCAGTCTCGGGACAAACAGTATCGCCGCGACCGCGACGAGATACGCCGCGATCGTCACTGCGCCGACGCGGAGCGCACCCCAGTGAAGTTTTGCGACGACGAGCGCATAGCAGACGAGAAGCACGACCGCGACGACGGCGCACGCTATGAGCTGCCACGGCTTTACAACTGATTTTCTCTTTTTACCGTTCATTGTCTTCAGATCCTTTTTCCTTAGCCGGCCTCAGCGACCGGAACGCACCGATAAACGACAAGAGGGGGATCAAGATCGAGATCAGAAGCGACGCGACCGTCCCTCCGAAGAAGACCGCGGCGACCGCGGCGCCGATCAGGATAACCGCGAGCCTGCCTCCGCCGCGGCGCTTTTTTGCCGAGCGGAAAAGGCTCTTTATTCCTTCGACGGCGAAGATCGCCATCATGACGTAATCGACGTTCAGTACGACGTACGACCACGGGTCGGGGATAACGCTTGCCATAAACGACAGCAGAGCGACGAGGATATAGATGACCGCGAACGGGCGCGTCACCCTGAATTCGCCCTGCATGAGAAGATCCCGGGTCCCGGCGATACGCGCCGCGAGGCCGAAGAGCGCCGTGAATATCAGAGAGGCGATCATCGAGAAGATCATTACCGCAGCCGGCACCAGCGCCGTAACGGCGGCAGATAGCGCGTCCGTGTCGACCGCTCCCGGCGACAGACCGTTCTGCTCCGAGATCCTTATCATCTCCGCTATCACCGTTTTCGACGCGGAGGAGAGTTTTTCGGCCGCTGCGGCGACCGACCCGGTGGAGTCGGAGAGCAGCAGGAGCAGTATCCCGGAAAACACGATGAAGAACAGAGCCGACGACAGGAGAAATATATAAAACTTTTCCGCGCGGCGGATGATGAGCACGCCGACGGTTGCCGAGAAAAACAGGATCGCGGAAAGTGCGATCAGCGCGAGGATCATATCGACTCCCGGGATAAGAACCGCGAGATATCCGAGAGCAAACGGCACCAGGGAGAAGAGCATGCTCCTTTGGTGAGTGAAAATAAACGTCATAACGAGCGACGCCGCGAAAAACACGGGTGCGAACGCCGCAAAGCGGCCCGTCCCGAACAGGTACGCCGCTCCGAAAGCGGAGACGAATGCGAACAGAGACGACAGAACGGGGCGCGCGGTCTTCGACGCGCCGCGCTTTGCGCCGTTCATTTCTCCGGTATCCGGCACGTTGTCCAAAAGACCGCCCTCCCTTCAAAATAGTCATATATGTGCAGTATGATATTATATCAAAAAAGGGTGCGTTTGTCAATGACGGGGTCCCGGAGCGGCGCACCTGATATTTTGTGAAAAAACGGCCCGGGGACACAATATTTGCCGTTTCATACTTGACATTTGCCTAAACATTCTGTATAATAATCATGTATATCGTTTTGCCGCCGTCATGCGGCGGAACAGTATACGTTATTGATAATTGCCTCATCCGCGGGCCGGCGGACGCCACCCCCGGATGAACGATATATCAAAATTGAATATGAGGGAGGTACAGTATGGAACTGTATATCGCCATACCGGCGATAGTTGTATCTCTCGTGGTTGGATTGATTGCCGGATACGTTTATCGCAAGAAAAAAGCAGAAGGGCAGATCGGTTCCGCCGAAGCCCAGGCTAAAAAGATACTCGAAGACGGGATCAAAGCCGCGGAGACAAAGAAGAAAGAGGCTCTGATAGACGCCAAGGAAGAGATCCTCAAAGCAAAGAACGACTTTGACGAAGAGATCAAAGAGAGAAGAAACGAACTCACCAGACAGGAACGCCGCATGGCGTCGAAGGAGGAAGCGCTCGACAAAAAGACCGAGTCGATAGAAAAGAAAGAAGAGACGCTCGCCGAAAAGATCCGCGAGACGGAAAAACTCAACGAATCGGTCGAAAAACTGCGTCAGGAACAGATCGACTCGTTGCAGAAGATATCGCAGATGTCGTCCGAGCAGGCGAAAGAAAAACTGCTCCAGATGATGGAGGAAGAGATCCGTCACGAAAAGGCGATGAAGATGGCGGTCCTTGAAGAACAGTTCAAGGAGGAAGCGGACGAAAAAGCGAAAGAGATCATCTCGCTCGCCGTCCAGCGCTGCGCCGCCGACCACGTCGCGGAGATCACCGTGTCCGTCGTCCCGCTCCCGAGTGAGGAGATGAAGGGCAGGATCATCGGACGCGAGGGCCGCAACATCAGGGCGATCGAAACGCTCGTAGGCGTCGATCTGATCATCGACGACACGCCCGAGGCGATCACGATCTCCTGTTTCGACCCGATCAGGCGCGAGATCGCGCGTATCGCTCTTGAAAAACTGATCCAGGACGGCCGCATCCATCCTGCAAGGATCGAAGAAATGGTCGAGAAGGCGCGCCGCGAAGTCGACGCCGCGATCAAGCAGGCGGGTGAAAAGGCGACGTTCGAAACGGGCGTCCACGGTTTCTCCCCCGAGATGATCAAGCTTCTCGGCAGACTGAAATACAGAACGAGTTACGGCCAGAACGTCCTCAAGCACTCGATAGAAGTCTCTCTGCTCTCCGGCATCCTCGCCGACGAGCTCGGCGCGGACAGCATGGTAGCGAAGCGCGCGGGCCTGCTCCACGATATAGGCAAGGCGCTGACGCAGGAGGTCGAGGGATCGCACGTACAGCTCGGCGTCGAAGTGGCGACCAAGCACAAGGAGAGCAAGGAGATCATCCACGCGATCGAAGCGCACCACGGAGACGTGGAGGCGGGTACTCTGATCGCAGTCATCGTTCAGGCGGCGGACGCCATCTCGGCTGCCCGTCCCGGAGCGCGGCGTGAAAACCTCGAGAACTACATCAAGAGGCTCACGAAACTCGAAGAGATCGCGAACGAATTCGACTGCGTCGAAAAGTCCTACGCGATCCAGGCGGGACGCGAGATCCGCATAATGGTCAAGCCCGAGATGGTAGATGACGATACCATGGTCCTCGTGGCTCACGACATCGTGAAAAAGATCGAAAGCGAACTCGAATATCCCGGCCAGATAAAGGTACATATTATCAGAGAAAGCAGAGCGATCGACTACGCAAAATAAAGACAAAAAAAGAAAGCACCGTACGGTGCTTTCTTTTTTTGTCAGTAAACCACTTCCTCGACGGTATACCCCGCGTCGGTCAGGAGCCGGACGATTCCGATATCGTTCGCCATGTGAGCGGCGCCGACGGCGAAGAAAACGGTCTTCCCGCTCTCGAGATACTCGACCGCACGGTCAAACATCCCGAGGTTGCGGTCGTCGAGAAGACGGCGGTTATAGTCCTCGATCAGCGCGATCTGTTCCTCCGAGAATTCCGCGGAAAGCTCTTCTTCCCCGTTTTCTTCCGCCAGATACTCCCAGAACGTATACCTGTCGCCGGAGAGCCACAGTCCGTACAGTTCCTCAAGGTCGTCGCCGTAGGTGTCCGCGGTGTCAAGCTCGTCTTCGATCAACAGAAGGTACAACTCGTTTTCAAACGAGTTGAGCAGAGTGATCTGAAACTGCGCCGACTCCACCTCAAGCACGGGGATCCCGATACCGTAAGCGTGCTCGATCAGCATACTGTCCATCGCTTTGTCGGTATCCAGATCGGAATATACCTCCTGAGTCGCCGAATCGACCAGCTGCGCCCACCACGCAAGATTGTAACGCAGGAACAGATCGGGGCTCATATCCGCGCGCTCCAGCAGTTCATACGAGCGTTCGTACAGTTCGGGCGGCATATAGTCCGAGACGGTGCTGCCGTCGGTCAGAACGTACTGCGCCGTGTCTTTCATCATCTGAACGGCGTCCTTTTCGTAAGCGACCACGTCGAACTCCACCGCAAGAGCGCCGCACTTGTCGAGAACGGGGGCGACGCGTTCAAATACGGCGTCGTTGCGTTCGTCGCCCACGTGACACGTGCCGAACAGATAGATCTCGCGTCCTTCCGCGTCCGTAACGCGCCACAGAAGAGGAACAGATCCCGGTTCTCCCTCCGGTTCTTCTGAGGAAACGGGAACGTCCGTTTCCGGAACGCTCTCCGTCGCGGCGGCCGTTTCGGCCGTCGCCGGTATCTCTTCCGTCTCGGTTCGGGGACCTCCCGTGCAGGCGAAGAGGCCCAAAAGGATCGCCGCCGCAAGAACGATCAGCGTGATTCGTTTCATGGTTGTGCTCTTTCCCGGCCGCGGGGATCGTCCCGGCGGCCGCCGTTGTCGTCGCGTTCTATTGTATCACATCGAACGGGACGGGGCAAGAGGCCCGTCACGCTCACTCCGAAAAGATACCGCCGGACCGTATCGGTCCGGCGGACGGTCTATTCTGCCGGGAGAAGCGACAGTATCTTTTGAAAATTATCGGGAAGCGGCGCGGAAAACGTCATCCGCTCACCCGTCGACGGGTGAGTCAGCTCGAGTTCCGCGGCGTGCAGGCACTGCCCCGCGAAAAGCGACGGATGCTTTTTTTCAAACTGCGTCGAGCCGCCGCCGTAAACGTGATCGCCGAGGACCGGGTGGCCGATCGACGCCATGTGGACGCGGATCTGATGCGTTCTGCCCGTCTCGAGTTTCATCTCCACGTACGTGAATCCGGGAAGGCGCGAGATCACCGAGTAATGCGTTACCGCCTCTCTCCCTTCGCCCTGCCGTACGACGGCCATCTTCTTCCTGTCAGCTCTGCTCCGGTCGAGCGGAGCGTCTACGGTACCCTGATCCTGCGGCAGTCCGCCGACGACTATCGCGCGGTACGTGCGGCGCATAGAGTGATCCTTGAGCTGTTCGGACAGCGAAACGTGCGCGCGGTCGTTCTTCGCCGCGCAGATCAGGCCGGACGTGTCCTTGTCTATCCTGTGTATGATGCCGGGGCGAAGAACGCCGTTTATCCCCGAAAGGGAGTCGCCGCACCTGAACAGAAGCGCGGACACGAGCGTTCCCGTGAGGTGGCCCGGCGCGGGATGGACGACCATCCCCTGCGGCTTGTTCACTACGATGATATCGCCGTCCTCGTAAACGACGTCGAGCGGGATATCCTCCGGCTCCGCCGTCGGCGGAGCCGCGTCCGGGATCGCCACCGCGAACGAGTCGCCCGCGGCAACGCGGGCGTTCTTTTTGACCGGCGAGCCGTCGGCGAGGACCGCCGCCCCGTCGGTCAGGAACTTCTGAGCGGCGGACCGCGTTATTCCGAGTTTGCCCGACAGAAATACGTCCGCCCTCTCGCCCGCTTCTTCGGGCGCCGCGGTGAGATAAACGGCGCCGTCTTCGTTTTCATCCGCAAAAGCGTCGGGGAAAACGTCACTCACCCGCCTCACCTCCGGGCTCTTTTTTATTCTTTCTCGATTTTATCTCGCCGAGGATCAGCGACAGGATCAGCACTCCGCATCCGATGCAGACGAACGAATCCGCCACGTTGAAGACCCAGAAGTTTATGAGACGGAAGTCGATGAAGTCGACGACGAACCCGTTCGCGAACCTGTCGATCATATTGCCGACTCCGCCTCCGAAGATCATCGCGACCGCGACGTTCGTCATCATCCTGCCGTTTCTGTTGATCACGGCGAAGACAGCCATGGCGACGAGCGCGACGGAGGAGAGGACCAGAAAGATCCATCTCTTGTCCGAGAGCATCCCGAACGCGGCGCCCCTGTTTTCAACGTACGTCAGATGCAGCACGCCCCTGATCAGGGGGAACGTCTCGATCCCGCTCAGAGCCGCCTTTGCGGCGTATTTCGTCGCCTGATCCGCCGCGATAACGGCCGCGGCGATCGCCGCGTAAAGGATCAGGGGCGGAAATGCGAGTTTCTTGTCTTTCATTTTTTGAATCTCAGATAATTGTTGGGGTCGAAGCTCTCGCCGTCCTCGTGTTCTTCATCCTCGTAAAAATCGCTCTCGCCGTCCCCGTCTTTCTCACCGCCGTCACCGTCGGAGGGGTCTTCGTCGGAAGGATCTTCGTCGGAGACGTCCCCGAATTTTTTCTTGAGCGCGTCGACGATATCCTCCTCGTCGTCCGGCAGGGTCTCCGTCGGTCCGAACGCTTCCTCCGCCTTTTCGGCGGCCATATATTCGAGTCCCCTGAGGATCTCGTCGAGATCGTAATCCCGGTACGTTTCGGAGGACGCGGGATCATAATCCGGGGACTCGGTGCCGTACTCGCCGGTCCCGTCCTCTTCTTCGGGCTCCCGTTCTTCTTCCCCGTCGCCGTACTCTTCTTCCGCCTCTTCGGGCTCTTCGTATTCTTCCGGTTCTTCCTGCTCTTCGGACTCTTCTTCGGGGCCCTCTTCAAAATATCCGGGTCCTTCCGCGGGCTCTTCTGCGTACCGGTCCTCCGGCAAGAGATCGTTTTCTTCCTCAAGCAGGCCCGACGGCTCCGCTTCGGGATATTCGCTTACGTAATCGGGGATCGACCCGGCGAAAAACTCGTCCTCTCCGTTTTCTTCCTCTTCGCCTTCCTCTTCGTATTCCTCGTATTCCTCCCCGTCTTCTTCCTCTTCGGAGCCTTCGTCTTCTTCTTCGTCTCCCTCGTCTTCCGCCTCGCCGGTCCGGTCTTCGCCGCCTTCGTATTCTTCCTCCGTCCCGCCGTCTTCACGGTAAGTATCGTTCTCGTCAAAGGCGAACGGGAAGCCTTCGCGTATCACCGCTTCTTCCGGTTCTTCCTCGTCTTCGAAAACGGGCGAAAAATCGGGGATCGATATATCGTCTTCGTAACTTTCTTCTTCCGGGATCCGGTCTTCGTCCGGAGTCTCCTCAGCGTCTTCAGGCTCGGGTTCCGTGAGATCGGATTCTTCCTGGGCGATCTGCTCTTCAGGTACGGGCTCGGTAAGATCGGGGTCTTCTTCCGTGATCTCCTCCTCCGGGGAGGCCTCCGGGCTCCCGTCCTCAGGCAACGGACCGGCTGCGTCTTCCGCTGCGGCGGTCCCCTCGAGTTCCTCGAGAGCGCAAAGAGCGCTGCCGCACTCCTCGCCGAGTTTTTCCCTGAGTTCCGCGACGACCGCCTTCGCGCGTGAAAGCAAAGCCTCGCGCTCTTTCAGCATTTCGAGAGCTTCGGTCCTCGCCTCCTCGGCGTAGATCTCGGCGTCCTCGCGCTCGCAGGCGGCGTCCGCCCTGATGCTGTCGGCTTCCGCTTCGGCTTCGCGGACGAGCCTGTCGGCTCTGTCCTTCGCCTCTTGCAGAAGGCTCACCGCCTTATCTCTTATCTCTTCTATCTCGTGACGGCGCAGTTCGTCCTCGACGCCGCGTTTCTTACTCTCCGCCGCCGCCGACGAAATACGCCCCCTCAGTTTTTCATTTTCCGCGATAAGGGCACAATACTTTTCCTGAACGACCTTAATGAACGCGTCGACGTGCTCCGGGGAATACCCGTGGATAGCCCTTCTGAATACAGGTACTCTGAAATCCTTATCAGCCATATTACCCTCCGCTTAAACGTATTTATTTACCGCGACGCGGATCTTTCCGCTCCTCGTCACGCCCGTTTCTTCTTCGACGGCAAATTTGCCGTACCCTCTTGCCGATATGACGTCGCCCGGCCCTACCGTTCTGTCCGGCCTGTCCTCGGCCTCGAAATTGACCTCGCAAAGGCCGCGAAGGACCAGTTCCTTGGCATCGGCCCTGCTCAGCGGGAAAACCGCGCCGACGATCGCGTCGAGACGCATTGACGCCGCGACCGCCGTGATCCGTTCCGTTTTGCGCTCGGCCGAAAAGCCTTCCGGCGGCGCCTCTTCCTTCACCGTCACCTTGTCGGACCCTACCCTGTCGAGTTCCGCCGCTATGAACGGCGCTATTCTCGAGGAAACGAATATCCTCGCGGAAAAACCGTTTTCCGTCACTATATCGCCCACGGAACTCCTTTCGATCCCCAGAGCGAGGATCGAGCCGAGATAATCGCGGTGGGAAAGGGGCCTGTACCCGCTTCCCTTCACCGAGATGCACGCGATACCGTGGACCTCGTCGCCGCCGTAGACCGGAACGGTCTTTATAAAAAACTCCTCTCTGTCGCGTGAGAAAAGAGGAGTGTCGGGAAAGTTCGGCGGGGCGCCGCCGATATCTGCCCATTCAGGGAAAAAAACCGCGGCGCGCCTTTCGGCGCCGCGGCATCCTCCGTAAAAAAACAGTCTGTTCAGTTTGTCAGCAGAGATCCCCGCCGCGGCGCGAAAAAAGACAGCCTGCTCGTGCGGCGTGAGAAACCGGCTTGCTTCAAAAGAGACGCCGGGGCGGGAAGCAAGCTCCTCCGCCCTTGCGGCGACCAGTTCGTCATCAAAGGACATATCGACCCTCCGACTGCGCCGTCCCGCCGACGCGCCCGTTGTCACCCGAGGATGAGCCGCAGGATGATAAGCAGTATGAACGTGGCGAAAAATGAAACGTCGATCGGAGATCCCTCAAACAGATGGAATCTTTCGAAAAGCGCTCTCATCGGGGCGGTCACGACCTCGGTATAACCGTAAAGGAACCGGGTAAAAGCATTGTCGATATCCGCGGGTATCCAGCTGAATATCGCCCGGACAAGCATAAGTATCTCAGTGACCGAGATGAGAAGCAAGACCGTGTTTTTGATTATGTAAAGTACCAAGGCGAACACGCTCCTCTCATCCGGGAAACCGGCGCTCCCTGCGCCGGGCTCGCCCCGTCAGAGCCGGATCAAAAGATCAGAACTCGGGAAATACGTCAGATTCGGGAGCCGGTTCCGGTTCCGGTTCTTTAGCCTTGGGAACGCGGAGCTGAGCGTCGCCGACGTCAACGTTGCTGGGGGTGATGACGTAAGCGTTGGACGCGATCTTCTTGATCGAGCCGTCGATAGAATAAGCGACGCCCGACAGGAAGTCGATAAGTCTTCTCGCGGTCTCCTTGCTCGTGCTCTCGAGATTGAGAACGACGGTGCGTTTGTTAAGAAGATGATCGGCGATCTGGGTAACGCTGTCAAACTGCTGGGGCTTGACAACCTTCATCTCAAGCGCGGTACCGGAGCCGGAAAGGCTGATGCCTCCCACGGAACCGGCGTTGCCCATGTTGCCGATATTGGACTGGTTCATACCGCCCATACCGCCCTGTTCGTCGTCAGCGCCTTCTCCGTACTCGTCGAAATTGTCATAGTAGGTGTCGTCGAAGTCATCGCCGTACCCTGCGGAAGAACCGCCGGTCACGTTTTTGATTCTGTCGATAAGTCCCATAACATGCCTCCGTAATATATTTCTTGTTTTTCAAGTTCAGATTTATGAGTGTTCAACGGTAATTCCGCCTGCCGAACAGGGCGCTTCCCACTCTCACGAGCGTCGCTCCCTCTTCGATCGCTTCGACGTAACTGTCGCTCATTCCCATTGACAATATACACTCTCTTATATTATGCGATTTTTTTTGAAAAATGTCAATAAAAATTGAGTAAGTTTCTTTAAAATATTTTCTGTATTCGTCTTTTTCGGAGCAAACCGGCGCCATGACCATGATCCCTCTCGTCCGGACCCCCGGAAGTTCGGAAATACGGGCCTCGGCCTCGGCGGCCTCCTCGGGCAGAAAACCCGATTTCGCCTCCTCGCGGCCTATGTTTATCTCGATCAGAACGTCCTGTACGATCCCCGCCGCCGACGCGAGCGAACCGATGCGCTCGGCAAGGTGCAGCGAGTCGACCGAATGGATGAGAGAGGCCTTGCCGACGATGAATTTCGCCTTGTTCGTCTGCAGGTGGCCGATAAACTGGCAGTCGAGCGCGCCGGACAGCGCCGGGTACTTTTCGGTGAACTCCTGCTGCCTGTTTTCGCCCGCCGCGGTAAGACCGAGGTTTTCCGCGGCAAACAGTATATCCTCCGCCGGCACCGTTTTCGTCGCGGCGAGCAGAGTCACGTCCCCGCCGCCGCGCCTTTGCACCGCCGCGGCGATATTCTCTCTGACTCTTTTGAAGTTTTCGGTTATTTCAACTTGTCTTTCCGTCATTGCAAACTCACTTTCGCGGAGGAAGATGGGTCATTCCCTCCGACAGACCCGTGCCGCCCGTTATCATCAGGTCGTTCTGCTTGAGCCACGGGATATTTTTCGTCTCTTCCGTCTCGCCGGTCTCGGCGGGCTCGCCCGTTTCGGCAGGTCCCGCGGTCTCTTCCGTTTCGGCGGCAGCGGCCGCCGCCTCGTCCTCCGCCGTGACCTCGCGGCAGAGATAGAATCCGCCCGACTCGTCGATGACGTCGATCCGTCTGAACCCGACCTTTATCTCGTCGATTATATATACTCCCTTGACTCCGTCGACGATCCTGACGGCGGATACCGGAACTTTGAATCCCGTCGTCTCGGCGGTGATCACCGTCACGGACTGTGATCTCGTAAAATCGAAGCCCTCCTTGACCGCCTCGCATTCGAAGACGACCAGAGCGCCGTCGCCCGCCGTCCCGACGGAGTAAACGGTCATATCCAGCGGGGTCTCGGAGTTGTTCTGCAGCGTCACGCGGAACTCTGTGCCGACGCCTCCTATCTTCGACGCGTCCTCTTTCGTCATCGGGCAGGCGAGATACCACTTGTGGTTAGTCACGATCTTGCCCGCCGTCCCCTCGACGGGGGCGGGATCCGACGCGATAAGCTCGTTCAGCACGGTGAGCGAAAGAGAGTCGACCTTCGAAGAGGAGAAAAGCGCCTCGTATCCGTCGCACTCGGAGTAATAATACCCCGACGCGGGAGATACGACCGTCTCGATCAGCGTGCCGAGCCCGCTCCTCAGGTTCTCCTTCTGCGCCTCGAGTTCTGCGATCCTCGCCGAAAAATCGCTTATTTCTCCCGTCAGGACGGATCTCTTTTTCATCTTGAGGAAGAGGTCGGAGTGATACGACGATTCTCTCGCGAGATTCCCCGTTTCAGCCGCTCTTCTCATTTCGACGACCGTCTCGAATATCCCCTCGTCGACCGTTCCGGTGTCTCCGATCGCAACGGAGAGCGTTTTACAGTTCTCAAGCATGGATATCTGTCTGTCGATCGCGGCGAGCTGATTTCCTATATCGGGGGAATACCCGCTGTATATCTCGGCGACCTTATCCGAAGAGCGGACCTTTTCACCGTCCTCAAGGGCTGAGTAAAGAGAGCCCGATCCTGCCGACGAAACGGAGATCGGAGTCTCCTGCCTGAAGATATACCCGTCGCAGGTGACGGTGCTTCTCAGCGTCGTTCTGCGGGCGAACATCGTGCTGACGTCTTTTTCAAATCCCGCCGCGATGTGATAACTCAGATAGGCTACGAGCCCGATCGACAGGATCGATACCGCCGCCCAGAACGCCGTTCTTTTCAGATATTTTTTATCGAAAAAAGATGTTTTTTTCATTCAAACCCCTCTTTCGGAAAACGCCGGTATGCGCGTTACAGTTTTATTACGTTCCCGCCCGCTTGTTCGGCTCTCTTTTCTTCCTCCTCGCGGCACGTGCAGAGGAACGACTGAAGACCGAACGATTCGGACGACAGGAGCGCGACCGCCGCTCCGAGCCTGTCCTCGTCGAAGCGCGCGAAGCTCTCGTCGAATACGACGGGCGGATACTCCGTCCCCTCGCCCGAGAAAAGCGCCTTTATCAGCGCGAGACGAAGCGAGAGATACGCCGCGTCCTCCGTCCCGGACGACAGAAGCTCCGCTTCTCTCGTTCCGGCCTCCGCGTCGGTGAAAAACAGTTCCATCGTCGGCGAGATCGAAAGTCCGCGGTATTTGCCGCGCGAGATCTCGCTCATCATATCTCCCGCCGTCTGTCTGATCTGCGGGAGAACGCCCGAGCGGAGATTGTCCCCGGCCAGGTTAAGCGCCTCGTACGCGGTAACGTAAGCGGCGTGACGGCGCTTCAGATCGTCGATGAGAGAGTCGAGTTTTTCGAGTTTTTCCGCCGCTTTTGCAGGCGATCTCGCCGTCGCGCGGAGTTCCGCGAGCCGGCGGTCAAGTTCGGCCTCTTTCTTTCTCAGTTCGATCGCGCTTCCGCGGCAGAGATCCCTCTTCATAGCCGCTTCCCTGATCGCTTCGGGCCCCATCGAGGCTGCCTTTCTGCCCGTCTCGGCCGCCATAGCCTCGCGGGCGGCGTTCACGGTCGCCTCGGGGTCGACGTCCGCCGTCTGTTCCCTGAGCGCGGCGAGACGGCCGGTCAGCGACGCGCGCTCGGACTCGAGGCGCGACACGGCCGATCTTTTCTCCTCTGCAGCCGTCCTGATCGCGTCGAGCATCTCGCCGTCTTCCGCGTCTTCCGGCACGTCGACGAACAGTTTTTTCGCGATCCCGATAAGCTTTTCTCTGGACTCCCCGACGGCGGAAGTCGCCGCTTCGAGATCGGAGCGGGCTTTTTCCTTTTTCTCTCTAAGACCGAGGTTTTCCTTCCTCTCCTCTTCTCTTATCCTGACCGTCTGTGCGAGTTCGTCCGCGGACGGCGCGCCCCATTCCTCTATCACGGCGCGCAGATCAGACCGGCTTTTCGAGCCGAACGCAAAGAAGATCACGGAAATGATAACGAGCGCGGCGGCTCCCGCCGCGACGTAAAACCATTCCGGGGAGTTCTTCATAAGCCTGAGGACGGCCGCCCCGGCGGCGCCGAGCAGACCGAGCGCGAGGAATACGATCCCCCACGCGGTCCTTGCTTTCGCCTTTGAACGCAGGCGTTCGGAGCGTCTCACGACTTCGAACGGATCGCCCTCGAACTCGCCCTCATCGTCGTCTTCCTCCGGTTCGGGCAGCGCCTCGTATTTTTCGCGCGCCTTGGCAAGCGCCTCGTAGTTTCTTCCGAACAGCCCGACGACCCCGTCGCAGTCACCGTCAGGCGCCGTCTTTTTCGCCTCGTCAAGCTGCTTTGCGGTCTTATCAAGATCCTGTGCCGTTTTCGCGACCGCGTCGAGTTTTCTCTTGTCGGAGATCGCTTTGAGCGCCGAGAACAGCTCGTCGTAATACTTCACGTTATCCTCGACGGAGGAGAGTTTTTTCCGCGTCTCGTCGAGTGACGCCTCGACTCTGACCGTCTCGTCGGAGATCGATTTGTCGCTCTCGACCTTCTCGCGGAGGGCGTAACGCTCCGCCTCGAGTTCCTTTATCATCCCGCCCGTTTTGTTCTTGTGAAGAAGAGCGACGCGGGCGCGGTCGAGCTCCTCGAGCGCCTTTTTAACGTTGACCTTTTCGTCGGCAGCGGTCACCATGTTCTCGACCGATCTGCTGAGCGTTTCCGCCTCGGGCTTGACTCCCGTCGTCTGTCTGACGAACGCGGTGTTCACGAAGACCGCTTCGGGAACTCCGAGCAGGTATTCTCCGACCGATCCCGAAAATCCGACGGGCGTGCCTTCCGGCTCCCTGACGAGTGAGACCGTCTCCCTGAGGGTTCCCTTTTCTCTGCCCGAGGTTTCCGCGAGCGTTCTTTCGATCCTGTATTCGACGCCGGAGTCGGTCACGACGACGAGTGTCCCCGACGCCGCGCCGGTCTTCCAGTTGACGTATTTCTTCCTCTCCGTCGCCGCGGCGCCGCGCGTCCCGGGCAAACCGTAGAGCATGAATTTAATGAACATCGCGATCGACGTCTTGCCCGACTCGTTCGGCCCGCTGATCACGTTGAGTCCGCGGGAGGGGAAAGCGTCGTAATCCCTCAGGGTTCCGAAAGATCTGACGTGTATCTCTTTTACGTACACCCTTCGCTCACTCCTTTCCGTACCATGCCGGCAGAGCGTCCGCGACCGGTTCTCCCGCCAGAGCGGCGAGCCCGTATCGCAGGGCGGCTGAGGCGATCTTTCTCTTCTCCGGCTCGGGCGACGTCAGAAGCGGTTCGAGCACTCTGTAGAACTCGCCCCTGACTGTGGGGTCGGCCGAAAGAGCCGCGGCGTTCCAGTCGGGCGTCGTTTCGTCGCGGATATCGAACGCGTAGAGCCTCTCTCCGAGGTCGGAGAGCGCAGCCGCGTCGACGGCGAGATCCTCGCGCACGCGGCCGGTGAGCGTCAGGCGAAGGAGCGTGTCGTCGCCGAATCCCCGCCCGGAAATGAAGTTCGATACTTTTTCCCTGAGTTCCTCCCCGTCGGCGACTCCGTCGACGGCAAGGGAGAGCGATTCGTAGCGCCTTCTTGAAAAG
>JAEEGL010575711.1_pt1 | contig 23257 bp, 21 predicted proteins | sample 9134231 | NCBI WGS metagenome assembly JAEEGL01 (sample SAMN16246548, study PRJNA631951) | gut metagenome | biome: gut microbiome; feature: rumen; material: fiber-attached | host: Bos | place: Iran: Karaj | collected 2018-10
CGTTGTCTGCAAGGTGCCTGTTGATGATGTTGTAAGCGCAGCGAAGAACGCGCTCTACACCGGCAATGTCGGCGACGGAAAGATCTTCGTTTACGATGTTGAGGATGTGCTCAAAATCAGAACAGGTGAATCCGGCTACGATGCGCTTCAGGATAATGCTTAACGTTTCCTCTCTTAATATATTGGCTGAAAAGAAAAGGCACAGTGGGAATGTCCGCTGTGCCTTTTCTTTCCTGATCTGTCACGGTGGTACGGCGGGATGCCGTAAAGAAGATTTCCAAAAGCGTGCAGTAAGCAACAGTGCTGTTTTTGACAGACTGATGCGGCCTACGGTACATACCGCAAGCCGCATTATTTCCGGTCACATTTTTTCAAAATTTCTTTTGATCTTTTTGGTAGATGCAGTTCTCTCGAACGGAGTATCTCTGAAAAACACAAATCCGATCTTCCTTACAGAGGATGCCGTAAGGTTGTAATTGTAAATAAAATCCTTGATATACGCTTCCGGATCCTCGATGCCTTCATGAGAGGCGTATTCTTTGTCGGGATAGATCATCGCGGCTATCCGGTCATCTTTTTCGTAAACGACGACCTCGGAGATCGCTTTGCACAAGGACAGTTTTGATTCAAGTTCCTCGGCGGAAATGTTCTCGCCGTTGGACAATATAATGAGATTTTTGATACGGCCTGTGATCGTAAGATAGTTGTCTTCATCGACCCGGCCGAGATCGCCCGTGTGGAACCAGCCGCCCGCGAGCGCTTCTCTGGTCTCATTTTCCATGTGATAATAGCCCTTCATGATGCCCGGCCCTTTTGCGCATATCTCGCCGATACCATTTTCATCGGGGTTTTCGATCAGTATCTCATGTCCCGGGAAGATCATCCCGACCGTTCCCGGCTTGCTGAGCTCCATGGTATTGACCGAGAGAGCAGGCGAGCATTCCGTGATCCCGTAGCCCACAAGGATATGGATGCCGAAGTCTCTGAAATCGTTGACGAGCTGGTCGTCTATCGGAGCTCCGCCGGAGATCATTTTTTCCAGCCTTCCTCCGAGAACGGAAAGATACGGTTCGAACATCTTTCTTTTTTCCTCGTCCGAAACATTGCCTTTCTCGTTGTTCTCACGGATCATCTGCCGCACCTTTTCCTCGTCTCCCCGCTTGCGTATCTCCATGCGGACCGCTCCGTACAGGTTTTTTATGATAAGCGGGACAAGAATGAGCAGCTCCGGCTTTGCGGCCTTGATAACATCGAGCATATAACGATGGTTGACGCATATTTCCAGGCAGGTCCCCGTTGTCAGCGCCTCAAGCTGGCTCCAGAAACCATATACATGGTTTAACGGCAGGAGAAGGACCTGCTTTTTTTTCATGTCGAGGATATCCTGTATGCATTCGCAGTTCATCAGCAGGTTTTTGCTGCTGAGCATTACGCCCTTGCTGATACCCGTCGTTCCGGACGTGAACATTATGACTGCGGTATCGTCGCCGTCTATCGTACTGTCAAGGCACGCCGACGCGCCCTTTTCTATCATTTCACGGCCTTCCCGGGCAAGATCAGCAATGCTGTCAAAAGGGTAGATCTCAAGTCCCATATCCGCCGCCAGCGATCTGACTTTTTCGCTGACATCCGCGGAATATATCAGGTCTTTGCATCCCGCTCTGCCTATCTGATCTTTGAGTATATCTTCATCGACGGTACGGTCAAGGAGAAGGATAATGCTGCCGGCATAATGAGTTCCGTAAAACGCAAGCAGCCATTCATAGCAGTTGGGACCGCAGATACCGATTATCTTTTTATTTTTTCCTTTCTCGTAAAGCCATGTACCGAGCCCTTCTGCCTGCATACGCAGATCTTTCGGCATAACCTCACACTGCTTGTTGTTGGTGTAGTCCCGATAACTGTAAACGGGGATCTCCGGCCTTTCTGCTTCCGTTCTCTCTATCATTTCGCGGAAATTGTTTATCCCCAGTGTAGGCTTTCTGCGCGGTACCACCGCATGTGATTTCCATTCTGACATACAAAACTCTCCGTATTTATGATAATTTCTTTTCTACCAGCTTTATAACATCTCCGATCGTGACAACGTCCTCAAGTTCATTATCATAGATCTCGATATCGAATTCATCCTCAACATCGTTGACAATATTCATAATGTCGATCGAGCAAAAGCCGATATCGGCGATGAGCTGGCTGTTCTCACTGCAATTCCCGAGACCTTTGTCGGAATAGACATCAAGAAGTGCAATGATCCTGTTCCACAGTTCCTGTCTGTTCATTATATTCAGGTCCTCCTTAAAAAACGATTTTACAATTACTTTTGTATCTCTCCCGATATCAGCATCGGCAGACGTAAGAAAAAAGACAAAGTATAATTTATTATACTATTTATCGACAAAATTGTCAAGACATTATTATCGTCTGGTTCTACTCCAAAAATCGTAATGATTTATGGACGATAATTTATTCCACGATCCTGTTGACAGCGAGCCTCGATGCGCGCGGTAGTCCGGCAGCACGGGCAGCCTACCACCCGCAAACTCACTGTCAACAGGCTTTCGCGGCATAAAGTATCGCGACATTTTTACGATTGTGGAAGCAGAACCTTATCTTCTGAAGTTTTCACGATCTAAAACCCCGTTTGAAAGAAACCGCCCCGGATATTTCGTCAGGTCTTCGGTGTGTCTGCCATATTTTCTTTTTTCAGAGATACCTTTAAAAAAAGGTCTTTACAAATCGGAAGAAATGTGCTAATATATTATTACGCGATGCGAAATAATTTTCGCCGCGCGAGCAAATCCGCAAAGAAGCGGGGTCGGAGGTGATATGATGACGGAAAAGGAAAAACTGCCGGAGGAGCTGTACAACGTTCTCGCAGACCTGCTCAACAGAAAGAGCAATATCGCGATACTCGACAGCATACGCGGAGAGTACGGTGTGCTCAACTGCCTGTGCGAGCTGGAGGAAGGCGCATCCGCGGGCGAGCTTTGCAGGCGGCTGCACGTTGTTCCCGGACGAATGGCGGATATACTGAAAAGACTCGAGGAAAAGGAACTTATCGTTCGTTCGAGGAATGAGACCGACCGCCGCGTGGTCAGAGCACAGATAACCGATAAGGGCAGACAGGTGTCCGGTGAGAAGCGAAAGCTGATACGCGAGGAATACCGCGGTCTGTTCGAGAAACTCGGCGAGAATGATGTCCGCGAGCTGATACGGCTGCTCAGAATAGTGCTCGCCTATTACCCTGAACAAAACGGATAAATAATCTGTAAAAATCCGGGTATATTTGGTATATATGTCAATTGATTTTATATGCCTTTTGATATATAATTGTTTCGTAATAAGAAATATTCGCAGTGCGAAATAACACGACCGTAAACGGCGTCTGCATCAGGAAGATAAGTGCGGCTCCGTGCGGAGCGGGAGGTCAAAATGCTGAAAAACATCGGCGGAATAAACTACGAATGCTACCCACTGACATCGGCGCAGAAGCTCAATCTCTGCAATATCAAGGAGGGCACCACCGACGAGGTGGAAAATATCGGCGCAGGTCAGTATCTGAAAATAGGCGTTAATATCGCCGCCATGCGTGAGGCGCTCAACCGCGCGGTAGAGCGCTGCGAGTCCATGAGACTGCGCCTCTGGAAGGATCCGGAGACCGGCGAGACATGGCAGTATATCGTGCCTTATCAGAACGAATACTTTGAATACTACGATTTTTCGGAGTGGAAAGAGGAAAAAGTCCACGAAGTGCTTGACAAGTGGACGCACCAGCCCTTCGATACCTTCGGCGGCAAGCTCTCGAGAATAGTGATACTCGCGCTTCCCGACGGCTACAACGGCTTCTACTACAACGTTCACCATGTCTGCATGGATTCAAGCTCCGTCATAGCGTTCACCAAGGATGTTATCGAGATATACTGCTCGCTGATGTATGATATGCCCTATCCGAAGCCTATGGCTTCCTACATCGCCTCAGTAAAGCGCGATATTGCGTATGAGGGCAGCAAGAAGCAGCAGAAGGATGAGGAATACTGGCAGAAACAGATAAACCTTCCCGAGCCGATGTACACCGACTATACCGGCCCCGGCAGACTCATGCAGCTGCGCAAGGAGAACAAGAACAATAAGCAGCGCTGGGGACTGCTCGCAAGCTCCGACGGCAAGGGCAACACCATCACCTACGAGCTGGATGTTGAGGCTACCGGCAAGATAATGAAGTTCGCGAAGGAATACGATCTTCCCGTCAGCATAATTATCCTGCACGCGATAAGGACCGTACTCGCCAAGTTCAACAACGACAGCAAGGACGTTACGATAACCGACCTCGTCAGCAGACGTTCCACGCTCGACAACAAGAAATGCGGCGGCGTGAGAATGCACGCGTTCCCGCTCCGCACGATAATGCCGCCCGATACGACCGTTCTCGAGTCCATGAGAATGATAAAGAAAACGCAAGACGAGCTGTTCATCCACGCGGATTACGACCCGCTGAAGGTATTCGGCGGGCTCGCTGAGAAATTCGGTGCGGCGCCCGGCTCCACCTACGCGAGTGTGGATTTCACCTACCAGCCCGCTACGATGGGCGCGATAGTTGACGCGCTGAAAGGGATATCGTTCAAGAGCAGGTGGTACAGCAGCGGCAAACAGCCCAAGCCTATGTACATCACGGCAATGCACCATCCCACCGACGGCGGCCTGAACTTCTATTTCGGCTATCAGAGCGAATGCGCGACCCCCGAGGAGATAGAGTTCCTGTATTACTTCACCGGACGCGTGCTGTTCCGCAGCATTGAAAATCCCGACAAAACGATAAAAGAAATTATTGATATGACCTGACAGACAGTCTGACCGCCGAAAACGCGGATAAGACGAGAATAACACGGCAAAAGCCGAAAAAAGGAGAAAATACCATGTTTGAACAGATGAAAGAGCTTATAACACGCTATGTCGAGGTCGATCCCGACACTATCACAAAGGATTCCCGCTTTATCGAGGACCTCGGCTTCAATTCCTACGATATCATGAGCATGCTCGGAGACGCGGAGAGCGAATTTGACGTGACTATAGACGAGGAAGCCATAATGAAGTGCAAGACGGTCGGCGAACTTCTCGACTATTTCGGAGGTCAGAAGAATGACTGAGCTCAAGACCCTCAGACAGCTCGTTTACAATGCCGACGAGCTGTTCAGCGAAGAAGTGTTCCTTACCGAATACATCGACAAGAAGTTCCGCAACACGAGCTTTCATGACTTCCGCGTAGCCTGCGACAACATCGCCGTGTGGATACAGAAGCACTTCACCGAAAAGACGCACATAGCGCTTGTCGGCGCGACGTCTTCCGAGTATCTGAGCGCGTGGTTCGGCATACAGTGCAGCTGCAACGTGTCGGTGCCGCTCGATACCAACAACATCCCGGAGAATATCGCGGACGAGCTCTCACGTTCCGACAGCAAGGCCGTTTTCCTTGACGAGAAGCATGTTAAGGATATCCCGCTGTTCAGGGAGCGCTGCCCGCAGATAGAATACTATATCCACCTGCATAAGCCGACCGAGGGAATGCTGTTCCTCGGCGATATCGCGGCGGAATACGCGGGGCAGAAGCCCGAGGGCGACGTTACGGAGGACGACCTCGCAGCGATTCTGTTCACGTCGGGAACTACCGGCGTCAGCAAGGGCGTTATGCTCTCTCACGGCAATCTTATCGACAACACGACCTGCTGCCCCGAGGACAACTACGACGGCAAGCGCCTGCTCACCTGCCTTCCGATACACCACGTTTTCTGTTTCACGATAGACATACTTCACAGCCTGTGGCACGGTGTAAATGTCTGCGTGAACGACAACCTGTTCCACTTGCAGAAGAACCTGAAGCTCTTCGAGCCGGAATACTGCACCTTCGTGCCTATGATCGCAGCCACTATACTCGGCAGGATGCAGCAGGCGGCAAAGAAGCCGCTCATCACAAAGAAGTTCGTGGCACACGAGGTCTTCGGCAAGAAGCTTATCGGCCTTGTATCCGGCGGTGCGTATCTCAACCCTGAAATTATCGAGGGCTTCAAAGAGTTCGGCATAGACATAGCACAGGGCTACGGTATGACCGAGTGCTCGCCGAGAATCTGCACGGCTATATTTCATTGCCCGAAGCCAAATTCCGTCGGCAAGATAGTTGACCGCTGCGAAGTAAAGATAGTTGACGGCGAGATCTGGGCAAAGAGTCCGTCCGTAATGAAGGGATACTATAAAAACCCTGAGGAGACCGAGAAGTCGCTTTCTCCCGACGGCTGGCTCAGAACGGGCGACCTCGGCTATAAGGACGACGACGGTTATCTCTATATCACCGGACGCAAGAAGAACCTTATAATCCTCTCGAACGGCGAGAACGTTTCGCCGGAGGAGATCGAGAACAAGTTCGCGACCTTCCGCCCGATAAAGGAAATGGTGGTTTACGAGGACAACAAGGTCATAACGGCGCAGATATTCCCCGACCCCGACTACAAATCGAAGGACATACAGGCAGAGATCCGTAAGAAAATCGAAGAAGTCAATGACAAGCTGAGATCCGAAATGCGTATAGTAAATATCATCTTCCGCGACCACGAGTTCGTCAAGACCGCGTCGAGAAAGATAATCCGCGCAAGGATAGACGAGTGACCGCCATGGAAGTAACATTCATAGTCTCGATAGTCCTGAACATCGCTGCGTTCCTGCTGACGATCATCGGGACGTACATCATGATGAAAGGCATTGACGCGGATGAGCATCTCGCTGCCGACGGCTGGCGCTCGATAAAGTATTTTACGGTGCAGTCGAACCTCTTTTACGGCATATACGCGGCTGTATTCGCGGCGACCGAGCTGATCTGCGGCTCTGCGGAAGCAATGCCTGACACACTGTATATACTGAAATACGTCTTCACGGTGGGAATTACGCTCACCATGATGACTGTGCTCTGCTACCTTGCCCCGATAGTGGAAAAGTCCTACCCGCCGCTGTTCAAGGGCGCCAATCTGTATTTCCACCTGATCGTGCCGCTGCTCGGTATAGTCTCGTTCTGCTTCTTTGAAAAAGCCGCCGTGATAAGTGTTCCGCAGGTGTTCCTCGGGCTGATACCCTTCGGCGCGTATGGGATATATTACGCGATAAATGCGCTGTCACACGCTGAAAACGGGAAAGTCGATGCAAAATACGACTGGTATTTCTTCCTCTCGCACGGCGTTGATAAAGCGATACCCGCCGCACTGATAATGCTGGCCGCAGCCACGGGCGTGTGTTTCGGGCTCTGGTGGCTCAATTCTCTGTAATATAGCTGTTCTTCCCCCGCTGCCGGCGGGGGATTTTTTTTAGAGATGCCCAACAAATAATATGCTCCCCCATAAAATTCAACAACCAAAAATAATCGGGTGCAGCGTCACGCTGCCGCAGGTCGAGGGCGCGCAGCCCTCGTCCCGTCCGGAAGGACAGCGCGAACGCGCAGCTCCGACGCACTAACCTCTCAAAGGACAGGCTCGTCGCCCTCGTTATGCACTTCTTTGGTATGGAGCACAAAGACGGTGACAAAGCCGAGCAGGACGGATATGATCACGGCGGTGACGAGGCTTATCGTGACATTGAGCGGAGTAACATCTCCGGATACCGAGTTGGTGCTTGATTCGAGCGACGCGAAAAAGTTACCGCTCGACTTGCCGGATCCGAGAGCGGCACCGAGCGCTATGGAATACAGCGAAACGGGGTTGAACCGGTCAATGCGGAAGAACGACAGCAGCGACGGCAGGAATGTCTGCGCGATTATGCAAATGATTATCGCAAGGCCGGAGCGCCCCGTGCAGATACCGATACAGAACTGGAGGACTGTGAAGAATGCAAGAAATCCGGCTGTGCAGAGCGCGGATATCGCTACCATACCCCAGTCGAGTTCTCCGCCGAATATCGGCAGGGAAACGCCGGCGCCCAGAAAGACCGCAACAAACGAAACTATAAAGATAGACATCGGGTAGATTATAAATTTCGGCAGCGCGTAATCCAGCGCGGAGAGCCCCGAGCAGTGCGGGATTATTACCGAGCGCTTCTGCTGCTCACCGCCGGCTGCTCCCTTGAACAGGAACAGCGTGACTATCGCACCCATACCGGCAACATATTCCACCGTGTACATAGTTACCTCGGCTGCTGTAAATCCGCCGAACAGATCGAGCATCTGTCTTGTCGATTCGTCAATGCCCTCGGCGGTGTTCAAAGCGCCTACCATCATCTTCAGAAAGCCGTACATCACCGGTGCCATAAGTGCGAGCACCACCATCACGACAAGCATTATCACAAGTCTGCCGCCCCGCGTGTAGAACAGCATTTCCTTTTTAAATCCGTTTACCATTATATCTGCACCCCCGTTCAGCTCCACTGCGCACCGACTATGCTCAGGTACACCTGTTCGAGCGTCGGTCGCGACAGCTTCACACTTGAAACATTTATTGAGTTGTCGGCAAGATACCGCATCGTGTCGGCGATACCGGTCTTGCCGTCCTTTACGCTGAATACCGCAAGGCCTGTCTTTTCGTAGAAATCGACTTTTTCCGCGAAAGGCGCCGCCTCTATCAGGCTTACGGCGCGCTCGTCGGGGTCGGTGAGCTGGACATCCACGCTTTCCGAGCCGTATTCGCTGAGTATCTGGTCAATACTGCCCTCAACGGCGAGCTTGCCGTTGCCGACAATGCCAATGCGGTTGGAAACGCGCTCCACGTCGCTGAGGATATGCGTACACAGCAGTATCGTAGTTCCCGCGGCGGACAGGTTCTGGATTATGCCCATTACCTCTGCGCGTCCTTCCGGGTCGAGCGCGGAGGTCGGCTCATCGAGGATAAGCAGATCGGGGGAATTCAGTATCGCGGCGGCAATGCCGAGACGCTGGTTCATTCCGCGGGAATAGCCTTTGATGCGGCGCTTTCCGCCCTCGGTCATACCGGTGAGTGCGAGCACGGCGGAGATACGCTTGTTGACATCTCCCTTGAATTTTGAGCAGTAGGCGATATAGCCGAGATACTCGTAACCGTTCATATAGCCGTACAGCGACGGGGTTTCGGGCAGGTAGCCTATCTTTATCTTGTTGTCACCGTTCTCGCCGAGGATTATCTCGCCGCTGTCCTTGGGGATTATATTGCAGACGATGTTCATTGTAGTGGTCTTTCCGCAGCCGTTGCGGCCGAGGAAGCCGTAGATATCGCCTCTGTTTATTTTCATATATAAGCCGTCAAGCACTTTGAATTTCTTGTAGCTTTTATGCAGATCCTTTATTTCAAGCAATTCTATCTCTCCTTTTATTTTTTACCTGTTCCTGCCGGAAGGCGGGGATGGATACGCTTTGTTTTTCTTCCACGGCAAATCCCACGCCGAAGGCGTGGGACCTTGTTATTTTATCTTTGGCTTGCGTCCGGTTAGGAATTCCACCGAGCGTTCTATGGAGCTTCTGACATGCTCCATTTCAGGCTTGTGAAGGTTTCCGGCGTTTCGGTAGTCGAAGCTGTTGCAGAAGTCGTTCACGTCGGAATTGAGCTGCTTGACGTAGTTTTCCACAAGCTCGTCGAGATCCTTCCGGAATGATGAAAGGTCGCCCTTCTGGAGCTTTTCGGCCGCCTTGACGTTCAGCATATTGTAGTGCGGAACGCAGATATAGGGCTGTGCTTTGAAAAGATTGCGGAATTTGCCGTCTTTGACATACATCGTGAAGACTGTTTCGAGCATGTGGTCGATGCCCCATCTGACCTTGCCGCAGACGAAGCAGGTCCCCTCTATTTCCGCGGACCTGGCCGCCTTGGCTTTTTGGGAAAAGAACAGACCCTTCTTCTCGAAAATGTTGTTCCTCGCGTTCTCGAGGTAGCTGTTGAGCATAAGAGCGAGGGAAAGCCGGTTGTTCTGCTGCATGAGCATTTCAAAATGCGTGAAGCAGAAGCCCTGCTCGTTTGTCTCCATGCGCACGTCGGGCTCCATCATAGCAGCGCCCATAATGTATTCGCAGATATGCTGCTCAACAGTATCGCGCATACGGCAGAACGGGCAGCCGTCCTTCGGCTCGAAGACTTCGTTTATCGGTATCGTCAGTATGCTTTCTCTCATGGTCTTGCCTTTCTGTCAATCATTCGGAACGGTTTTATAGAGCTTTGACGAGCATTCGTCCAGCTTTTGACATATTTCGTCCGCAAGCTCGATATCTTTTGATACCGCCGCGAACGTTTCCTCGCATCTGCTTTTGGTTTCCCATTCGTTGAAGGTACTTGCGTTCTGTCTGATAAGGTCAAATGTCGGTCCCAGCTCTTTAAGAATGCCGATTATCTCGGGGTTGTCGGTCTGTATCGAGCTTATCTTGTTTAAATTTGCTCTCAAATCGTGGTTTGTGACATATTTCTCGCCAAGCAGCTCAACAATGCCTTTGAGTAAGAATTCCATAGACTGCTGATAATCAAAACAGCACATATCAATATAATAGTCGCTCATGTCAGGCTCGGTCTTTGACCTGCTGTACAGCGACCGCGCCGAAACGAGCCGGACTTTACCGTGGCTTATAAGCTTACTCATAAACGACCCTTCCTTCCGAAAGTATCTCATTGTACAGCCGACCGTTTTCGTTAATACCGTTCAGCCACACAATGTCATAATTCCAGTCCGTTTCTTTGCCGATGAGCTCGGAGACAGCGTTCTTGTTTTCAAGAGTATCCATATTGTCCGCGAACCGAACGGCGATATCAAGATCGCTGTTGATACTGCATCGCATAGAGGTCGAGCTGCCGAAAACGACCACTTTGTCTATGCAGTCCAGATAATCCGAAAGCCGGTCGGTGACGATATCATATACAAGGCGCTGCTTGAGCGGATGGATCATATCTATGTTCTTTACCTTGAGATATTCGGACTGCAGAACGTGAAAGTATGTCTTAACATTTGTATCGTTCATCACAATCTCCAATCTATAGGCTCTATGCCTCTGCTCTTAAGGAACTCGTTGCACTTTGAGAAGTGCTTGCAGCCGAAGAAGCCGTAATGTGCGGATAGGGGCGAGGGGTGCGGGGAAGTCAGTATGAAGTGCTGCGGGTTTGTGATAAGCGGCACTTTGGCCTTGGCATTGCCGCCCCAGAGAATGAACACCACGGGTGTTTCACGCTCGTTGAGCAGCGAGATGATGCGGTCGGTGAAGGTCTCCCACCCCTTGCCCTTATGGCTGTTTGCGGCACCCTGCCGCACCGTGAGCGACGTGTTGAGCAGCAGAACACCCTGTCTTGCCCAGTTTGTAAGGTCGCCCGACTGCGGTATTGGCAGGCCGAGGTCGGTATTAAGCTCTTTGTAGATGTTTTTGAGGGACGGGGGCGGTTCGACTCCCGGGCGCACCGAAAAAGCCAGCCCGTGCGCCTGCCCCGGCTCGTGGTAAGGGTCCTGTCCGAGAATAACGGCTTTCACCTTGCTGTAAGGCGTGAATTTCAGCGCGTTGAAGATATCGTACATGTCCGGGTAGATCGTGAAGCCGTTGTACTCCGCTTTGAGAAATTCCCGGAGCTGTAAGTAATACGGCTTGCCGAATTCCTCCGCGAGCAGCGCGTCCCAGTCGTTGCCGATGTTTACCATTACTGCTCGATATAGACCTTCTTCATTACCACGGGGGTAACGGGCTTGTCGGAATAGTCCGTTTCGGTGCCCGCGATCTCATCGACAGCGTCCATACCCTCGATCACCTTGCCGAAAGCCGCGTAGCTGCCGTCAAGATGCGGAGCGTCCTCGTGCATGATGAAGAACTGGCAGCTTGCCGAGTTGGGGTCGGCGGCCCTTGCCATGGAGATTATGCCGCGGGTGTGCTTCAAGTCGTTTTTGAAGCCGTTCGCGGAGAATTCCCCCTTGATATGCTCGCCGGAATTTCCCGTGCCGTTTCCGTTGGGGCAGCCGCCCTGGATCATAAAGCCCGGTATTACTCTGTGGAATGTCAGGCCGTCATAAAAGCCCTTGCTTACCAGCTTCTCGAAATTCGCCACCGTCTCGGGCGCTATGTCGGGGTAAAGCTCCAGCTTTATCTTCTTTCCGTTTTCAAGTTCGATAATTACCATTGTGTTATTCCTTCCGTTTCTTTAAAATTATTATCAATACCACGGCCAGTATGGCAACTCCTGCCCCAAGAGCCGCGATAATTACGATCAGTATGGTGTCGGAGCCGTCGTCCGCGTTCTGCGTGACCTGCTGCTCCGTAATGTCGGTGTTCTCCCCGGGATGCGGGTGAAACGTCGTTTCTTCGGTCTGTGAAGCGTTCCCGTCATTTGCGGCAACTGCCTGTGTGGATTGCGAGGTTATCTCGGCCGCGGGCTCGCCGCTCTCTTCATCGGCGTTTGCGCCTATCGGGAGCGTTTCCGGCTTTGCGGAGAAGTATTTCCTGCGCTCGGCTTTATCGGCGCGGTGGTTGAGCGAGAAAGCCTCATCACTGATGTCGAAGTACATATACTTTGGGTTGCCGTCCGACCACTCGCCGTTCGTATAGTTCCCCGAGCCGTCCCAGCAGGCATCGACCCACACCCAGCGCTGTTCCTTTTCGTAATAAAAGGCCGCCCATTCGTGGTTCTGTCTGCCCTCGCCGAGCTGCGCATAGGTAACGACTCTCGGCTCGCGGGAATAGGTCACCCCGCCCTTGATGTTGACGGCGTCAAGCCCGGCGGCCTCCGCCATTGCGCAGAAAAGATTGGCAAAGCCAGCGCAGACCGTTCTGCTGCGTTTGAGAACGTTGCAGAGCGCTATGGTATCGAGGTCGGCATCGGTATCGGCGGCGTCGTGGTCGTAGTACAGCTTCTCCGAGATAAAGCGGGAGATAGCTCTTGCCTTGTCCCGGTCGTCCTCTGTGCCGTCTGTTACCTGCTCCGTCAGCAGCTTTATCTGCTCAAGTGCGGTATTGATCTCCGCAGGGTCGGCCGAGGGGCTGAGATACAGTGCGGCGGCTTCAGAGGGTGCGTCGTAAATGTGCTCGAACACCGCGGGATTGGTCTTTTCAAGCCCGTTCACGGGGAAATACCAGCCGTTCGCGTCGTCGTAGTACACGAGATATTTCATCAAAGCGCCGGACGAAAGCTTCACGACAAGCTTGTGCTCGCCCTTTTCCGGCACCGTGGAAAGCTCCGCACTGTAGTTCCCGTCCTCGGAGGCGGTCATCGAGTACGAGCCGGTGTGGTCCTCGTAATTCTCGATATACAGCTTCCTGACGTGGTCGGGGATGTATCTTCCACGCGCGGTGATCCTGCTCCCCGAGCACTCGAACACCGAATAGTTATCGGAGCTGTTCGATGTACGCAGGAGGTTGGTCTTTCCCGGAGGTTCGACGAAATCTTCGGAGTATGCTCTCGGCGCGGAAATAAAAAACAGTGCCATTACCGCAGCCACTGCGGCAATCAGCATAACAGTCAGTTTTACCCGCCCTTCATAAGAAAGGCGGGCGTTCATCTTTCTCAAAATGTATCGTTCCTTAAAGCATCTTCTTGAATTCTTCCTTGTCGGGGCTGAATGTGAGCGCGACGTCACGGGTTATGACATTGTCACGCGCAAGACGCTTCAGGCTCTCGTTCATCGTTCTCATACCGGAGGAAACGTTGGACGCCATGACCTGCTCGATCTGGTGTACCTTCTCGGCGCGGATGTTGTTCGCGCAGGCGTCGTTGTTTATAAGTATCTCGAACGCAGCAACACGGCCTCTGTCCTGATTTATGCAGGGGATGAGTATCTGCGAGATAACGCCGCGCAGGTTCGCGGAGAGCTGCGAACGTATCTGGTTCTGCTCGTCCGACGGGAATACGTCGATGATACGGTTGATAGTCTGAGCCGCACCGGTCGTATGCAGGGTACCGAGAACGAGGTGTCCTGTCTCGGCGGCGGTGATAGCGAGGCGGATAGTCTCATAGTCACGCATCTCACCGACGAGGATAACGTCCGGGTTCTCACGCAGACCGCTTCTCAGCGCGTCATTGAAGGATGTAACGTCCGTGCCGATCTCACGCTGATGTATCGTAGCCTTCTTGGGCTCGTAGATATACTCTACCGGGTCCTCGATAGTGAGTATGTGGCACTCACGCATATTGTTGATGTGGTCTACCATTGTGGCGAGCGTGGTGGATTTACCCGAGCCGGTAGGTCCGGTAACAAGGATAAGGCCCTTGCGCTCCTTGGTGAGCTCGATAGCAGCATTAGGCAGCGAGATATCCTTGAAGGACGGAACGTGCTCGTTCAGCAGACGGATAGCTGCCGCGAGCTTACCGCCGTTGTGACGGAACACATTTACACGCTGACGTCCGCCGGATGCGCAGGTGAACGAAAAGTCGATATCCTCGCCGCTGCCGAGACGCTGCTCCTGCTCAGCCGTGAGCATGGAGATTATTGTCTGGTGAACGATGTCAGGGGACATACCGTCGAACTTTTTCAGGTCGCCGTTGATACGGATAGCCGTAGGCGCACCCACCGTGAGGTGGATATCCGAAGCGTTCTTGCTTCTTGCGAAATTTAAAAGCTGCTCAATATTCATGGTTTATTTCCTTCCTCTTACTTTATTCTGAATTGAATGCCGCTGACGGAGAGATACACATCCGCGGCGGTATTTGCAATACGCTGATTTACCATTCCCATTATATCACGGAATGAGTTCTGTATGGAACTTTCTGGCATAACTGAAAATCCCGGCTCAACGGTGATTATCACCATAGCGCCGTTCATAGCGGTGACCTTATCCATGCACTCGATAACGTTTCCGACAACGGTGGAACGGATCTTCTCGTTCTCCTCGTGCGTTATATTGTTAATATCCGCGGCTGTTTCGCGCATAACGTTCTCGACATAGATACCGAGGTTGTCAAGAATATAGAATTTGTGATCCTTGATGCAGGAAACCGGATCGGTGACATTCTCAACGATCTCCCACTTCACGTTATTCTCGCGGTTGGAATATTCCAGTCTGTTGCGGGTATCCGCGGGCATCTCCGGACTTGTGTTCATATACAGCACGTTGTCGCACGTTCTGAAATATGATATAGCCCATCTGCTCTTACCGCTTACTGCGCCGCCTGTTATCAATGTGATCCCGGCCATATCGCTCATACCTCCCATAGCTCCTTTTATCCGGCTGATTACGAATAGCCTGCCGGAAACCAAATATACACAATACATTATATAACATTTTTGGGGCAAAGTCAAGCTTTTTCTTCGGGAATATAATCTGCACCGAGTTTTCCGGCTTAAAAAACCGCGGTAATGTGTTGATTTTGTAAAAATGCACGAAAAAGTCTTGTAATATTTGTTAATTTATGATATAATAAAAAAAGTATATGCCGATCGGGCGGTTTTCGAGCCTCCCGCCGGAGGCGGGAGGCTCACAAAAGGTCTTCCACGCCTCCGGCGGGGAAGACCGAAAGCGGTAAGCAACAAGTCAACATTTAAAAGGAGATATAAAAAATGGACAGATTTTCGGAACAGCTTCTGCAAAAGAGAAATACCGGCCGTGACACGGTCATAAGAGTACTGTACTGCCTCGGAGCGGCAGTTCTGGCAGCGGCGGCGGCAGCGGCCACCCCTTTCGTGGGACTGGTGCTTCCCATAGCGGTCATTGCCGGCATTATATGGCTGCTGGTATGGCTTCTTCAGGGCACCATGGTCGAGTATGAATACATCGTGACCAACGACGACCTCGATATTGACAAGATAACCGGCCGCCGCAAGCGCAAAAGAATGGTGACTGTCAGTCTGAGAGGTGTGAAGTCGATAGCCGAGTACACGTCCGGGAGCGTGATAGATGCCGATGTGACGGTAATGGCGCATGACGAGAGCGGCGAGAATATGTACTGCCTTATCTGCAACATCACGGAATACGGCGACGTTGCGGTGATATTCAATCCCAACAACCGGACGCTGTACAATATGATAGGCGGGTTCAGTCCCAAGGTAAAGCACGAGTACGAGGAACTGTACAAGCGGGTGACTCCTGCCGAAGAGGAGTCCGAAGAGACAGCGGACACGGACAATTCCGATATAAAAGACGAGACCGATAACACCGAAAAGACAGAGACGGAGGAAAACACTTGAAAAACGCTCTGCGAAAAAGCGCATTCAGAGAGATACGCTCGACGTTGAGCCGGTTTCTCTCGATATTCGGCATAGTTGCTATAGGTGTGGGATTTTTCTCCGGCGTAAAGGCGGCCGCCCCCGATATGCGTTACACGGCGGATGCTTATATGGACAGCGACAATCTCAGCGACCTGAGGCTCGTATCGACCTACGGCTTTGACGAGAACGACATAGCTGCGATACGGGAGCTTGACGGTTCCGAAGTCTATCCCTCATACTACGTTGATCTGATCGTACATACAGATTCGCGCCCGCCTGCTGCGGGAAGATTTTACGCATATGACGCGCAGCAGCGAAACAGCGTCAATTCCATAGAGCTTGTGGAAGGACGTCTGCCGGAAGCGCCCGACGAATGCGTGGCCGACCCGACGTTGATGAAAGGCAGCCCTCCGCTCGGAACGAAGATACGCGTTTCCGACAACATGGGCGATGCCCCCGACGATATGCTCGGGTGCTTCGAATATACGATCGTCGGCCGGGTGAAGTCCTCCATGTACATCGACAAGACCACCCGCGGCAGCACTTCTGTCGGTAACGGCTCCATCGAGGCGGCGTATTACATCCCCGCGGAGAACTTTACCGTTGAGTACAATACCGAGGTGTATGTGCGCTTCCCGTCGCTTGTAAGTCTTAATGCTTACAGCGATGAATACAAGGACGCGATAGAGGAGCTTTCCGCAAAGGCCGAGGAAATAGGCGAGCGCCGCGCAAAGGAGCGTTTCGCGGAAATCATGGACGAGGCAGACGAAAAGCTCTCCGACGCGGAGAAGGAGCTTGCCGACGCCGAAAAGGAATATAACGACAAGATAGCTGACGGCGAGAAGAAAATTGCCGACGGTGAGGCCGAAATTGCCGAAAATGAGCAGAAACTTATCGACGGCGAAGCCGAGATAGCCGAGAACGAACAGAAGCTTACCGACGCGCAGCGCGAGATAGCCGAAAATGAGCAGAAGCTTATCGACGGCGAGGCGGAAATTGCCGAGAACGAGCAGAAGCTTACCGACGCAGAGCGCGAGATAGCCGAAAATGAGCAGAAGCTTATCGACGGCGAGGCGGAAATTGCCGAGAACGAGCAGAAGCTTATCGACGCAGAGCGTGAGATAGCCGAGAACGAGCAAAAACTCAAAGACGGCGAAAAAGAGATAGCCGAAAACGAGAAAAAGCTCGCGGAAGCCGAGAAACAGTACAATGACGGGCTTGCGCAGTATAATGCCGGGCTCGAAGAATACGAGGCGGGCAAAGCAAAGCTCGAAGCCGCCCGCACCGAATATGAAACCGGTATGGCCGCTTTTGAAGCGGGGAAAGCCGAGTTTGAAGCAAAGAAAGCGCAGTTTGAGGCTGCAAAGGCGCAGTTCGCGGCGGCACTCGGTCTGCCCGCGGTGACGGACGAGCTGCTTGAAAAATACGCACAGGCGAATCCGCAGGCTGCGGAGCTTTATGCCGCATCACAGGTGATATCCGCCGCAGAGGCCGAGATAGCCGCGAACGAGGCGGCACTTGCCGAAGCAAAGGCGCAGATAGACGCGGGACAGGCCGAGCTCGACGAGGGAGAAAAGACCCTTGCCGCGGGAAAAGCCCTGCTCGAAATATCAAAGCCGCAGATTGAGGACGGCAGAAAGCAGCTTGCCGACGGCAAAGCCGAGCTTGAAGACGGCAAGAAGCAGCTTGCGGACGCTAAGGCCGAAGTTGCCGACGGTCGGAAGAAGCTGAACGACGGCAAAGCCGAGCTTGAAGACGGCAGAAAACAGCTCGAAGAAGCAAAAGTCAAGCTCGCCGACGGCAAGAAGCAGCTTGCCGACGCAAAGGCCGAGCTCGAGGATGGTAAACAGCAGCTTGCCGACGGTAAAGCCGAATACGAAGACGGCAAAGTAAAGCTTGCAGACGCAAAGGCCGAGCTCGAGGACGGCAAGCAGAAGATAGCCGACGCAAAGGTCGAGCTGGAGGACGGCAGGAAAGAGCTGGAGGACGGCAGGGCCGAGGGTGCCGAAAAGATAGCCGACGCAAAAGAGAAGCTTGCCGATGCCCGCAAGGAGGTCGAAGACCTCGACGAGCCGAAATGGTACGTTTTCACACGCGACGACACTCCGGGCTTCTCGGAATACGGCGAGAATGCCGAACGGATCAACAATATCGCGGGAGTATTCCCCGTGTTCTTCATAATCGTGGCGATGCTTGTATGCCTTACCACGATGTCGCGCATGATCGAGGAACAGCGAGTTTCCATAGGCACGCTGAAAGCTCTCGGCTACGGCAGCGGCAGCATCATCTTCAAATATATGTTCTACGCCGTATCGGCGACTCTGCTCGGCTGTATCATCGGCTGCGCGGTGGGAATGCAGCTGTTTCCTTTTGTTATCATCACGGCTTACGGTATAATCTATGATGTCGGCGGTATCGTCATACAGGCGGATATGGTGACGGCGCTTGCCGCGAGCGGGGTATTCACCCTTGCTATCTCCGTTACCGTACTGCTTACGGCGCGCTCATCGCTTTCGGAACAGGCCGCACAGCTCATGCGCCCGAAGGCTCCTAAGATAGGAAAGCGCATACTTCTCGAACACATCACGCCGCTCTGGAAGCACTTCAATTTCAGCGGCAAAGTCACCGCCCGCAACCTTTTCCGCTACAAGCGAAAGATGTTTATGACCGTTATCGGTATCGCAGGCTGTACGGCGCTGCTGCTGACGGGCGTTGCACTGTATGATGCTATCAATGACATTCTCGCAAAGCAGTTCGGCGACATTCAGCATTACGACGGCATTTTAGTATATGATGCCGAGGAACACCCCGAGGCCGCGGGAAAAGCCCGTGAATTAGCGGAATCGGAGGGCGGCTCGGGTATCACCGTTTATCAGAAGCTCACCACCGTTACCGCAAATGGGAAGTCGGTGAACGCATATATCGCGGTCCCCTCGGAGCCCGACCGCTTCACAGAGTTCTTTGACCTGCGAAGCCGCACCACGGGCGAGCATTTCAGTCTAACGGACGATACTGTCTATATCGACGAGAAATCCACATTACTGCTTAACAATGTCGGCAGCGGGGATACTATTATAGTAAAGCAGAGCGATACGCAGTTCGCGGAAGTCACCGTGACTGCGCCGTTCGAGAATTACCCCAACCACTTTGTTTATATGACCGAGGCGACCTATACCCGCCTGTTCGGGGAAGCTCCGCAGTACAACACGCTGTATTTCCGCCACGGAAAGGGCGAGGGCGCGGAACAGGACGAGTTCGGCAGCAGGATGCTGAAAATAGACGGCGCACTCACTATCACGTTCAATTCCGACACAAAGGTAACGTTCTCGCACATGCTTGAGTCGCTGGGAATGGTAATATGGGTAATCATCACAGCGGCGGGCCTGCTCGCGTTTGTCGTACTGTATAATCTGACAAATATCAACATTACCGAACGTATAAGGGAGATAGCAACATTGAAGGTTCTCGGATTTTACGACAAGGAAGTTGACAGCTACATCTTCCGCGAGAATATTCTGCTGTCGCTGCTCGGAACAGGTGTCGGGCTGATACTCGGTATTTTCCTTGCGCGGTTCGTCATCACCACTGCAGAGGTCGATCTTGTAATGTTCGGCCGTAATATCTACCCGCTCAGCTTCATATTTGCCGCTGCCGCGACTATGGCTTTCTCACTGCTCGTGACTCTCGCGATGCACAGACGCCTTCAGAACGTCAATATGATAGAAGCCCTGAAGTCTGTAGAGTAGGGAGCACGAGGGGTGAGAGGCACATACATTGAGCGCCGCACCCGTGTGGCGGTCTGAGCAAACACTTCGATTTGTCCCGTATTGACTCCCGGACCGGCGCCGAGACTTTGTTCAGACTTGTCAGATTTCGTCCGCGCTTATAAAGTTGATAGTATCTGCGATGGGAAGCCGTAAATATGCTACAATTCAGAAGGTGTGCAGAGCCTATGCACAGCACTACCCGTATTTCAGCAGAGAGCTCCGATTCAGCGGTTTAAGCCGAGCAGATCTATAATGGCTGACAGGCATTGCAAGGCGCTGCAGACCCTCGGGCGACTTGTCTGAGGGCTCCCGCATACTTTATTTATTGTAACACTTTATCGGAGACTCTCAGACAGGCGGCCGAGGGCGGTGCCCTTTGGTTACTTTCCGTCACTGCAGACGGAAAGTAACTCGCCCGCTTGCACTTAGTGCGGGGCAAATGCGCAAACGTATCTGCGGGCGAAAGCACACACACCTGCGGCTCCCGCGGCCTCCGCCGCGACATCCGCGGCCTCCGTGGTCTCAGCCGCGACACCCGCGGCCTCCGCCGCGACACCCGCGGCTCCCGCCGCCTAATCATACCATATATATAGTATTATAGCATTTTTTCTGCACAAGATATTACAAAAGCCTTTGGAAAAGCTTTAAAAAATTTTTCGGAAATTTTTTATAAAATTTGAAACTTTTTTGCCGAAATTGCCTACTACCTATATGTAGGGGGCAAAAAGCGAGGTGACCTTCTTGGCAAGTGACACGCTTGAAGCCTATTTTAACAAAGTCTATGGCGATACGTTCCGCGCGGTGTCGCGCTTCGTTGTCAGCAAATGCGGCAGCATGCAGGAGTCCGAGGATATCGTCCAGAATATCTATACCCGCTTCTATCAGCGTATAGCCAAGAAGGGGTACGACGATATCGAAAACGCCGAGGCTTTCGTTATCAATATAGCAAAGTTCGAGTGCAAAAACTTCTTCGGAAATGCCAAAAAGCACAGCAATGCCACTTACTTCGCGGATTACACCGAGGAACAGATGGTCGAGATCGAGGCGCAGATGTCAAAAGAACAGACCAGCCTCGAAGATGCTATGTGCAACGATATGCTCGCAAAGCAGATATTCAATGACATAGCAAAGGATGACCCGCTTATCGGCCGGATATTCTACCTCCATTTCGTCTGCGATATGAAGCTCGACGAAATAGCCGATACCCTCGATATCTCCCTTTCTTCCGTCAAGAATAAGCTCTACAGAACAATAGAGCGGCAGAAGAAGAAGTTTGACCTTTAAACCACGCATATTCCCCGTTTATCGGAAAAATATATTATGGAAAGGAGGAACAGCCTATATGAATACCAATCAGTTCTATAAGGAGCTTTTTGAGAAGTACGCCTTCGATGAAGAGAAGATCCGTAAAAATGCTATAAAAGCGGCAAAAGCTCCGGCATGGCAGAGAACTCTTGGCGCACACTGGAAATCTGTAGCAGGCGTGGCCGCGGCAGTCGCGGTAACAGTCGGCGGTGTGGCAGCCTACAACGCTGTTAATCCTTCCATTGACGTAAAACCCGATGAAGACCTTCCTACCGCATATCAGAGACTCGAAGACGTCGAGAACAACTACTACAATCCGCCCGCAGAAGCAGCGGAGCATCTCGACATATTCGTGTCCTTCATGGATGTTATGTCCTACAGCGATATCAAGGTGGCTCTTTCGGCTGTTTCCGACAGCGACGAGATAGACATAGAGTGTATATACCTCAGCGACGGCTCTAAAATTTCCGGTGCCGACGCGGTCGAGAGCTTTGCACGGAACAACAGCTCGGTAAAGAATATCTCGGGTGCAAAGCTGTCGGCTCCAGCCGGATGCTATAACGATATACAGGATCTTACCTCCGTATTTATCGCGGAGATAGCTTCCGACAAAATTAATGACGAGACGTTCTCGCCGATACACTACGACGACAGCGACCCGCTCACCAATGACTTCGATCTTATTATCACCACAGCGCAGCAGCCCTCCGTAACGACTTCTCCGTTCTCGTTCGCAGGCGAAACATCGTCTGCTGTGTCGGAGGCTGCGGCTGTGACCGAAATTACCGATATAACCACGGAAACAACGGAGCCCGCTCCCGTATCCGCAGAACCTGATGTTACCTCTGTAAGCGATATCGACGAGGATCCCGAGAATACCGAGGACGATATATTCGAGGATGCTCCCGAGATCACGTCAGGCAGCAGCGATACCACTACGGAAGTTCCCGAGATCACCACGGCTGTGACCGACGAGCCCGAAGCACAGACAAGCTCCGAGCCCGCGGGTGAGATCACCGTGCCCGTTACCGAGATACCCGACGCGCCGCAGATAGGCCTTATGACGCAGCTCTATCACCTTAATGTAGAGAATGCGACCGAGACCCTGCTGGTTGATGATTACGCTATCGTTCTGACCCGCAACCAGGTATATTTCTACAAGATAGGCGGCTTCAACCTAAAGCCCGCAAAGATCTGCGAAGCATCCAATCCCAAGCTCGCGTACTACGGCTACGGGAAAGTGATACTCACAGGCTGCGGAACAAGCGGTCTGCGCGATATGATAATCACGCTCGATATTGAGAGCGATTACGTTTACTGCAATGACGTCTCCAAGACCCTCGGCGTTACCGAGATAGCAACGATCAATTTCAGCCCCGAGGAAAACAAGTATTACCTCAAGGCGATAACAGGCTCCACAACCTATTTCTATGAGCTCACGTTAAATCCCGAGACCGGAGCAACGTTCAGACCGCTCGTAGAATTCACCGGTGCGGTGTCCGCAGCAGGCAGCAAGAACGGCATCCTGTGGTTCACAGGCGCAGAGGACGGTGTGGATTACTCGCTGTACTCGTTCGACTGCACCAACGGTAAGCTCACCAAGGTGGAGAATATCGGCTCCGTCTGCAAAGTCCGCAGAAGCCCGACTTTTGCAAGCTTTATCATCATGACCGCGGATAAGTCCTATGTGCTCGACGCGTTCACCGGAAAGCTTATCCCCGCGCTTATAGAGCCCGATTCGCAGATAGCCGAAAAGGACGGCGCAATATATATCAGCTACTATGGCAGCACCATGAAGCTCAACGAAAACGGCGAGCTCGTGCCGACAACCGTAAAGGTCAACTTTACAGAAGAAATGACCAGCAGATATAAGGTAGTCTCTACCGACTCCGAAAAGGTAGTCATAGCCGAAGACGACGGCCAGTTCTGGCATTAAAACAAATTTATGATGAAAACATCGCTGTGCAAGAATCACACAGCGATGTTTTTTTGATATATTCTGATGCTGTTGACCGGTCGTTACCGGCTTGTCAAGGGTACTCCAAAAAATTTTCCTGCGTAAAATTTTTCGAAGCCTCCCCCTTGACAAA
>JAEEGL012396315.1_pt1 | contig 23257 bp, 15 predicted proteins | sample 9134231 | NCBI WGS metagenome assembly JAEEGL01 (sample SAMN16246548, study PRJNA631951) | gut metagenome | biome: gut microbiome; feature: rumen; material: fiber-attached | host: Bos | place: Iran: Karaj | collected 2018-10
AGCGGCCAATATGGTAGAAACCGTTAGTTGTTACGAGGATAACGGACATTGGGTTATTCAGGAAATAACAGAACGCCAGCGCGTTCATGAGCGAAGAGGCACTGAAGAAGAAATTGTAAGAAAGATGTATGGCACTATAAAGGCAAGGCTATAATGTCGTGATGCTGAGTAAATAGAGAGAATTAAAAATGATACTGTGGAATAAATAAGTATTGAATGAAATGGAGAAACTAATAATGAAACAAAGGCTGTGGACACTGTCCATAGCCTTTTTGTATGCTGCAACATTTGAAATGAAACAATATTTCGAAAAAATATATCCGAGTAAAAATTTATTGCAATAACAAGGTAAATGAAATATAATACGTTTTGTTTATAAAAATTTAATAAATTATTTATCATTTGGGAAGAGGGGCCCTAGTTGGTAAGTAGTAAGAGTTTTTTGGTTTTTTAGTTAGGAGGATAGTTATGAAACCAGCTAGTGTAAAGTCTCGCATACTTGGGAGGCTTGTTTCGGTACTTCTCGTTCCGGTAATTCTTAGCAGTAGTATTACTACTGTCTATGTGTCAGCCGACGACGAAGTTGATGTTGTTGAGAATGACGCAGTCTTAGATGCTCAGGTCGATGAGCAGATTGATGATACTCAAGATACAACAATTGAAGATGTTAATGATGATTCTGATGATTCCGCAGCTAATGATGTTGTGGACGGTGAAGATGAGGTTGTAGCAGATGCCCCTTCTGATGACGCTACTGATACCACATCTGATGACGGTGCGATAGAAATTACAGCAGAAGATGAAGAGAATGAAGACGAGTTATTAGAAGAAGAGACAGACGAAGAGTCTGATGACGACAAGACAGAGGCTAATAACGAGACTAAGCTGGAAACTGTGTTAGTTGATGTTAATATTGAAGGCTGCCCCGAAGAAGCATTAGCTGTGTTTGCCGACGATATGAAGCTTTCAGCAGGAGCACAGGAGCTTACTTTCAGTTTTGATCTTCCGGAAGACCAGGATACTGACGATGTAGAAACAGACGATTCTAAAGAACAGGAACCTGAGGTAGAGGAGCTTGTAACCTTTAGCTATACTGTGGCTGAAGATTATAAGGACTCATATGAGATAGTCAGTGCATCTGTAAATGAGCTTGGCTTTGATGGAGCTACTGAATACAGCATTAATGATGCATCTGAAATACTCTTTTCCATTAAGACCCAATCACTTGATCATAATGCCCCCGAGTTTGGAAAAGAAACTGCTCCAAGTGACGCAGGCTCTTACGATAAAGACGATCACAAGTTCTATTATTCACAGGATGCGAGTGATCTTGTAGTGTCTGTACCTGTTACAGATAAAAAAGATGGGCATGAGTCAAAAGTAAATCCTGATAGCGTATATGTAACTTTGAGTGACGGCGGGATGCAGAAAATGAGCCGCGATGGTGAGACAGACACATACACTTGGACCCCTTCTGAGTGCGGGAATTATGTTGTCACAGGATTTGTCGCTGAAGATAATTCAGGTAATGCCGGATCAATTACATTAGATGAAGCGATTGAGATTTGCTACTACAATCTTAAACAGGATGTAGCAAGTATAAATGTCAACAATCCCAATACAAAATGGGTGAATAAGGCAAATAATATTGGCGAACTCCATGTTTCAGGAACAACTATTGCACCATTAGACACTATTACATTAAGTGGAAATGACAAGACAATTACTAAAGAAATCTCATCAGAGAATAATGCTTTTGATGTAAACATAGAATTCCCGAAGCTGCAGGGTGAGAAGAAATATACTCTCACTTATAAGTTTAAGACCGGTGATGAAGCCGAATATAAAGGGGATATAACTCTTAAATTTGATGACAAAGCCCCTTCAAACGAGGTTGTTGAAGGTAAGGTTGTTAATTCCGGTGAATACGGTTCAGAGAATATCGCTGAAATAGTGATTCCTTCCGAGGGAGGCATCGAAGATGCAAGTCCTATTTCATACGCAATTGTTTCGGTTGAGGCTAAGATTACATCGCTTGTTAGAAGGGGATGGATCATCAGACGCGATAAGTATGTTACGGAGACTGTACAGCAGACTTATATGGTTCCTGTTTTAGAAGAAAAGGCTGGAGTTACTATAACCGGAAAGAATGAGCTGGTATACAATATTTCATTCGATATTGACTATGTAAATAAACAACCCAATGCAACAGTATGTGAAGAGCAGTACAAGATTACTGATATAGTCGTATATGATGAGGCCGGCAACTATGTATCAACTACAATCAATGATGATGGTTCTTCCAGAGATATTGGATCTCCTCGTATTTACTATATCCTGAATGATGAATTCTTGGATGGATATATTGAGCGCGAGGAAGATCAGGGGATTGAGTATTTTAATAAAAACCCCAAGATACAGGTTTTATTAGTAGACTCAACACTCAAGACATCCACAATTGAGTTTAGTGACTATGGTGATCATGATGCAGAGACATCCATAAATACTCTCATTGAAAATAATACTACTGTGGATAGAGACCCTGAGGACGGGGAATACGCCAAGGATGTTTTGTACACCATTGATCCTGCGGTTAATGAGGCGGAAAGGCTGATAAGCTTCAGGACAAGCGCATCTGATAAATTCGGTAAGGATTCAAATATTGTAATTCCTAAAAAGATAGCTGTTGATACATTGGATCCACGCATTGCTGTTACATACAATGGTAAAGATGCCCCCGAAAAGTACAATGGTACCGATGTAACAGTAAGAGTAAATATTACAGAGAGATGGCTTGATACTACAACATCATATGTAAGAATTGTCGGAACTGACGAAGACGGAAATGCTGTGACATTTTCTACAGAGGATGGAACACTTACCTGGGAAGGCAGCGATAGCGATAACTATGTTGAGTGGACCAGTGCGGTAGATGGTGTATACCATGTTGAGTACTATGCAATAGACCGTGCAACAAATGATACAGAAGAGATTACAGGACCTGAATTCTTTGTAGATAAGAAGGTACCTGAAATCGATGTTAAGTACAACGAAGTTGAGCCCAAGAACGGCAAGTATTACAACGCAACCAGAATTGCAACCATTACTGTAACAGACTTCACTTTTGACCCGGCAGCTTCTGACGTTAAGATAAGCTCAGAATATGGCAATGCCCACAAGAGTGAGTGGAGCAATGACGGTACCAAGGTTCATGTGATGACCGTTACTTTTGATGAGGATGGCTACTATAGCTTCTCTGTTGTGGCAAAAGACATGGTGGATCACACTACTACTCGTGATGAGGCAGAGTTCGTAGTCGATAAGACAGCACCCGGAATCTCGGTTTCCTATGACTACAATGAGCCAAGAAACGGAATGTACTACAAGACTGCAAGAACAGCAACTGTAGATATTGAGGATATCTCTTTTAACTCAGATCTTGTTAAGGTCTCATCTCAGTCACTGGCAGAACAGGCAGAGCTTCCTCAGCTCGGAGGCTTTACTTCTGATGGTAAATCAAATTATGCTCATATGTCTTTTGCATATGACGGAACCTACGGATACGTCATTAACTGTGAGGATCTTGCAGGTAACACAGCATCAGCATATACATCTGATGTGTTTGTAATTGATACAACAGCTCCTGAGGTTAAGTTTGCAGGAGTTGAGAACTACTCAGCCAACAACGGAGTCGTTGCTCCTTCGGTATCTTATGTTGACAAGTACATGGACATGGAGGCAACTACAGTTACCATGACCGGTTCCAACAACGGAGCAGTAGCAGTGGGAAGTCAGGTAGCACCTGCTGAAAATGGTTTTGTGGTTTCATACGCTGACTTTGAACATGTAAAGAGCATGGACGATCTCTATGTTCTCGAGGCTAATGTAGTAGACCTTGCAGGTAACGAGACAAAGGAACAGCTTGTATTCTCAGTAAACAGATTCGGATCAGTCTTTGTTCTGAGTGATGCAGCCAAGGTTCTTAACGAGGAATACTACACAAGCAATCCAACAGATGTTGCTATCACAGAGATCAATGTTGATGAGCTTACATACAGAAATGTTTCAATCAGCAGAGACGGCGACATCAAAGAGCTTAAGAATGGCAAGCAGTACAAGGTAACCAAGCAGGGTTCAGATACAACCTGGAAGACATATACTTATACCATTTCAAAAGACAACTTTGAGAAGGACGGAATCTACTCAGTTACTGTTTACTCAAAAGACAGAGCGACAAACGTTCAGGATAACAAGAGCAGAGACGCTGAGATTAACTTTGCTGTTGACAGAACTGCACCAAGTATCGTTACAGCAGGACTTGAGGAAGCAGGAGTATATAAAGAGACTTCACACGTTGTAAACATCGACGTAACAGACAACATGGGTGTTACAAGTCTTACTGTTTACAAGGACGATCAGGAGATAGAGTCTTACGACGCTGAGGCACTTGAGAGCGCAGGCGGAGTTGAGTCTATTACACTTGACGAGTCCGAGAAGCGACAGACAATCAAACTCGTTGCTGAGGACGTTGCAGGAAATGTAGAGACTGTTGTTTACGGAAACATTCTTGTTTCAACAAAAGAAGAAGTTGCGCCACCTGTAACTGAAGAAGTGGCAAACGGTGAAGGAGACCTCCCTGAAATTCGTGGAGCAACCAGACCTATAAACGTTGCAGTATACATTGTACTGGCACTTGGTATTGTGGCAGCAGGCGCCGGAGCAGGAGTTTTGGTTTACAGGAAGAAAACATCAAATTCTGAGAAATAACTTCAGGCAAAGCAGGTAATGATATGGACGAAAAAGCAATAGTCATGCTAAAGAAAAACGAATTTGATCCGGGAATAGATATTGAGATTCCATTAAATATCTCTGCTAATGAATTCATTTATGGATTGAATCAAAGTTTTAACTTGGGAATAAACATGGATGATCCAAAAGAATGCTATCTAAGAGCGTCTAATCCAATTACTCTTATCAAAGGTGAAAAAACGCTTGAGGAACATGGAATAAGAAATGGCACGTCCATATTTACAGCAAGATAAGGAGGGCAATAAGAATGAACAGAATAATAAGAAGAATAGGTGCCCTGTTCATTGCAGGGATTATGCTTTTAACACCTGTTGTAGTATCTGCAGAAGAGGTGGCTGATGAAGCTGCCTCTGAGGGAATTGGCGGGTTTGAAAATGTATTAAATGGAGAGGCTGTTGCGCCGGAAGTTATCGTAGATATTAACAGCGCAAGAAATGGTGTTGTTCAGGTTAACTACGTATATATTGATGATAATGATGTCTCACATATTATTAAAGGTGGTACAGGATTTATCATTGGCTCAGCAGAGAAGACAGAGTATGTCCTTACTTGCGAAAGCAATATAACAATGGACAAAGAAACAAAGAATTCTGCGTTTAAATATCTTGGAATTCCTAAGGAAAAAAACGGAGATTATAAGGACGTCAGGCTCGAAGTTCAGGTTGTTGCAGCCAGCGATGTAACAGTTAACGCCAGGATAATAGCTACCAGCACAGAACTGGATCTTGCTGTATTGGAATTATCACAGCCAATTCACACCAGAGCACCTCTTTCGATTTACACTTCGGAGAATGGATCAAGGGAAGCATTGCCATATGCCATCGCTGATAAGGTCTTTGCATTAGGTTTTCCTGATGAAATCATTTTTGAAGCCAATGAGAAATATTATTCAAATGACAGAATTGTAATGACAACCGGTAGTATAGCTAATATTGCAACGTTGGACGATGTTTATCTTATTCAGCATGATGCAACGGTTGGAAGAAATAATTGTGGCGGACCTCTTATCAATGAAGATGGAAAAGTCATTGGAATGAATGTTGTCAAGAAAGATGGAGATTATTTCTGCGCACTTGATTCAACTGAAATCGTTGAGGTTCTGGACGCATTAGGCGTTGAGTATACTAAGACATTCTACGAGGAGGAAGCTCCTGTAGAGGCTTCGACAGAAGCCTTGAGTGTTGAAGTAGAAGAAACACCTGTAGAGCCGGTAGTGCCCGTGTATCTTATCATTCTTGCAGTCATTCTTTGTATGTTCCTTATAGCAGCGGTTGTTATCGCTATTGTTCTTATTAAGCGTAAAGATAGCAATAAAGTAAAAAAAGAAGCAAAGAAAGAACCTGAAATAAAACCTTTTAGCCCCGGCAACATCCCAACTTCAACAGGGGCGGAAGGACTATCTAATGGCGGAGAAACAAGCATGTTGAATGTCCCTCAGAGTAACGGCACAACGGTACTCGGATCAGGACAAGCATCGGCAGCCGGAGTTATTTCAGGAACGCTTATAAGGAAGAGAGATAAAAAGCAGGGGCTCATTGATAAACCGGTATTCACAATCGGAAAAGATTCATTACATTCTGATTTTTATATTAATGACAACGCTGCAATCAGTAGAGCTCACGCAATAATCAAATCTGCAGCAGATGGTGTATACATTGAGGACTGTAATTCTACAAACGGAACTTATGTAAACGGGAAGAGAGTAATAACAGGACAACCTGTAAAACTTACGGATGGTTCAATTATCAAACTTGCAGATGATGAGTTTGAATACAGAATCTGATAAAAAACGGCTAAAAAGCTTAATGAGCTTTTAGTAAATAAAAACGAAAAGGAGAATAAGAAAATGGCAATTGGATACAATGATGCCGAGCTGTCTAATGCAGTTAGCAGTTTCGAGGAAACAGCAGCGAACTTCATGGATCTTGTTTCACAGATTGGTGATGCAACATCACAGGCTGTAGGCGTATGGGAGGCTGACTCTTATATAGACTTCAAAGCTAACCTCGACAATTACACAGACAATGCTAATGCATTATCAGCATGCGTAACAGCTGTTAAGAGCTGGGCTGAGGGAGTTAAGCTTGGTTACGACGGCGTAGACCAGAGAGAATCAGAAAAATGGCAGATTGGTGGAGGTGTATAATATGTCAAGCGTAAATGTTGATGAGGTAGGATTAAGAGGTATTGCCGAGAACTACAATTCTTTAGCTAATTTACTCAGCACAGGAATTGAGAGTTTTGGCTCTGCAATTGATGGATTAGTACAGAACGGTATTTCAGGTGACGAAGCTCCCCAGAAACTTTCACAGCTTTGGTACACAAATATTAGTGGCTATGACGAGGGTCTTAAGGGAGTAATGGAGACCTATGTTACAGAGTTAAGAAACTCTTCTCTTAAGATTGAGGACTATCTTGCTAACCTTTCAGCTGTTGATACAGGTAAGGCAGAGGAACTTGATAGCACAGTTCAGGCAACACAGCAAAACTAATAATATAACACTGCCTCGAAGTTTCGAGGCAGTGTAAAAAGGAATGATATGGGACATTATGAAACAACCACAGAAATGCGTGAGAGGCCGGAAATCAGGGCAAAAATCGACAAATGCCAAAGCCTTATAGATACGCTGACTGAATGTAAATCAACAGCAGAAGAATATAAAACAGCAGCAGATACGGCGGTTGAAGAATGTAAAACAGTTGTAAATCAAGAATCCGATAATCTTTCGGGAGTCTATTACGAAGAGAAATACATTCCTTACAGAGATGGTTTTTTCACTGACATCGAAGCTTTGGATGATGGATGTGACAGTATGTTTGGTGAAATAGACGATAGAATACAGAAACTTCAAGAAATGATTGAGAAGCTCAATGAAGAATTATGGGAAGAAGTAGAAGTTAGTTATTGGGTTGAGGATGATTAAGGGAGACTGTACAGATGATCAAAGTAGATGAATTGAAACTTGGAACATATGAGACTGAGCATACAGCTTTAATGGAAGCATTTTCTACTCTGGATGAACATAGAGAAACAATTAATGGAATTGTTAATAACGGTAACTGGGAGGGAGCATCGCTGGAAATGTGTCAGGCGGTACTTTCTGCGGTTAGTGATTATCTCGATAATTTTTATACTGATTATACCAATCTTACTAATGCTGTTAAGGAGCTGCGCACAGATGTTGGATGCTTTGTTTCTGAATCTCCGGCAGTACAGAATTTAACTTAAGAAGGAATGCTATGGGTAAAAATGTAAAAATATCTCCGGATGATATGGCTACTTTGTCAGAGGAGTTTTCAGCTTGTAGGGATAAGTCAGCAGAAATGGTTCGTAGCCTTGTGAATATGAAAGAATGTCTGGTGGATGAAGTATACGATGGACTCGCCAAAACTGTTCTTAGATCGACGTTAGAAAACCTGGCTGAAACAGGCGTAGAATTATATTGTCTTTACGAAGCGCTAAGAATGTATGTAGAGGCCACATGTGAAGACTTTCAGAAGCTTGATGAAGAAGCGGGTAAGGATGTTGAGGAAAATGTTGCTAACGCTGAGAACACAAGCGGCTAAATAGGTTTAATTATGGAATATAAGTTATCGATATACGGAAATAGAATAAACAAAGATATAGTTGTTGCTGAGGATATGGAGAAAATATCCTTAGGAACTTATAAAGAATGTCAATTCTACTTGAAGAAAAGCAAGTTTTTTTGCGAATTCAAGGTGGAAATATCAAGGCAGGAAGATCAGTTTATAGCCACCTGTGATGGCGAAATATATCTTGTGTCAATCAATAATCCAAACATCAAAGAGGAACTGACAGTATTAACGCCCGGAGAGAGAGTAGAAATACGATACCGGGAGTCTAATACTCCTTTTTTGTATTTGGATTTTTCTTTTGAATTTGGAAATATTCAGGACAATTATCTGCTTCAAATAGAAACGCCCGTAGGAAGGAACTATGTTATAGGAAAGGTTGCTAATGCGGACATCCTAATTAACGATGAGAAATTAGAAAATGATTACATTGTATATTCCCATCTGGGGAAAGATATGTACGAAATAGATTTATCTAATTCAAAATATGGTATTTCTATTAACGGCACCTTTTGTAACGCGCCCAGAGTTCGTTTGAACAACAAGCAGTTTTTTTCTTTGAGTGACCACTTGTTTTTCATAGATGGGGATGTACTTAGAACATCAAGCAATGCGAATATAACAACGGGTCTATCCAGTAAAAAGAATGAAGAATCCAACAATTGTTTGGAATATCCAAGATTTATAAGAAGTGTAAGACAAAGGTACGCTGTGCCTCAAAACCGAATTAAAGTTATTCCGCCTTCAAACAAGCCGGCGGAGCCGACAAGAGGATATCTTTTTTCATTACTGCCAATGCTGATTACAATGGGAGGAATGATGGCGCTTCGTGTGGCCATGGGAAGAACTGGGATATATGTTTATTATTTTGCGTTCTTTATGGTTTCCAGTGTTATCGTTTCTATAATCAGAATGGTAAAAGTCAGGAAAAACTATAAAACCAAAATTAAAGAGAGAATAGAAAAGTACAATAAGTACATTGAAGATAAAGTAAAAGAAATCGAGGATGCCCGTGCTGAGGAAAGACTCATAGTGAACAAGATGGAAGTTTCTTCGGAGACTTCGCTTGAAGAAATTGAAAATTTCGATGCACATCTATTTGAAAAAGAAAAAGATCATCCTGATTATATGTGTATAAATGTCGGACAGGGAACTGTGCCGTCGTTAAATCAGATAGAGTACAACGCCAGAGAGACTCTGGAGGTTGAAGACGAGTATATGAATTATCCTGAGCAGATTCATGACAGCTATGAGTTTATCAGCGATGTACCCGTTGTACTCAATCTGCATGATAACAATGCCATAGGTGTTGTTGGTAACAGAGACAAGCTATATGCGTTCCTTAAAAATATCATTATTGGTCTTTCCGCACAGCACTTTTACAAAGAGCTTAAGATCTTTGTGATCATGAATGAATCAGATGTAGAAAATTTGTCTTGGACAAGATGGATAAAGCACACCACAGATGACAACGGAAAGCGTCTTTTCATTTATGATGAGGAGAGTGCGAAAACAGGACAGGAGTATTTATATAATATCTTATCCCAACGAGAACAGACAGAAGGTAAGGCTAAGCTTCAGGATTATGTCGTGCTTGTATACAGATCAGAAATGATAAGCGGGCATCCAATAAACAGATTTGTGGAGACAGCAAGGAAAAAGGGATTCACCTTTGTGTTTTTTGAGGAACATGAGGAACTTCTGAATCATGATTGCGATGAGAGAGTATTTCTCGATGTTAATCAAAATACAGGTTATATTCAAAATGCTGTCGATGGAACAAAGTTAAGATCGTTCACTTATAACGAACTGTCAGATGAAAGAGTTGCAAAAGCGGCTGAGAAGATGGCAGCTGTCTATGTGGACGAGATGAGTATCGAAAGCAGACTGGCCAAAAACATCAGTCTCTATAGCATACTTGGAATACTTAATGCGTATGATCTCGACCTTGATACAAGATGGTCTAATTCAAAGATTTATGAGAGCATGGCAGCTCCTCTCGGAGTAAGAGGTGACGGATCTATCCTTTCTCTCGATATACACGAGAAAGCACATGGGCCACATGGTCTGGTGGCAGGAACTACCGGTTCGGGAAAATCAGAAATTGTTCAGTCATTTGTGCTGTCACTTTCAACATTTTTCCATCCGTATGAAGTTGGATTTATAATCATAGACTTTAAGGGTGGAGGAATGGCAAATCAGTTTAAGAACCTGCCACATATGAACGGAGCCATAACAAATATTGATGGTAAGCAGATTGACAGGTCACTTAGTTCTATCAGGGCAGAGCTTTTAAAGAGACAGGAACTGTTTGCAAAATACGAAGTAAACCATATCGATGATTACATCAGATTGTTTAAAGATAAGGTTACACCAATACCTCTCCCTCATTTGGTGCTCATAGTTGATGAGTTTGCGGAGCTTAAGAGCGAGCAGCCTGAGTTTATGAAAGAACTTATAAGTACTGCCCGTATAGGACGAAGTCTTGGTGTACATTTGATACTTGCTACTCAGAAACCTGCCGGTGTTGTAAATGATCAGATTTGGAGTAATTCAAGATTCAAGCTTTGCTTGAAAGTTCAGGACAAGAGAGACAGTAATGAAGTGCTTAAATCACCTCTTGCTGCAGAGATTAAGGAACCCGGTAGAGCATATCTTCAGGTAGGTAATAATGAGATATTTGAGCTGTTCCAATCCGGGTACAGCGGCGCTTCAGCGCATGTTGAAAGCCTGGATGAACAAAATAAGTACGAAATAAATGTTGTAAGGCTGGATGGAGCCAGAACTACGGTATATAAGCAGGAAGGGGACAAGAGCGACAACGAAGAAACACAGCTGGATGCAATTGTCAGCAGGATTGAGGAATACTGTAAGCAGAAGAATATCGAGAAGCTTCCTCCGATATGTATGCCGCCGTTACCTGATATTATCAGCTTTCCGAGTGATGCAATTGAAAAGACTGACGACATCATAATCGATATAGGTGTATTTGATGAGCCTGAAAGGCAGTCACAGCCAAAGGCATATGCTAACCTGACCCTTGAAAATATGATCATCACCGGAACTGCCCAGTCAGGTAAGACAAATATTTTACAGACGATTATAAGACGTACGGCAGAGAATTATTCTCCGGATGATGTTGTATTCTACGTTATGGATTTCGCATCCATGGTCATGGGTAATTTTGCCAAGCTTGCACATGTTGCAGGAGTAGCAACAGCGGATGATCCTGAGAAGATTAAGAATCTTTTGAAATTGCTTTTCGCTGAGATCAACAAAAGAAAAGCGACTTTTGCTAATCTCGGTATAAGCTCATACAGTGCATACAGAGAATCAGGGAAAAGAGATATTCCACAGATTGTATTCATGCTTGAGAACTTCCTGGCTTTCAAAGAGATGTACATGGAGTATTATGATCTCTTTGTAGATATCTGCCGAGAGGGAAGCTCCATGGGTGTTACAACTATAATCACTTCTCCTCAGGCAAATGGAATGGGACTTAAGATTCTTTCATCGTGTCCTAAGCGTATTGCACTTAACAGTAATGATGATCTTGATTTTGGATTGTTGTTCAACAAATGCAAGCTTAGACCGGACAACTATCCCGGACGTGGCATAACACAGATAGAGCGTAATAATTACGAAATACAGATATATCAGGCATTTGATGCTGAACGTGAGATCGATAAGATTGGACAGATATCCGAGTTTATCGAGACGGTAAATGCGAAGTACAAAGAGCATGTTAAACAAGGGATTCCTGTTGTGCCTGAAGAATATACAGACGAATTTATTAAAAAGAACTATCCGGGTTATAAGAGGAAACCATACGAACTTCTTCTTGGTATCAATTATGCAGATACGATGCCTGTTTCTATTGACCTTGTATATAAGAATATGCTGGCAATCGCCGGACAGCAGAGACATACCGGTAGAAAGAGTTACATCAACTACGTTATTAGATCTCTTAATGCAGATAGAGAAAAGGCGCCGGTTGAGTTCTACATTCTTGATTCTTATGAGCGCCTGATGGAAAATTGCGCAAACCTGGAAACAGTCAAGACTTATACATTGCGTCCTGATGAAATTGACAAAGAAGTAGATGGTATTACCAGGCGACTGGCTGAAAGAAAAGACCGAATCATGGCAGGAGAGGCAGATGTTCTTGTCAAAGAGCCTCTTATTGTTATTGTTCTTGGATCGGCTGATTACTATGCATCAACATCAGCTTCGGCAATTAATATAGCGAGATATCGAGATATTATCCAGAAGTACAAGACTATGAAGGTTGCTATCATATTGACAGACCTGCCTAATGCATCTATCACCTTCGGTGCAAATGAGCTTACACGTCTTGTTACCGGACATAAGCTGGTAATGATGTATGAGAATCTTGGAAACCTTAAGGTATTGGAAGTACCGCTTAGCTTCCAGAGAGCAAACAGAAAGCAGCTTCAAGCAGGCGAGATGTACTTGTACAAGGAAGGGGACTTCTTAAAAGCTAAGACCCCTTTGTGGAGTGAAAATGAAACTTGAGAAATATGAATCATACTATTTGGCAAATACTGACGATGGGGAGAAATGGTCTGCTATCGGAATGAAAGTTATTTCCAATCTCGAGACAAACAAGGTAATTGTCCCGTCTACCATTCTTATGAATGGAGAACAGCAGATCATCTATCCCATCGATGGATTTGTAAACGCTGATAATACTCAAACGTTGGTGGAAGATCTGGCAGAATTAATCTCTCTGGTGGATAAAAGTGAATTCCTCGAGAGGTCTTTTGTTGCAATTGACCGGGAGCATATTTTCTATGATGTAAAAGAGAATTCGACCAAGTTTATGATTGTTCCTATCGTCAAGGAGGAAGAACAGAGTAAGCAGCAAAATGATGAGTGGATCATAAGGTGTATCGATACTATAAAAGTATTAGGCGGAAAAGATGTAAACATCACACCTGAAAACTTCAATGCATTCCTGCTGGAAAAGAAAAGCTTAAATACTATGGCTGAGGGGGAAAAGAGTGTTGGAGTCAACATCTCAGAGCTTATACTCAGATATCAGGGAGAGTATGGTCATTTCGCGCTCTTTGATAGCGTAGATGTTTTCGTGATTGGAAACAGTGAGGGCGTTGAAGGAGCTATCACAATCAATCCTTCAATAAGCAGAGAACATTGTGTCATAACAAAAGAACCTGATGGATTCTTCATTGCTGACAGAATGAGCAAAAATGGCACATATGTTAATAGCAGGAGACTGGATAACACAGACAAAGTACTCATTAAGAATGGTGATACTGTTCGCCTTTCTGATATGAGCTTTACCGTTGAGATTAGATGATCTTGAGGAAGAAAAATGAGTTTAAGGATAAGGATAATCAGTCCTGACATAGAGTATATAAACAAGATAGTGGGAAAACTTGCCTCCAGAATCAAGAGTGAGATTCAGCTTGAGTATATTACTGATGAGAAATGCTTTGTTGAATCTCGAAACAATCCCAAGAGAGTTAATGTTGAATTCATTGATGAGGCTTTTCTGGCAAGAATCCCAGGTAAAGCTGTTGCGGATAATACCTTTGTGATCAGTGAAAACGCTAATAACGGAGAAGCAGTCAATAAGCTTGAGGGATCGGAGGCTATACTCAGGGTTCTTGGTGAAGGTGTGCTTAAGACCAATAAGAGCAGACGACAGTGCCAGATTGTAGCTGTGTCTTCACCATATGGTGGTTCTGGAAAAACAACAGTAGCGTTGGCAATAGCTGCAAGATTGTCACAACTGCATAGGAGAGTTCTCTATATTGATGCAGAGAATGCTCAAAATTACTATGAGAAGCTGGATGAAAAAGAATATATGAGAGAGTATGCAAGCAAAGAATTAGCTGCTTCTATCGTTAATCTTACAACCAGTTCTTATGAGAATATTAAGAAGCATATAGTACATGGTTTGTTTGACTATATGCCACCCTTTGAGAAATATTTATTTCACTATCACCTTACTCCTAATATGCTTAATGATCTTGCCAAAACCATGGCGGTAAAGAAAGAGTATGACTACATCATTGTTGAGCAGGAAAGTGTGATAAATCCTGATTTGGTGCAGGAGATTATGGGATGCACCAGGCATGTGGTAGTGACTAACAGATCAATGGATGATTTGCGACTAAAGAAGTATCTGGCATTGTTTGATGGATTTGATGGTTACACGGCCATCATTCAAAACAATTACGGTAACGAAGAAAAGATAGAAACTGATGCTGCTCCCGTGGCAGAGAAGATTGCGCTGGATTTAAATGATAGCTTAGGCAAAGTGCTGGAAAAAGGCTATTATCGAAAAGCTGCAGAAGCAGTCTTATAGTGAAACTGTAGTAGAAAGAGGATATTAATGTCATATGCAGTAAATGCAGATGTGTTAGGCGGAGGCTTTGCTCCCCAAACCTTCAAAACACACTGTGGAGATTGGAAAACCAGATATAACGCTTATGTTGCAGATGGGATGGTTTTGCTTCAATCAAGATTCAATGGCGTGTTAACGGAGATGGAAGAGGCTAACAGAGCAATTGAAAATGCAGGAATTGAAGGAATCAGTCCTATAGAAATTGCCTATACACGGGCCCAGACAGCTGGTGTGGAGGATAAAAGAACAAACCTGTGTTTTTTTACAAACCTCGTCTATGATGATGCGGATAGGCTTATTGATCATCCGTTTTATGAATCGGTTCTTGGCATCAAACATAATACTGATGAGCATAAATCAATACTCATAACATTTTCCGGAGCATCAATAAATCTTCCATATGAGTATAGCAGCCCGGAGAGCATACTTAGCATACTGGCTGATGTATTTGAAAAGTCAGATCCGGATGACTTTCTGTATATGGATGACGATGAAGCTAATGCCATCATAGAGCGGTTCATGACCTATGATTATATAACGGGAACTTATGGCTTTGAAGGAGCCATGGACAATTGGAGCAGTCTTAGCAGTAAGGAACAGGCTGTGCTTGCCCACTGTTATGAGTATACTAACAGACAGTATGATATGTTCATGGATGAGAATAGTCCTGAGGCAATGAAAAATCGTGAAATGCTCACGAGAATGAGCAATAAATTCATTGAAGATGCTCCCGACAAGACATTTTTCGTTTGGGAAATTGACGGAGGAGCGAAGGTAACAGAGGCTGGAAGGGGTATCAGAAGACTCCTTGGAGCAGAAAGCAGAGGAAAGGCGCTACTCGATAATCTTGTATCGCTATCATCCATTCCCGGGGAATCCAAGATCACAGTCAGTCATGATGGGGCAGCAACTGTATTTAGTCTGGAATACTCAGGATATAAAGATACTATTTCATATAACTGTAACTTTGCCAGAAGCCTCGCCTATGTAAATCATCAGGAAGAGAATAATCCGGGATACTATAAGGCTGCTAAAAAAGCCGGCCTTACCAGAGAGAACATAGCACAGATTCTTTGTTGCGCCGAATCATATCTGCAAATGGCAGATATTGAGAAAAGTATCATGGGGCCTGTAAACGGGGATACTGGAGCACAGGGTAATCTTGGTACACTGGCGGATCAACATATTTCATTTTGCGATAGAATTAAGAATGAATTTGAGAGACGATCGTCATACAGAACCGGAAAAACAGGATTTTTAGATAAACTCGAGGACTTCAATGATAGCTTATATGTGGCATCATTTGAGGCATTTGAATCGATAGATAACCAAACAGTAAAGGCTGTAATTTCTTCGGATTTTTATAACAGCTATAAGCAGATCATAAAAGATAATGTTATAGATAAGGAATACTATGAAGATCCGTTCAGGCATAGATTGAAGGCTGGAACACAGATACTTACTTATGCAGGTAATCAATTAAGTGGCGCACTTAGGCACGGAGCTGATGCTTTAGTAGAGTTACAGCCGGATGATCCAATGTATTATAGGGCTACCTCCCAGGGAGCGTATTGGGCTTTTGAAGCCGGAGGAGCTATACAGAGCTACTTAACTGACGGTAACTTGGATAATACAGAGAAGTATGCATCAGATAACTTCAGAAGATTCCAAAAGGGTGGTTTATACTGTCTTTCTGATATGGTTGGTGGAATATTCTCGCTTCCGGAACTGGCTGTCAATATCTGCTATGGGCAACAGGATATCATATCTAATACCACTGATTATCTTACAACGCACGAGCTGAAAGATATTCCGTATGATCTAAAAATCTGGGGTGGAAAGAAAGAAAAAGAACTTGAGACCATATGGAATTATGCTGTAACAGAAGCAAAAAATACCTTTACCAAAGATGATGGAACAGTGGACATCGGACAATGCTATGAAGCTGCTGGTTATATGACAGTGTTTATTGCATCCTTCTTCGTCGGTGCAGGAGAAGCAAAGTCGGCATCCACTGCAGGAGAAGCCGGAAGCAAGGTGGCAAATGTTGCGGATGATGTGGCTAGAATAGCAACAAGAACTCCAGTGGATGATCTTGCGAGAGTAGCATCAACTCCGATAGATGAGCTGGCAAAAGTGACAGCAACACCAGTAGACGAGATAGTGAAAGTGGCAGAAACTCCTATGGACGAGCTCGCAAAAGCAGCAGAAACTCCGTTGGATGAAACTGTTCGAGCTGTCACCAATGCTACAGATGATACTGCCAGACTTTCTGAAGGAGCTACTAAGGCAAATGGAGCTGAGGTTGTTTCTTTGACTGATTCCGGAAAATCAGGCGGGAGATTAAAAACTGGGCCTAAACCAAAAGGAACGGGACCTCATAATTTAAAAATTGAAGAAATAGCTGCTCAAGTAAAAGATGGTCAGATTATTGGAGGGGGAGGAAGAGGATATCCCCCAGAGGCAAAGATTTCGACTCCGAATGGATTAAAAACGCATAGAAGACCTGATATTCTAGTACAGAAACCGGATGGTTCATACTATGGCATAAATGTTGGTAAAACAACAGCTAATGGAGCTCCTATTAGGCGGGAAGTAGAAGCTTTATATGATTTAGAAGATGTTGGTATACCTATGTGGTTTATTGCTTATGATAAATGAGGTAAAAAATGAAAAAAACAAGTATTCAATTTCATGCAACTAACGAAGATTTATATGAACTTGTGATGGAGATAATTCATGGATGTTATAAGGTATATGGAATCCTTGATTATCCTCAATTTGAGGTAATGGAATTAACGGAAAAATTAGATAAAACAACCTTTAGTAAGTATAGCGTGATTATTATCTCAAAAAACAAAGTCACCATTGCTAATAGTTATAATGAGTTCATTAAATTACAAGATAATTATTTGGGAATTAGGATAGGAATAGATACTAATGAAGAACTGACAGAATCTTTTATCTGGTCATCTTCTGCGACTGATATTGATTCTGATTGGAAGAAGATTATTAGCTCGTTCAAGAAGAAGATGAAAAAGGGCGCATGGGCAACAAGCCTATATGGTGGTAAGAAACAGTTTTACAAAAATCACTTATATACTGATAGGGCCAAATCTGCATATGAAAAGGGCGTTAAAATACGTCCTATGGCCGGATGTGTTGTTTATGAGTTACATGATTGATATTCAGACTTCAAGATGCAGGCGAGTGCGATTATAGAGTAGTCGTGTCTTGTATGGATTACTTAAATCTGGTCAAGATATTACAATATATGCATTAGGAAATTAAGGATGGTGTTTTTGAAATCCTTTGGTTGATTGAATAAAGAGAAGAGGACTCTGTCAGGGCTTAAAGCTTTGCACTATGGAGGTTATGTTATGGGGATGTTTGCGTGTTATATGGAAGCTAAATACGATCTGATAGAATCACTAAAGACCAAATCAGATAATGAACTATTTGAGGAAGTAGAATCTTTATTACAACAGAATATAAAGTCGTATGATATGGGTAAACTGTGGGATGGCCTTCATTTTATTATGACTGGAGTGTCTGCATCAACGCCTATTGTAGATGACTTGCTGAGCGAAGCTATTGTTGGGACAAGCATGTTTTCAAGTGATGAGAATGCAAACTATATTGCATACATTTATCCTGACAGAGTTAGAGAAATATTTTTAGCCCTTTCTAGCTTTGATATATATAAGGCACTTTCATATTTCTCGCCTAAAGAATTGGAAAAAAAGGATATTTATCCTTCAATTTGGGTTGAATCTGAGAAAGAGAGTCTTAAGGAAGAGCTTATCTCTGAATTTAAAGGAATAAAAGATTTTTATGGTGTTGTGAGTAATGACAATAAGGGTATAGTTGTGAGCATATATTGAAAAGTGAATATAGAATCGGAAAATAGTTATGACGGAGAATAAGACATGTCTTACGAATTAAATGATGATACAACTGGTGGTTTCGAGCCACAAACATATAAAACACACTGTGGAGACTGGAAAACCAGATATAACGCATATGTTGCTGATGGAATGATTGCTGTTCAGGGAAAATTCAATGGCGTGCTGACTGAAATGGAAGATGCAAACACCGCTATTGAAAGTGCCGGGATAGAAGGAATCGATAAGATCAGTATTGCATATACTCGCACGCAGACAGCAGATGTAGAAGATAAGAGGTCAAATCTATGTTTCTTCACCAGTCTGGTTTATAGTGATGCAGAGAAACAGATTGATGATCCCTTTTATGAGTCTGTATATGCAACTAAAGGAAATACCGATGAGCATAAGTCAGTACTTCTTACTTTTTCAGGAACTACAATTGATCTTCCCTATGAATATTGTAGTCCGGAGAACATCTTTAACATTATGACAAAGGTGTTCGATGAATCTGCTTATGATGATTTCCTATATACAGATGATGAAGAAGCCAATGCTCTTATCGGGCAATATATGGAATACGATTATGTGACAGGCACCTATGGCTTTGAAGAAGCTATGGACAACTGGGATAGCCTTACCGATAAGGAGCAGGCTGTGCTTGCGCATTGCTATGAATATTCATATAGACAGTACGAGCTGGTCATGGATGATGACTCCTATGAAGCGAAAGAAAAACGTGAGATTCTAGAGCGAATGGCTAACAAGTTTGTCAATCATCCCGAGATAGCTACAACAACGTCATCTCTTACAATAGCAGATCAAATTAAACTCGGCGAGTTTGATACTGAATCCTATAGTTCTTTACTCACCCAGGATATTACTGGAACGAATGGTCCAATAAACTATAACAGCTCATCATTGATGGATTTTACGAATCCATCGGTTCTTTCAGCTGCAGGAAAAGGTATGCTTGGACTGCTTGGAGAAGATAGCAGGGGAAAAGACCTTTTAGAACAGCTTGACTCAAGACTGTTTTTGCCCGGTAATGGCGAAATAAAAGTAAGGCATGACGGAGCAGGTACTGAATTCTATATTGCTGCATCAAATGAATTTGACACTCCCTATATGGGGCTGGTTGGTTATAACCTACCTACTGGCGATACTGTTGTCGCATATTGCACAAGTCAGCAAAGAAGCGAGGCATATGTTTATCACCAGGAGGAGAAGAACCCTGGTTGCTATTCACATCAAAAAGCACTCGGACTGAATGAGAGTGCCATTGCTACCATTTTGACTGCGGCCAAGAGTTCAGTGGATATGGAGGTTATGGAAAATCTCTCAAAGTGTGATGGAAACTACAACAATGTCTTCACACAGAGCGCTGGCTCATTATCTGATTCTGCTAATGATAAGATTTTGGAGTATGTGGTTTATTTACAGTCACAATATGCTGATAAAGGGTACTATATATATGAAAGTGAATTAAATGCTGTAAATAGTTTTTATTCGGATACTGAGAATCAGTATTCACAGGGATATTGGGGGAAGTATTTTGACCTTGTCAAAGAAAACATGACCCAGGAACAGAAGATAGAGCTATGGATATCTACTGATTATGTTATGACAGAAGAAGAGATTGAAGAAGGTAGAAAAATAGCTGAAGAAGAACTGGCCAAATATAAATACAGACCTGGTGGAGTTCCGGTGTTCACAAGTCAGGAAGCAGCTGACTGGTATCCAAAGTATGTTAGCCTAAGCAACAAGTGCTCTAAATCTGCAAGTGTGGCAATAGGAGTTATGACCCCGGTATTTAGCCTCACGGATTTCATTTTTGACGGAGCAGAAGATTTAATAGGAACGGCGGCAGAGATGGGAGCAAATTCCATAGATCAGTTAGCTGGAACAAATACTCTGCAGAGTGTATTAAACGCAAGAGAAGGATACGCTCAGATGAGTGATCTTTATATGTCGTCAATAATAAATGAGGAAAAGAATGCTGCAATTCAGAATCCCGGCTACTATATAGGCGGAAAGTTTGCCGGTAATATGCTGTTATACATGGCTACATCACCATTATTTGAAGGTGTTGGAGCAGCAATGGGAGTGAAGAGCGGCGTAGGTCTGTTTATTGCAAATCAGGCAGGACAAAACGCTCAGGATCTGCTTCTTGATACAAGAGTTTTATATAATGATCTAATAGCCGATGGTAATTTATCACAGAGTGATAAGAAGGCCCTTTTGGAAAATGTCGAAACAAATGCAGCTTGGAATATGGCGTTTGGTGCCGGAGGAGAAGCCATTAAGGCATTGAAGTCTACTGAAAGAACGACAAATCAGCTTGTAGATGCATATAGGGCAGCTGAAAATTCTGCAGACTTCTTAAAGGGGTTAAGTCCGGATGAAACAAGGTCGCTATTTAAAGGATTGAATGCTGATGAAGTTGCACAACTTTTGCCTCGTTACAGTGATGATTTTGTTGATTCTATAATTGATTCTGGAAAGTCACTTGATATAACTGATGTTGCTAAAACTACAGAAGTTGATGAACTTGTAACTTCATATAGAACCGCTGAGAATACTGCTGATTTCTTAAAGAATTTAAATAGTAAAGACCTTAGTCTGCTTACACAAGGACTGGAGGCAGACGAAGCGATAGCTGTTCTATCCAGATATACAGAAGATGTGGCTGATTCTGTTGTATCAACGATGCCAAAAGAGCTGGGAGAACAAGTCGCAGAAGGGTTAGAAAAGCAGAGAGCAGGCGAACTGGCTTCTGAGCTATATAGAAATGCCAGCGAAATGGAAAAAACAACAACGAGTGTAATTGAGTCACTTCAGAAGGATGGAGTAGAACTCAAAGGCTTAGAGCACAGGCTTAAAACAGAGGAAAGCCTTGAGAGAAAGCTTCTTACTGACAGCCATATGAATGAGATTTCTCTTCGAGAGGCAGCTGGTAATATAAATGACAGCTTAAGATACACTTTGGTTTCTGATGAGGCAAACTATACCAGAATGGTTTCTGAGTCATTAGAGGAACTGGAGAAACAAGGTTATAAAGTTGAGAGGTTCAAGAACTTCTGGGGTAACGACATATATCAGGGAATAAATGTTACTCTGATAGCCCCAAATGGAACCAAGATAGAATTACAATTCCATACTAATGCTTCATATACTACAAAAGAGGTGATGAATCATCAGTTGTATGAAATCGCGCGTAGTGAATCATCTACAGCGGCAGAAATTGCCATGGCTAATAGGCAAATGGCAGAAAACCAGAAATTGGTTTTAAGACCAGACAAGGCTGAGAATCTCTCTTTGGAAATGCTTCATGAGAGACAGGAAATAGTTTCTATATTAGCGGATCCTACTCAAAAAGCAGGAATAAATAGTAGCACTGTTACACAGTATATAAAGGATCTCGATAGTGGAACCGTTTATGATATTGTTAAGAACAGTGATAGCGCATGGGTAGTGAATAACTATGATCTTATCACACCGCAAAATGCTGCTGAATTTGTTGTATGTACAGGTGTTGACGGGGGTAAGATCACTTACAACCTCGATTGGCCTAAGTATGGAGGCTATGATGTTGATACCATCAAAGGTCTTGGAGATATGTCAGGAACTGTTGAGGTTAGTAGAGTTGGAGGAGACGGAGGTTGTGCAATCGGATATGGAAGAAATTCTGATGGCACACACTTTAATAGTTCTCAAAGATCAATTCCTACATCACAATCATTTGCTAATGTTGGCCAAATGAATATTGATGAGTATAAGAGGGTAGTCAATGTGGTTTCCGGTGCCGGCGATGATGCTTATAAAGCAGCTGAGTTAACCAAAATGGGATATGATACATATCAGGCAGACACATTCATTCAGGAATATAAGGCATGGTTTAACAGATACGAAATAAGTGGCCCCGATAATATTTTTGATGGCGTAAAACTGTCTGGAAACACAGGTATTGATACAACGTATGGATTCTATGGTGAAGCTGCGCCATGGAAAGTTGGCGGTGTTGATATGGCTGGCCACGCAGGACAGATGAATACAATCTTTAGTTGGGGAACGCTTAGGGATTCTGGAATAATAACAAATGTGACTAAGGGTGTTAACATCGGATAATGAACAGGAGAATAGTATGACTGAATTGGAAATGATACAAAATGAATTGTTGCCGCTTGTAAAGGCAAAGCAAGGAGAGAGTTACCTTAATCATATATGCCTGGGAGAATTTACATCAAGACCTGGTGTTATAGGATGCTTTGAGTATAACAAAGATTGGTTTTTCTACATTAACGATGATAGAATGCCAAACACAATGTTAAACGGACCATATAGCGCGGAGAAATGTTTATTTGCACTTGCGATTAGGCTAAATGTTTATAAAGAGCTGATGAAATATGAGTTTACTGAAGATGAAAGAAAGATTTATCGTGAAAACATCTTTAGCTCTTTTGATGAAATTGATAAGTATTACGAAGAAAAACTCGGTGATAGTTACATAAGCCCAAGATCTAATCAGGTGAAATACAAGTACTATAAATCTATTATTGGTAGCGGTGTGCTACGC
>JAEEGL014439921.1_pt1 | contig 23257 bp, 38 predicted proteins | sample 9134231 | NCBI WGS metagenome assembly JAEEGL01 (sample SAMN16246548, study PRJNA631951) | gut metagenome | biome: gut microbiome; feature: rumen; material: fiber-attached | host: Bos | place: Iran: Karaj | collected 2018-10
AAAAGAAAAGGAGTATAGAGATATGTGGTTAAAAAACATATTAGATAGAAATGGAAAGAGGTATAAAATGAATTTTAATTTATATGAACTTGCATTAGAAAAGTGTAAAAACAATGAAGAAATGTGGGTTAAAATAACAGGACCAACTAGAACATTTACAATTATGAAATTAGTAGCACAGGCATTTGATATAAAACCAACTGCTAATAATGATAAATTTATTTATCATATTGACGGCGATTTAAGTAATGATTATGCAAGTAATTTAACATACGATATTACGCAAACAGAACAATATATTAAAGAACAAGAAGAAATTAAAAATGAACAAATTAGATTAGCACAAGAAAAATTAGAAAAAGAAGCACATAAAAAAGAGTTAATAAATTATATTGAAAATAATAAAGTATTTTTACAACAAACAAAAGAAATAAATAAAGAAGTTACTTTAAATGATGTTTATGATAAATTATGTGAAATATTAGAGGTATTAAAAAATGGACAAAGAAATTAAAAGTTTAAATATTTATGAAAAGTTAGATTTAATTACAAATGAAATTGCAACAGTCAGCAAAAATTTAAAGGTGCAGGTAAACCAAACAGCTAGTTACCAAGCTGTAAGTGAAAGAGACATAATAGACGCTGTAAAGCCAATAGAACATAAATATAGGGTTTATTCTTACCCAGCAAATAGAATTATTATAGATAATAATGTGTTAGTTAAAGAAAGTGAATATAATGGTAAAGTAACACGCACAAATTCTTTATTTATGAGGGTGGAAACAACATATAGGTTTATTAACATTGATAAGCCAGAAGAATTTATTGATATAACAACTTATGGTGATGGTATAGACACAGGTGATAAAGCAACAGGAAAAGCTATGACGTATGCTGATAAATATGCGTTAATGAAGGCTTATAAAATTTCAACAGGTGATGACCCTGATAAAGACGCAAGTCCAGAAGAAACATATACAACATTTGCTAATAAGGGTGGTAGTAAAGCAACACCTAAACAAATAGAAATGTTAAGTAAATATTATACAAATGATAATTTAACTAAATTATTAAATGCTAATAATATTGAAAAGTTAGAAGATTTACCTGTAAAAAAAGCAAGTGAATTAATTAGTAAAATAATGAAAAGTAATGGAGTAGAATAATGAAAGAATTAGTAGAATATAAAGATGGCCATATTTTAGTAGCACAAGATTTTACAAAAGCGTATGCAGAATTTCAAAAGCAAGCGTTAGGAATGGAATTAAAAGTTAAAGAAGTAAAAGAAAAACTTAAAACAGCTATGGAAGAACATAATGTATTAAGTTATGAAGATGATTTTATTAAAGTAAATTATCGTAAAGCTACAACTAAAAAAACTATTGATAGCAAAAAGTTAAAAGAAGAACTACCAGACATTTATGAGGAATATTCAAAAACTTCTAATGTTTCAAGTTCAATACAAGTTGAAGCAAAATGTTAGAGTTTGTTGAAGAAGAACATTTATATTTATTAGATGGTGTAATAATACCAAGTGTTAGTCAAATATTGCATATAATTTTTAAAAACAAATATAAAAATGTTCCAGCAAATATATTAAAAGCAAAAGCAATATATGGAACTACATTACATAATGCAATAGAGTGTTATGAACAAAAAAAAGAATTACCAAAATTAGATTACATACAGCAAGCTAGTTTTAACCAATATTTAAACATAAAAAAAGAAAACTATATTGAAGTATTAGCACAAGAACAAATGATACATTATAAAGATAAATATGCAGGTAGGTTTGATATGATAGCAGAAGTTAATAATAAATTAGCATTATGTGATATTAAAACAACTGCTGAACTTGATGTAGAATATTTAAGTTGGCAATTAAGTTTATATGAATTTGCTTATGGAACAAAGTTTGATAAATTATATGCAATATGGCTACCAAAAAAAGAACTTGGAAAGCTGGTAGAAATTAAAAGAAAAAGTAAAAGGGAGATATTGAAAATGTTAGAAGAATATGAACAAGAAAATGATTACCCACAAGAAGAATATGACAGGGAACAATATGTATTAGGTGATAATAATGGGGTTTAAAGAAGATATAAGTTTATTTACAGGTGAACCAATTATATTATTAAAAAACAAATGCAAATGTGGACATACAATTAATTTTATAAGAAACCATTATGCAATATGTAGTCATTGTGGGCGTAAAGTATACCCAAATAAAAAAATTGAATTTCAAGAAAAACTAATAAAGGAGTTAAGGAAAAATGAACATAGTAATAATTAGTGGGCGTTTAACTAAAAAACCTGAATTGCGTTCTACAACAACCACAAGTGTTTGTCAATTTAGTTTAGCTGTTGATAATGGCAAAACTAATGAAGATGGCAAGCGTGGTGTTGATTTTATAGAGTGCGTATGTTTTGGTAAAACAGCAGAAAATTTATGCAAATATCAAGACAAAGGAAACTATATTGAAGTTAAAGGCAGGTTACAAGTAAGCAAATATACAAATAATGAAGGCAAAAACGCCACGAAAACGCAAGTTAGTTGTGGAACAATAAATTATATTAGCACAAACAAAACAAGCGACAATGGGGCGAAAAAAAGCGAATTAGACCCATTTGCTGATATGGGGAACAAAGTAGCAAATGATAATTACGAATTACCCTTTTAATGCAGGTGTAAAATGATAGGCAGTCCAATAAAGCTAATTAATTATTTATCAACGCAAGATAGTAGCAAAATATTTGAAATAAAAGAATACAAAGAACATAGAAGTTTAAGCCAAAATGCGTATGCGTGGACTTTAATTACCCAGCTTGGTAATGTTTTGCACAAATCAAAAGAAGAAGTTTATTTAGAATTACTAAAAGACTATGGACAAGCTATGGTTGTAAGTATAGCAGAAGAAGTTGATGTATCTACATATTTTAAATATTATGATATAATAGGAACAGGTATGATAAACAATAAAAAATTTAAGCATTATAAAATTTATAAAGGCAGTAGTGAATTTGATAGCAAAGAAATGGCAATATTTATAGATGGCATAATTGAACATTGTGAAGAGCAGGGAATACCTACACTAACAAAAGAAGAAATAGAAAGGTTAAGGTTAAAATGAAAATTAGATTAAGAAAGTGGGTTAAGGTTGTTTTAACATTAATATTAATATTTAGTTTAATTATTTTAGCAGGTGAGTGTGATACTTTAAGTGTAATGTTAATTAAAACAGCAATATGTTTGGTAACATTTAGTTTATCAGCTTATTTGTTGTATAAGTATGGAGATATAAATGAGTAAAATAAAATTATTAATTATAATTATAATAACAGGGTTAATTATATTTTTATTAACAGGCTGTAATAAACAAATATTTGATGTTGATTATACATTTAATAAAATAATATGTAATTATGATGGCGATAAATTCGAATTAAAAATTGATAAATGGAAAGACTATGAAGATGGTGAACAACTGCAAATAAAAAGTAATGGAAAAACATACTTATTAAGTGCAAATAAATGTTATATGATAGGAGATTAATATGTTTAAAACTGAAAAAAGATTTGTTGAATTAGAAGAAAGAATTTTGCAACTAGAAAAAAGAATAGAAGAAGTTAAAATTATTGATAGAAAAAGAGGCCAATTATTAGATGAAGCAATAGGTGAAAAAATACAAGATATTAATAAACTAGAATTAAGAATACAAAAACTTGAAAGAAAGAAAAAGGGTGTTAAAAATGAAACTTAAAATTTTAAATATAGTAAAAAGACCATCTAAATATGGTGGTTTCTTCTATTACATTTATTTTAAAAGTTTAAACGAAGGTAACAGCTACAAAACTTGTGTTGCAGAAAATTATAGGAATTATAAAAATTGGAAAAACATAATACAAGAATTTTATAAAACAAAAAAAGTATTAATAACAAATGTAGAAATAAATGGTAATTTAGTAAATGCTGACAGTATACCAAAAATAACTTATGAAAGTGATAACGAAAATCAAATGAATATATTTGACTATTAAGGAGAAAAAATGATTAATTATAAATACATAACTAATTTTGAACGAAATAATAAATATTATAATGAGTTAATTTATTTGCTTAAAGATTTTTGGGATACATTATCGAAAATTGATAAATTTAAAATATTGCAAGTAACAGACGAATTTGAAGTTGATTATTACCAATTTATAAAAATGCTTATGGAATATAATAATGGTGTATTGGTATTAGCATTAGATAATAACAACCCAATAGGGTTTGCATTAGGTTATATATGGAATAAGCCACAAAATTTAGTCAGCCTGCAAAAAGATACAATAAGGGCTGAATTATATGATTTATATGTAAAAGAAGATTATAGGAACAAAGGTATAGGAACAACTCTTATAAGGTGGTTTGAAAATTATTATAAAGATTTTGGCTGTTCGCATTTTGTTATAGCTGTGTTATCTAGCAATAAAAATGCACATAAATTGTATAAAACAGCTGGTTATAAAGACAACGTAATAGAAATGATGAAGGAGATAAAATGAAGGAATTTAAAGAAGAAATAAAAAAACGTATTGATGAAGAAACAGAAGTATTAATATTTAGCAATAGCAAATTAAGTGGTTGTGTTGGTGATATTAATGATGTAGTTAAAGAAATAGCTAGTGTAATATTTACATTATCTCAACAAAGTGGTGTAAAGAAAAAAGAGATAATGCAAGTTATTAGACAAATGTTGAAAGAATTACACTAATGAGGCATTTGAATAAAAAAACAAAAGAGGTATATAAAAAAATTGTTGATGAACAACATTACTGTCAATTATGTGGGTCTGCAAATTGGTTGGAAATACACCACATATATTACAGGAGCCAAGGGGGTTTAAATGATGAACGTAACTTAATAAGGTTATGTAAAAGATGTCACGAAATGGTGCATTCTAATAAAAAGAAATGGCAGGGGTTTTTACTTGAAATGCAATACAAAAAATATGGTAACTTTACACAAGAAGATGTAACTAAACGTAAAAGTTATTTTAAAATTGATTAAGTTATTATATAATTAATATGTAACAAGTGAACAACTGAAAGATGATTTTAATGAGCATACTAACTTGTTCACTTGTTTATTGTTAGTGTGTTCATTAAGGTCATCTTTTTTTGTAGGAGTATATTATGAATGAAGGGTTTATATTTATACATAGAAAGCTGTTGGAATGGGAATGGTATAGTAATGCAAATGATACTAGGTTATGGTTGCATTGTTTATTAAAAGCAAATTGGCAAGATGGCTGGTTTGAAGGTATAAAAATACCACGTGGCAGTTTTGTAACAAGTTATACAAATTTGGCACAAGAACTAAAATTATCAGTGCAACAGGTTCGAACTTCAATAACCCACTTGAAATCAACAGGCAATATAACAAGCAACCAACACAGCAAATTTTCAGTTATATCAATAAATAATTACGATAGCTATCAAACGAATAACACGCTTATTAACACTCAAGCAACAGGCAAGCAACAGGCAAGCAACAACAATAGAAGAAAGAAAGAAAGAAATAAAGAAATAATTCAGAAAAAAAGTATATCTATCGATATACCAAAAAAAGTAGAACAAAAATATTTCGAAAGTTTAAAAGTAAATACTATTTTTAATGAATTTCTAGAATTAAGGGAAAAATTAAAAGCTGTAAATAGTGATAGAGCAATTAAAACATTAATAAATAAGTTAAACAAATATGATGAAGAAACACAATATAAAATGATAGAACAATCTATTGTTAGTTCTTGGAAAGATGTTTATGAATTAAAAAATAAAAGTAAAGGTTATTCATTTAGCGATTTATTAAAGGAGGAAGATTATGAATAAAAAAGAAATTTTAAAAATGTTAAATATATTACAAGTAACATACCCAAATTTTTATAAAGGTTTTGGTAAGAACGAATTAGAACAAGCTGTAATACTTTATGAAGAAATGTTTAAAAATGATGATAGTAAATTGGTATTTACTGCATTAAAAGAAGTAATTAATACAAGTGAATTTCCCCCTACAATAGCAACTATAAAAAACAAAATGTTTGAATTAACACATAAAGAACAATATAGTAATGACGAATTATGGGAAACATTAGTTAATGCTGTAAGAAGAAGTTCTTATTATGCAGAAGAAGAGTTTGACAAATTACCAGACCTAGTAAAAAAATACGTAAGAAGTCCATATCAATTACAGCGTTTAGCAAATATGGATAGCGAATTATTTCATAGTGTTGAAAAAGGTATTTTTATGAAACAAATAGAAAACATAAAGCAAAATTATAAAAATAATGAAATAGCAGGCACAAATTTATTACAAGAAAAAGAAATTTATAAACTAGAAGATGTGGAGTAAGATATGCAAGAGCAGACTATTTTTGACATAATGTATCAAAAATTTAAAATAGATAAGCCAATAAGACTTATAGAGTTATTTGGTGGTTATGGATCACAAGCATTAGCATTAAAATATCTAGGTGTTAAGTTTGAACATTGGAAATTAGTAGAGTGGGCAGTAAAATCTATTCAAGCATATAAGGATATACATTTTTCTAATAACCACTTTAATTATCGTAAAAATGTTGAAGCAACAAAAGAACAATTAATTGAATGGTTATACAATTATGGAATATCTATGAATTATAATGAACAAATGACAAAACAACAAATACAAAGATTAAATGAAAAACAACTTGAAACGATTTACAACAACATATTTGCAACAAACAATTTAGTTAATATTCAAAAAGCAAAAGGAAATGGTTTTAGATTTAATGTAAGTGATGGAAATGTAATAGCAAAAACAATAACAACAAATGCAGGTAGCAGAATGGACGACAATTATATAAAAACTTGCTTACTTAAAAATAAAGGAACTAAAATATCAAGATTAACTAATGAAGCAAATACATTAATGGCAAGAGATTACAAAGGATTTGGTAATCAAGAAATGAATGCTGTAATACAAATTAAAAACAATAATTCAAAAGGTTATTTAGTAGCGTGTGAAAAAGACGTTACAGTAAATGAACCAAAAATTATTGATGATAGAGACATTGAAGTAAACGGTATTAGAATAACAAATAATTGTCCAACACAAAGAGCAAGTAGAAGTGGTTTAAAAATTTTACAAAATGATTTAAGAATCAGGAAATTAACATCAAAAGAATGTTTTAGATTAATGGGTGTTAAAGATGAAGATTTTGAAAAATGCAAGAAAAACCAAAGTGATAGTAGTTTGTATCATTTAGCTGGAGATAGTATTGTTGTAAATGTATTAATGGCAATATTTAAAGAAATGTTATGAAAGAATGTTATGATTTATTAAAAAAGTATAAAGTAAAATTAACTAGACAACAAATACTTACATTAAAAGGACAAATAAAAAAGGGGGATTATATTGGTTTTAAGAAAGGATTAAAAAAATTAATAGGTGCAAAAAATGAAACAAGAAAGTTTATTTAATGATGATGAATTTAAACAACAAGAAATTACAGCTTTAAAACAAAGTTTGAATGATAAATATATTATTCCTCCCTTTACAATATTTGATACAGCACAAGGTTATTGGCAAGATAGAAAAAACAGGTGGAAAGGTTTAGGTATAAAAAGCGAATTAGGACGTGAAGAAGATTTATGCTTACCAAATTTTTCAAATGTAGATTATACAAAAATTAATGAGGAAAGTGCATTAGCAAATGGAACATCTATATTTGACCCTGTATTATGTGAAATATGCTATAAATGGTTTAATGTAAACAATGGTAAAATACTAGATGTATTTGCTGGTGGTAGTGTAAGAGGTGTTGTTGCAAATGTATTAGGGTATGAATATACAGGCATTGATTTAAGTGAAAAACAAATAGAACAAAATTACATTAATGCAGAAGAAATTAATTGCAATATGGACAAATTAAAATGGATAAATGATGACAGCTTAAATGTAGATAAATACGTAGAAAACGAAAGTGTTGATATGCTGTTTACTTGTCCCCCATATTTTGATTTAGAAGTTTATAGCGACAAAGAAAATGATTTATCAAATATGAGTTTTGAAGATTTTAAAACAACATATAAAGAAATATTACACAAGGCTTGTGATAAACTTAAAAACGATAGATTTGCTATTGTAGTTATAAGTGATATAAGAGATAAAAAAGGGTTTTATAGGAATTTAGTTGATTTAACAAAAGAAGCTTTTAATGATAAAGGCGTGGGTTTTTACAATGATATAATATTAAAAAACACTATTGGCACAGCAAGGTTAAGAGCAAATATACAATTTACGTCTGGAAGAAAAGTAGTTAAAATACACCAAAACGTATTGGTATTTTATAAAGGTGACCCTAAAAAAATTAAAGACAATTATAAAGAAATAAATTATTTTGAATAAATTATTGACTTTAATATAATGTGCATATATAATAAATATAAATAAATGGAGGTATAAAATGAAAAAGATATTTGAAGTAGGGGATAAAATAAAAGGGAAAAAGAATAACGATTATGGCATAACAAATGAACAAATGACACTTGCAGTAGTTATTGAAGTAGATGATGCTGATGGAGATATGAATATAAAAATATTAGAACACAATGACAAAGACCAAAATGGTAAAGAATTTTGGGTAAAAAATACAACTGATTATTTTGAATTAGTCGATAATAAAACAACAATATCACTTTCAGCAACAAAAGTTAATCTTACAGCAGGCTGTTTAGGTTACCCAATACCAACAATACGTTTTGGGTATTTAGGGGGAATAAAATTACCAAAGGAATATTACATAAACAAAAAGAAAAAGACAGTAGTATTAAAATGGGATGATGATACAATAACAAAAGTTAAGACAAGTAAAGATGATAAGTTTGACGCAAGATTTGGTTTCTTGTTAGCATACTTTCAAAAACATTGTGGTATGAGTAGAACGCAAGCAAACAAATACATAGATAATTTAAAAATAGAAATCGAAAATAAAAAAGGGAAAAAAGTAAAATATTAAAATAAAGAAAGAGGTATATAAAATGTTATATGATATTTTAGATAATTTAACTAATGACGAAAAAGAAACAAAAGAACTTGAAAAAAAAGTAAAAAAAGGAATTAAATGGGGTTTAATTGTATTATTTATATTAATAACAATATTTAAAAGTTACGCAATAATACAATCAGGTGAAGTTGGTTTAAAAGTAAGATATGGCAAAATTGTTGATACAAGTTTAAAAGAAGGTTTTAATTTTAAAATACCTTATGTTGAAAAAATAGTTAAAGTAAATATTAAGGTGCAAAAAGTAGAAATGCAAGTAATGGGTGCTAGTAAAGATTTACAAGATATAATTACTGATTTAGCAGTTAATTATCACGTATCACCTGAATATGCAAGCCAGCTATATAAAAGGGTTGGTAATGAATACGAACAAGTAATATTAAACCCTGCTATACAAGAAAGCATTAAAGCAACCATAAGCCAATTTACAGCAGAAGAAAGTATTAAATCACGTAATCAATTATCACAAAATGCACAAGACTTATTACAAAGTAAAATGCAAGAATATGGAATTATTATTGATAGTGTAAACTTTACAAATTTATCATTTAGTGCAGAATACACAAAAGCAATAGAAGAAAAACAAGTAGCTGAACAAAAGGTTCAAACAGCAAAACAAAATTTAGAAAAAACAAAAATAGAAAGTGAAGCTAAATTAGTGCAAGCTGAGGCAGAGGCAAAAGCTAATGAATTAAAAAAGAAAACAATTACAAAAGAATTAATAGAACAACAATTTATTGAAAAATGGAATGGTCAATTACCGACAGTAACAAGTGGCAATACATTTTTTGATATAAGTAGTTTTATAAAATAGGAGGTATATTATGGAAAAATATGTAATTTATTTTAATGAAACTTCAACAAGTAAAGAATACATAGGAACAATTTATAGAAATAGTAAAAGTGCATATACTGATATAGGCGAAGCAATAGAGTTTGATGATAAAGAAACTGCTATTATGGTTAAAGATTATATGAATAAACGTGAAGGAACAACAAAATATAAAGTTATGTGTATAAAAACAACTATTGAAGAGGAGGTATATTAATGAACGCATTAGAAAAATTAATGTATGAAAAAAGAACTGAAAATGGGGATAAGGCATATAAAACAACAGGAAATAATTTAACTGATTTGTTTTTTATGACACCATATTTTGAAAAACATTTAGATGAAGTAACTATTGGTAATAGTGAAAAAGAAAAAGTGTTTTCAATGTTTATTAGAGATGGACGTTATGGTTTAGGTCGTAGAGATTTAGGTCGTAAATTAATGGCTTTATCAAAAGTTGATAGTTTAAACATTGTTAAAGCAGGACGTTATGATGATTTATGGCATATACCAACACAAGAGAATATTGACTTTTTATATGATGAGGTAAAAAGTGGTAATGAATTAGCAAAAAAATGGTTACCTAGATTAACAGGTAAAGATAGAAAATATGCAAAAGCATTATGCAAAATGTGGAATATGACACAACAAGAATATAGAGCATTTATTAAGTGTGATAGCACAACTGAATATAAATTAAGTTATGCAGAAAAAGATAATGAAACACCATTAAACGAATTGTTTAACAAAGGCAATTATAAACATCCATTAGTTGATGAAATCGATTTTGAAAAAGTTCCAAGTTTAGCTATGACAAAATATTTACACGCATTTAGCACACGTGAAGATACAAAAGATAGATTTGCAAAATATATACAAGATGTAAAAGAAGAAAAAGCAAAAGTAAATGTAAATACAACTAATGTTTATGATAGCTATAAGGTAGCAGTTGGTGGCTTTGTTCCTATGAGTATTGAAGAAGATGCTAGGGAATTAGTAGCTAACAAAATAGTTGATAAAGCTATGTTAGACGTTGAATTAGACGCTATTACAATATTAGATACAAGTGGCAGTATGGAATATGGTGGTTTAATAGATAAAGCATACGCAATAGCATACGCAATAGCTAGTAAATCAACATACGCAAAAGACCAAGTTATATCATTTAGTAGCAGACCAAGATTAATGCAAATTAGTGGTAATACATTAAAAGAAAAATATAATAGTATGTATACAGGTGATTGTTCTAATACTGATTTTGGGGCTGTAATGAAGTTATTACAAAAGTTAAATAAATTTCCTGAATATTTAGTAGTAATTAGTGATATGGAATTTGATTATGGTAGCCAACAAAGTAAAAAAGAAACAATGAAACTATTTAAACAATATGAAGCTAATACTAAAATTATTTGGTGGAACTTAAATGATAGAAACAAGACAGTTCCTGAATTTGATGAGTATGGTAACATATATTTAAGTGGTTATAATATGCAAATATTAAAGCTATTAGAAAACAAATTTGATATGACTACATATATTGATAAAATACTAGAAAAATATAAAAAAGACATTGATTATATTGAAAAAATTTAGTATAATCTAATTGTGTGGGAGATATGGTTATATCACCAATGAAAGACCAATACTGCAATAAAAAGTTAGGCTTACATTTGAGCCTCGGTAGTGCAATAGGTAGCACGTTTTCTTAGGGAGAAAAAGTTTATGGTTCGAGTCCATACAGAGTTATATTTGGTCTTGTAAAAAAACAAATAATGAAATACCTTTACTGCAAAACAATTAATGTATTCCAATGCGATGGATGGATACGCAGGTTCGAATCCTGCTTACCTTAACAGGTAATGGTGAAGTGGCTAAACACACATATTACATAAAAAGGTATTGAAAAAATGAAATAAAGAAAGACTATTACTGCAAAAATAAAATGGGTAACGTAAACTACTGATAATAGTTCGATTGTTGGTTCAAGTCCAACTTAGATTGTTTCAAATCTAATGGCGTAATATTTAAAAAATAGTCTTGTATAAATATAAATTAATATAGCTGGCGTAGTGAAAAAGTTATCACGTTGGGCTCATAACCCGAAGTAGCAGTGCAAATCTGACGTCAGCAACCATAATGTAGACTTACTCAAAAGGTTAAGAGGGTTGACTACTAATCAACTAGAACATTAATGATGTTGTAGTGGTTCGAATCCACTAGTCTACGCCAAAGGTTATAAAGAAAAGGTCTTACAGCATATAAATGGTTTGTAGTATAGCAAACGCTAATTAATTATTTAGGTGGAATTAGTTTACTAGACCTTTGATAAATAATACACTTTGAATCGTGCTAGCTGATAGCTAGCATAGGGTAGATAATTTTTTTGATGTTGGTTGTCTATCCTATGGTGGTTATCAATCGACCACTAAATTCAATACAATTTAATTCAATCGTGTTACCTTTACAGGTAGCACGTATATACTAACAAAACATTACTATTTATATTATGTTGAATTTATATTTCATAAATAACCTTATTATTCATTAGTATCTATTATGTTTAACTTACTATCAGTTAGTATATACGTGGTGTCTATAAAGACACTTTGGATGTAAATTCGTGTTAGTGCTATCTATTTTTATAGGTAGCATTGAATAGTTAAAGAGAGTTCTTATTAACGTGATAAGTAGTCGAACCCTTATCTTAAAAAGTTTTGAACACGTGATATAAGGAAACTTGGGTTTGGGAATGGAATCGAAATTTTAACTATTCAATGGTGCTTATAAAAGTAAGCATCTAAACATAAGACATCGCCTGCTACTTATATACGTAGCATTAGGACAGGCAAAAAATTATAGTAATCCCATAATAAAGATTTTATAGTTGCTTTTGTTAATGCTTGTTCTAATGGTGCTTATATATTTGTAGGCACAGAACTCAATGCAGGTTGGCGACATTTTACTTCCTATCAAAATGTTATAAAACTTATTAATTGTTGTTAATATATTCCTTTTTATAATTTTTCAGCCAGCTTGCAAGTTAATTAAATGTGTGGTATATTTATTATGTGAGTATTCACAATATAAAAATATACCCCTTTTTATTCAGACAATAGTAAATACACCACTTTACTATTGTTTTTTTTTGGGTTATAATGAGCATAGAAGGGTATATGCTGATTATGAAGGTTAATAGTAGCTGGACATTTAGTGAATTAGTTGATAATATTAAACGCTTGAAAAAAGAGTATATCTTTTATTTGGCGTTTTTTTCTTCTGATGATACTTTGGAAACTAAACGCATTTGCAACCTTTATATTAAAACTATTAGAGATATGTTTTACAGCCTGAACATCGATGAACGCCAAATTGATGTTGCTTGGGAATTTATGAACGATTATGTTACTATGCAAGATTTATATTATTACCTGCATAGATTCGACAGACATAAAAAATAATGTTAAAATTATTACGTAGTAAACTAGGAAAGCGAGGTGAATAATAGTGGCTAATAATCAAAACCTGCAACCTGTTAAAAGCAAGAAGGAAGCAAGACAACGTGGTAGAGCAGGTGGTATAGCATCAGGTATAGCTAAAAGAAAAGCTAAAACTATGAAGGAAACACTATTATTTTTACTAGATACTGAATATAAAAAAGGTGTTACTTATAGGGAAGCAATTAATCAAGGTTTATTAAAAGGTGCAATAAAAGGTGACCCTAGAAATTACAGGACTGTTTTAGAAACCATAGGTGAAGCTGTTACAAGTGATAATAAAGCACAAGGTAATGGTGTTTTAGAAGAATTAATAGGTGCATTAAACGATGTCAAAAACAATCAATGAATTATTAAACCCAAAACAAGTTGAATTTATGCTAAACAACGATAAACGTATAAATCTATTAACAGGTAGTGTTCGAAGTGGAAAAACGTATGTATCGCTGTTAAAATGGGCTGTATTTGTTGGTAGTATGGATGTTAATTGTGAATTCTTAATGACAGGTAAAACTTTAACCAGCTTAAAGCGTAATTGCTTGGGTCTGTTACAAGACTTGGTTGGTGAAAAAAACTTTACATTTTCTATTAGCCAAAAGTGTGGCAAGTTATTTGGTAGAACTATATGGCTGGAAGGTGCAAATGATGATAGGGCTGAAAGTAAAATACGTGGTATGACATTAGCAGGTGCGTATGTAGATGAAATGACGCAAATACCTGAGGACTTTTACAAAATGTTATTATCACGTTTAAGTGTTAAAAACGCCAAGCTGTATGCAACAACGAACCCTGATACACCAAATCATTGGGTTAAGGTTGATATAATAGACAACGAAGAAATTGAAAAGCAAATATGGACATTTACACTTGATGATAATGTAATACTTAAAAACGAAAACCAAGAATATTTTGATAACTTAAAAAAAGAATATCAAAGTATGGGTGGTGTATTTTACCAGCGTTTTATCTTGGGAATGTGGGTTTTAGCTGAGGGTCTCATTTACAAACAATTTGTAAACAATGAAGATTTATTTATGAAAGATGATGTTCCTAAAAATGCAGATGGAACTAAAAAAGACTTTTTAATTATTTCCATTGGAATTGACTATGGTGCAACTGAGGGTGAAACTGAATTAAAAGCAACAGGTTTAACACAAGGTTTTAAAGAAGCTTGGACTATTGATGAAGAAAAAATTAAAGGTTTATATACACCACAGCAATTTTACGAAACTTTTATTATGTTTTATAATAGAGTAGTAAATACTTATGGCAAGGTAACACACGCATTTGCTGATTATGGTGCATTAGGTCAAGTTTTAACTTTTGGCTTAAACAGGTATTTGCAGGAACACCACGTTCCAATTAAAGTGGATGACTGCATTAAAGGTAAAATAATAGATAGAATTTATATGGACCAAATGCTGTTTGCACAGGGGCGTAGGTTTATATTAAAGAAATGTAAATTTTTAAAGGAAGCATACGAACAAGCTGTATGGGATGAAAAACACGAAGACGAACGTTTAGATGATGGCACAACACCAATAGATGATTTGGATGCAAGCGAATATAGTATGTTCCCTTTTTATGATAAATTAATGAGTGTAAGGGTAGGTGGATAACGTGGATGATGGATACCAAATAATTTATAGGTGGAAAGATGGCAAATTAAGACCAATGAGATTTAAAATCGCCTCAACAAATGAATTTATGAATAATTTAATTAAAAATAAAGGCGAAATTAAAACCAACACTAACACTAGTTATGATGACACTAATTTTGAATATTTACCAGAAGATGAAGACCAAGCGTATGATAAATATGTTGAAATGAGTGATGAAAGTCATAATAAGTTAAACAGAGATGATGAATATTTAATTAATAATTTTTATATAAAACACGAAACAAGTTATGATATTAATAAAGCATTAAGGGATGGCAACGAAAATGCTGTAAATAAAGACGTTTTAAATAGTCTGGATAAAGCCTGTTTAACATATACAGCAGAAAAAAATATGGCTAGCACAAGGTATGTAAATTTTGATTATTTAAGAAACGCTTATGGTTTAGAAATACAGCAATATGGTGATTTTGATAGAAGTGTAGTTGCAGACCAAATGAAAGAATTTATAGGTAGCGAAATATCTTCAAAAGCATACACATCAGTATCATTAAACGAAAGTGGGAATGGTATGTTTAATAATTTAGCTGTAAAAATGAAAGTTAATATTCCAAAAGGAACTAAAATGTTTGTAGCAGATAATGTTGAAGAATATGAAGCAATATTAGGTAGAAATACAAAAATGGTATTAAAAGATGTAAAATTCCAAGACAGTAAAATACAAGGTTTTGAAAAAGAATATGGGAAAGTTTTATTAACATATGAGGTGGAAAAATGATAAATGAAGAAGATATGAAAAAAATTGCTGATAAAGAAAAAAAAGGCTGGAGTTTTATTGATGATGGTAAAGGAACAATAGTAGTAAAGAAATAAAGGAGGTTGTTTAAGTGAAACTAGAACAATTTTTAACACAGACTTATGGTTATAAACCAGAAATTAAAAACGATATTAAGGGTTACGTAGACCAATGGAAAAGCTGGTATCGTGGTAATGTAAGAAACTTCCATAACTACTTTATTTATAATGGTAAAAAGAAGTTAAAAGAAGTGCGTTATTCAATGAATATGGCAAAACAAATAAGTGAAGACTGGTCTGATATTTTATGGTCTGAAAAGTGTGCAATATCACTTAATAACGAACAAAACCAAGACGCATTTGATGAATTAGTTGATAAACTAGATTTATATTCTATTATTAACCAAACAATCGAAAAGTCAGGTGCATTAGGAACAAGTGCTTGCGTAGTTAGTGTATATGACTTAATTACAGACGAAAATACAACTTATTTAGATGTAAGTAATGCAAAAACAAGGGTTGATATTGTTGATTTTGATAATATATACCCATTAAGCTGGAACAATAAAGAAATTACTGAATGTGCATTTGGTAGTGTTGAATATAAAAATGGTGTTAAATACATAGTATTAAGTGTTCATAAACAAGATGAAAAAACAGGTAACTATACAATTATTAACCATTTATTCCAAGAAGTTAATGGTGGTATAACAGAAGTAACAACACAAGATACATTAAAAGAATTTAATACAATGTCTAATATTAAATGGTTTAGTATATTTAAACCAATGCTAACAAACAACTTATTTGATAACAACCCATTTGGAATTAGTCATTATGCAAATGCAATAGACAATTTAAAATCAGTTGATTTATGTTTTGATGAAATTAGGCACGAAATAAAAGATGGCAGACGTCGTATATTTGCACGTGCTGATATGTTTAATTATGATGATGGGGAACAAAGGTTAGTATTTGACCCAAATGACACACAAATATACCAATTACCAAAGGGAGCAACAAAAGATGATTTAATACAAAGTGAAGGTGACCAATTAAGAACACAACAACAAATAGCAACACTTAACACTTGCTTAAATATGTTAGGCAATATGGTTGGTTTTGGTGAAAACCACTATCACTTTGATGGAACTAACTTATCAACAGCAACAGCTGTAATAAGCAGTAATAGTAAATTATTTAGACGTAAAAAGAAATTGGAAATTGGTTACGAAAGCTCAATATACGATTTAGTAAATGCTATATGTTATGCAAGTAGTAAATTTGGTCAATACAACATTAATACTGATGATATGGTTATACAATTTGATGATTCAATTATTGAAGATAAAGAAGCAGAAAGTAATCGTGCTATGCGTGAAGTTAATGCAGGTTTAATTAGTAAAGCTGAATATCGTGAACAAATATTTGGGGAAACACCTGAAATAGCACAACAAAAGTTACAAGAAATTGCTAATGAAGAACAAAGTGTTGAGGAATTATTACAAGAAGAAAACGAAGAGTAGGTGATTAACCTATGTTAAATGACGTTATTATAGATAAGCTAGGCGATAGGCTGGTTAAACGTATAGATGAAGGCAATAAATATGTGTTGCAAGAAATTGGCAAAACATTAAAACAAATAAAAGACTTAACACCTGAACAAGCACAAAAGTTAAGTAATGTATTAAAGTATGGTGGCGATTATAACAAAATAGCAACCAAGTTAGCTAAAATAACTAATATGAACAAAAAAGACATATACAAAATATTTGATGAAGTAGCTAAAAAAGATTACAGGTTTGCAAAACAATTTTATAATTATCGTAAAATAAAATACATACCATACGATAAAAATACTGAATTAAAAAGGTTGGTTAGAGCAATAGCAACTAGAACAGCTGATGAGTATGTAAACATAGCTGGTTCTAAAAATTTAGGTTTAGCTGTAATAAATCCTAAAACAAATAAACCTGTATTTAAAGTGCTAAAAGACGCTTATAACCAAATAATTGATGAAGCTATACTAAATGTAACAACAGGTAAAGAAACATTTGATACGATGCTTAAAAAAACGTATAACGAACTTGATAAAGGGTTGCAGGTAGTATATAAGTATAAAGACAAAAAAGGTAAAACAAAATATTACAAAAAAAATGTAATAAGTGCTGTTAGGCAAAATATGTCTGATGGGTTAAGTGGTTTACAACAAGAAATGCAAAAAGAAGTTGGTGAACAATTTAAAAGCGATGGTGTTCAAATAACTGTCGTATATAACCCAGCTCCAGACCACGCAGAAGTTCAAGGCAGGCAGTTTAGCACAATTAAACCTAGTGAAAACGAATTAAGTGAATTTGAAAAGTTCCAAAATGATGAAGATAGCCATAGTTACGATGGCAAGTTTTTCCCAGCTGAATTTGAAGGCAGGGATAGGCGTTCCATTGGACAATATAATTGTAGGCATTTAATTTACAGCATTATACTTGGCGTAAATGAACCTAAATATAGTGATAAGCAGTTGCAGGAAATAATAGATAGGAACAATAAAGGTTTTGAATATGAAGGTAAACACTACACAAATTACGAAGGCAGTCAGCTACAACGTAAACTAGAAAACGAAATACGTAAAAACAAGTTAGAACAAATATCAGCAAAAGCACGTGGCGATATGGATAGTGTAGATATAGCACAGCATAAAATAACAGCATTAAGTAAAAAGTATAAAGATGTATGTAGTGCTGGTGGTTTTACACCACGTGATGATTTACTAAATGTAAGTGGTTATCGTAGAATTAACGTAAATCGAGCAACCAATACTCCAACAAAACCTAGTGTCGATGCAAATGACAACGCTATGGTGCAGGTTGAAATACCAAAATATCAAGATTTAACAACTACTTTACAAAATATGAATAAGAATAAACAATCACCTGAACGCAGGTTGAACTATGCGTTAGATATAAATAAAAAAAGGTATGATAATTTTTATTTTGAGCAAGACAAAAAAATGCAAGACGAAATTAATATGCGTGAATTAATAGAAAGTTGGACAGGTTACGAAACCTATTTAAACCCTAAAACTAAAACACAAAATATTAGAACGCCAGACTTTTGGTTAAAAGATATAGAGCAATTATGGGACTTAAAAAAAATAAATGGTAATAAAAATAGCACAATAGAAAATTTATTTAAAACAGCAAAAGGACAGACGGAAAATATTATATTAAAACCAAATAAAACAAAATTAACAAAAGCTGAAATAAAAAGGCAGGTTAATGAGATATTTGAAAATGATTATAAAAAGTATATTAAGCAAGTTGTGTTATTAGATAAAGAAAACAATATAGTGCTATATTATAAAAGATAAAAAAAAAGAACCACATTTCACAATGGGCGAAAAGGGTTCTTTCTGATAGGATCATACCACAACATAAATACAAAGTCAAATAAGACCAAAAATGGTCTTTTTTTGTTACCTGCAAAAAAGTTATATGAAACTTATACTTGACAAATATAATGTTTTGTGGTATGATCGATCTGATGGGAAGTATATCCTTCTTGTCAGAGATTTTTGAAAAGTTAGGAGGAAGTAAAATGGAAACACTAAAATTTTGTGCTCCAAAACGCAAGTGCGATTATTGTGGTTGTGAAGAAATATGTGCTATTACACATTATGGAACATCACACTACAATAGATTAATTTGTGTTGAGTGTGCAATGTCCATCAACGAAAACGATTCATTATTCAATGGTGGATATAAACCTTTTGATTTAAACAACAGCATCATTAGGTTTAGAGAAGTAGAAGAACCTAGTAAATAGGTTCTTTTAATTTGTGCTAATTTACCTTTGGTGTTATAATCAATTTAGAAAGGGTAAAGGCTATGGTAGAAACAATTATTAAAACAGCTATAAGTGTAATAGTTAGTGGAGCATTAGGCTTTTGTATTAGTAAAATAAAAGACTATAAGAAAACAATTAAAACAAAAGAGCAGGAGAAAGACACACTTAAAGAAGCTATACTTACTTTGTTACAATCTAATTTAACTAATACGTATTATGTATATGAGGAGCTGGGTAAAATACCAGACTATGTTTACAAAAATTGGTTAAACTTAAAAAAGGCGTATGAAGAATTAGGTGGAAATGATTACATACACGTATTAGATGAAAAAATGAAACATTGGAACTTTGAGAAAACTGACGTATTGAAATAGTCAGTTTTTTTTGTTATGATATGCAACTTGTAAAGGGGTGTGTATTATGAAAAAGCCACATTATTATTTTGATATGTCAAAAGAAACGTATGACTTTATTATTAATAAAGGTATATTAAGGGAAAGCAAAAAAGAAAAAACCATATTAGATTTATGCTTGCAAGGAATGTCTATAAAAGAAATTGTATATAAAACAGGTTATTCTTTTAGAACAATTAACAACAGGAAAAAAGATATATATACCAAAATAAGTAAGTATTTTTTTTAAAAGCATAAATGCGTTAATTTACGTTTATATGCGTTTTTTTGCATAATAATTGCATTGTTACTATGCGACTATCGTTTAATATATTACATCGAGGAACAGGTATGGTGGAGAAACTTCGAGTAAAAGCAATATATGATGACTTTATTAAAAACGTAACACTAACACAGGAACAAATACGTATTTTAGATATGCTTATTAATAGGGAAACCATAGTAAAGATAAGTATGGAAATAGGTGCTAGTCAAAGAACTATAAGTTATGAAATTAAAAAAATAAAAAAACTATATAATGATTATTACAACCTGCAATTAAGTAAAGCGTTATTGCTTTTAAATTAATTGCTTTTTTTATGCAGTTTAAATTTAAACTTTATTTTTATGATTAAAGTGAAAGGAGATAAGTAATTATTTTAAAACAATAATTAGGTTATCTCCTTTTTTGTATTAGGAGGAAATATGTATAACGCTTATTATACACCACAAGCTAATATTGATAGAATTAATAGTCAAATAGCAGAACTAGAAAAGATAAGAAGTCAAATACCAACTATGCAACAAGCTACACCAACTAATTTAACGCAGAACTTTCAACTTACACCACAATACAATCAAATGCGTTATGTGAATTCATTAGAAGATGTAAAAAAAGAAGTTGTAGTAGTTGATACACCTTTTTTTAGTAGGGATTTAAGTGTATTATGGCTTAAAAATTCAAAAGGTGATATACGTGGATTTGAGTTAAATGAAATAATACCAAAAGACAATAAAGATATGCAAATTGAGTTTTTACAACAGCAAATAGAACAATTAAGAAAGGAAATAAAACACAATGAATCAATTAATGTTAATGCTAATGAATCAGCTGAAAATGAGGAACCCTCAAGTGTTTCAACAATTTCAAAATCTACAAAAAAATCAAAGTAACCCACAAGAATTTTTGAATCAATTAACAAGTAATTATACACCAGAACAGCTACAACAATTTAAGCAATATGCAAATGGTTTTGGTATATCTAATGAACAATTAGAAAAAGCAGGTATTAAGGCAAAATAGCCTTGATATAAAAAAGAAGAAAGGAGGAATTTATGAATAATGGTATTCAACCAACAGTCGAATTAGCTACAAACAATGGAACAGGCTTTTACCCTTACCCTGTAATGTATGGAAATAATGGTGGTGGCTTTGGAAACGCTTTTGGTGGAGATGGTGCTATTTGGTTAATCGTTTTACTTGCATTAATTTGGGGTAACAATGGAAATGGCAATGGTTTCTTTGGTGGTAATGGTGGCTTTGATAATGGTTATGCTTGGTTAAGTAATGGACAAAAAGACATTATGAATAACACAAACAATGGTTTTGATACATTACATTTAAGTAATCAGCTTGAAGGAACACGTGATGGAATTAACGCATTAAGTAATCAACTTTGTAGTTGTTGTGCTGACATAAACAGCAATATTTCAAATGGTTTCTATACAACTGAAGTTGCTAACTGCAATAGACAAATGGCTAATATGAACCAAAACTTTACTAACCAATTAAGTCTTTTAAATTCATTAAATGACTTAAATTCAAGATTTAGTGATTGTTGTTGTGAAAACAGACTTGGTATAGCAAATCTTAATTCAACTATTTTAAGCGAAAATTGTGCTGATAGATATGCACTTGCTGAAGGTGTAAGAGATATTATTACAAATCAAACAAGTAATACACAACGTATACTTGACCAATTATGCAACGATAAGATAGATGCTAAAAATGAAAAGATTTCTGATTTACAACGTGAAATCTTAATGAAAGATTTACAAGCTAGTCAAATACAACAAACAGCTACATTACGTTTAGGACAAGAAGCAGAAGTAGACGCATTATATAATCGTTTATCAAATTGTCCAGTTCCTAGCGTTCCTGTGTATGGTCGCCAATCAATATTTACTTGCAACAATAATGGTTGTGGTTGCAATGGTTATGCAAATTTATACAACTAAAAGCACGTGGTCTTTATGACTAACTCGATTACGAGAACTTGCAAATAACAGGTGTAGACAAGTTCTATACCTGTTTTTTTTAAAAGAAAGGAGAGATAATATGATACAAACATTACAAATTTTACCTGAAATATTAACTAGCAATACTGATAACATAAACTTTTCAACTACTGATTTAAAAGGCAGAAATGCTAATTGTTGTGGGTGGTTACAATACAATGAAGGACAAAGTGATTTTACAATATTAGGTGGTGGCTTATTTGAAATAAGTTTTAACGCAAATGTTACATCAGACACAGCTGGTATTGTTGCATTAGCATTAAAAACTGCAACAGGAACTGATGTTGAAGGAACTGAAATGGACGCAGAAATAACAACTGCTGGTAACTATGTTAATATTTCGTTTACTAAATTATTAAGAATTTGTCCAAGAATTAATACTACAATAGCTGTTGGTTCACTTCCAGCTACACTAACAGGAACAACAACATTGGTAAATACGCCTACTGAAATTCCTGTTGTAAAAGACGCTAACTTTATTATTCGTAAAGTTGCATAATGAACAAAGTAGATAATTTATCATTAGTTTTACAGGCGTTAAGTTTACAAATATTATTTAAAGATTATAACAATAGTGATTTAATGCAAGAGTTACAAAACCAAGATAATAATTACTTAAAAAAAATAATAGAGCAAAACAATGAAATATTGGAATTATTAAAGAAAGGAAGTGATGACAATGGAAGAAAAAGTAATTGAAAAAATGGAAGATAGTATTGGTAGAATATTAAAAGAAGGACTTAATACAAATAATTTAGATACGTTATATAAATTAAGTAAAATAAAACATATGGCAAAGGAGGATGAAAAAATGAATTATGGAAATTATGAAGGATATGGTAACTATAATGGACGTGGACCAGGATATGACAATTATGGAAATTATGGCGAAGG
>JAEEGL010501109.1_pt1 | contig 23256 bp, 13 predicted proteins | sample 9134231 | NCBI WGS metagenome assembly JAEEGL01 (sample SAMN16246548, study PRJNA631951) | gut metagenome | biome: gut microbiome; feature: rumen; material: fiber-attached | host: Bos | place: Iran: Karaj | collected 2018-10
AAATGTTTCTTCAAATCGATATACTTTTGCGTTATTTATATAGCAGATATATTTGGGATAAAAACGTGGCACTACAATTGATTCGTCAGCATTGTAGAATAGGAAATAGTTCTTATTAATGAAAACGTTCCCTTGTTGATTATTTAACTTATACTCAATTTCTGAGCCTAATGCTCTCAAATGGCACGACTCGTCTTTGCTTGTGCGATTTCCATACAGCCCTCTAGAAGAAGTGATTTCAGTTGTCTTCTCTGTATAGAATAGCTTAATCCCATTGTCACCAGATTCTGCAGTGTCTGCCCAATCACAAGGATAAAAATCAAATTCGGAGTAGATACAGCCGATGGTTGCTTCAGATAACTCAAAAGAATCAAAGTCAAACTTTTTGAATTGCTGATATTTTGACCATAAATTCAAGTATGACTCATCGTTTATTCGTGCTATGATTCCTCGGAACGGGATTACACCCATTTTTCTGAAATCTTTTGCGTCATAGACAAATAACTTTGAACGCTTATCCGACCTAAGAATAAAGAAATGATTGTGAATAAACGACACAAACTCTTCTGGAGTTTTTGCCACAAGCTTTTGTTCGGTATCAGAGCATAGTGTGATGCTGAAGATGGAACCTGATAAATGATAATACAGGGTTTCGCTTTCTGCATCTATTGAATAATCGTCGCACTCCAATCGATGCGTGATTTGTTGTGTATCGAGAGAATAGAGCACTAATATCTGTTTATCAGAACCATCTTCTTGCTCTTTCCAGCACACAACCTCTTTATTGGAATAAACAATATTGTTTATCCAAAGAACTGGGCGTTGTTCTTCCAAGGAATACAAAGTGATTTCTTCCTGATCCTTATTGCTAAGAAACACATAATCTTCGGATATGGATTCAATAGAGTCGGGAGAAATAGCCTCAACATATGCTTCTTCCGTATTTCTATTGTAGAAGTATGTTCTATCATGCATGACGACAAATCCCCAGGGACAGTCATCAAAGATGAAAGCATTCTTGAATTTGTTTCCTCCATACTTATAGCCATCTTCAACAACGAATTCTCTTTGCGTTCCATCATCAAATTTGATAATGAAATTGCCGGCTTGCGGCATCATCAGTTCATATGGTTCATTGGGTAAAACGATGCCATCACATATTCGATTACCGTCAATATCATCAACAGTATAACTAACTGAATTCGTACCTTTGATGCTAATCCGAAATTTGGTGTTTAGATAACCTTTGTACGGGTGAATTGAAGCTGCCATATCAATATTTTTTTAGTTTGTGCTGCAAAATTGCAACGGGCACACGAACCCTATGTTCGTGAAAAAGATCATGTGATGGTATTCTTCCAATACCTAAATTTGGTGTCGGCCTGAGTAACTAGGTCCAAATCACAATGTCATATCACTTGAATGTTTGTTCTATAATTTCTTTCTCACGAGGATGTACATAGCCATCACATTCGGCCATGTTAACAAATAATTTCTTGGCGAATTCTCTCTTTTCTGGCTCCATTCCGATGATAATTTGCTTTGCACGAATCTCATCGATATTGGCAACGTTGCTTAGATCATCAATTGTTATGTTTAAATCACGAAAAACTTGGTTCATATATTCCTCCTCTTTTGGGTGAATGATACCATCGGCTTTCATAATCTGAGAGAGTGTGAAGACAATTGCGTTCTTCTCATTTATTAATAAGTCATTCATAATGATTGTGTATAAAAGAAGTTGTGGTATGTATTATTACCAATGTTGATAATGTACAAATTTTCACGAGCACGAGTTATTGCTGTGTATATTGTCTCGGGTGCCATTGGCTCATATGAATTTGTAGTAGAAAGATTATCATTCTCCAATATTAATATGACACATGGCGACTCCCAGCCTTTGAAGCTATGAATTGTAGATATCTTCAAACAACGCTTATCGGTTGTGAAAAGTTGCTTTCTCACACGTTCGATGGCCTCAAAATCCCTTTGGAATTTCCAACTGGCAGGTTGGCCATCAGTCACGTTATGGATAGCTTTCAGACGATCTAACGGTTCTTTTGCAACAAAGGTTATCTCAGTATCGAAACCTGTTGTCATGCGATACTCATAATCTACCTGTCGAAGCAGCTTAGTTGAAGATCCTAATACAACAAAATCCTTTGAGTCATTTTGATCTTCGCGAATAATAGTAATAATATTGCTAGTTAATTGATCAACAGTGACGCCCATCCTTAGATCAAGGTATGTTAATACCTTAAAATCGATTGTACTATCAATGTTGGAATCCGTTACTATATTCTGTACCTGATTTTGAGGGAAAAATGAAGTTTGGAATGATGTCGCTAATGTCGCAAGACGTGGTTTCGTAAAACGGCGACTAGTATTGAGCTCTCTGTTCCATACACCTCCAATAACTCCCAAACGAATGTCTCCATTAGTGTCAAGTGGGCGATGGTAAACATTTTGTTTTGGGTCACCAAAAACGACAAATTCACCATCTGGCTCAAGAAACTGTTCAGCCATTCTCAGCCATTGTGTTGTATAATCTTGAACCTCATCAACAAATATTGCAGAATAACGCTTGTGTTGAGGTGTGCTAGCAAAATAGCTCGTGTCATCATATGACCCAAATGATACTTGAAGTTCACATTCAGAAGCCCGAATCCTGAAGAATTGGTGATATGGGTAAATGTCAATTTTTTCCCATGAAAAATCTTCGCGTATCTCGGATAACCGATGCCGCAGATAATTAGCTAATGTTATATTGAACGTAAGGATTAACACATCTCCTCCTGTACGCTTCATAGCATTGATAGCTCTAATTGCTAGTACATGCGTTTTTCCCGAGCCTGCAACTCCGCTAATTTTTTGTCGAGTAATTCTACTTTTTGACAATTCACGCTGAGGTCCAATTGGTTCAACACCAATCCTACCCTCTTGATACGAATGCCACGAAGGTGAGATGATAGCAGCTAATTTGCGTTTAACTACTTCATCAAAATATTTAGAATTAGAATTAAAGTGAATTTGGTCGTACAGACTATGTGAAACATTCTTTTCAAAAACAAACTCCTTTCCAAAAAGATACGTGTAATTGATGACATTATCACCAAAGAAGTTCTTTACTTGTGAAATATCATTCTCCGTGAAAACAACAACCTTTTTAATTAAACCAAAGTTTCTAACATTCTCTATCGTGCTCAATAACAACTCCTCGATACCATCTTTGATACTCGTTTGGCATAGACTTATTAAGTCTACTGGAGATTGCAAGTCTGCAGATTCATCTATACCAACTGGCACTGTAATCATTTTCTGGTTTTCAGAGAGTGAGCACTGCTGAAGGTCCTTCTCAAAAACGTTAACTAACAGTATTCCCTTATTAGGACGAACTATAATAAAATCGACAGTAGTTTCATTGACAACTGGGTCGATATACATAACATCGTCGACAGCCAATATCTCTTGTAACCTATATGCAACTCTAGCCTTCTGGCGTGTAAGAACCTTATTCTCTATTTGAAGTTGAAGGTCATAATCAGTATATGCCTCAACGTCAGAATCCAAATACTGTGATAACCTACTAAAGTCTAACGTCGAGCCATTGTATGTAAAGCACTTTGTTACACACGTATAGGGGTGCCCTGTGCGTTTTGTACGACCATATCGAACACTATCAATATTGCTGAAGTAATTTTGGTCTCCAAATATTGAGCAGAATTGTTCTATCCTGTATGATGCACTATTCTTTGGACCAACACACAAAACAAAATGCGTACCATGAGAAGCAGCCACCAGTCGAGCAAGTGAGGCAAGATCAATATTTCTTACATCAAGAATGTTCGAAAAAACATGAATTATATTAGAATACCTATATCCGATCTCACTTATCACATTCCCATTTGTCTCATCGTTTGCTGGTAAGAACTTATTTATTGTATTTATCTCAACATTGTTATTTGTCAATTTAGCTATGTTGCATCTCGCCCGTTCAAGAGCGCTGGCTGATGGTTCGACTAGCGTGACCTTTCTCAACCATTGCAGCAAGTCTCTTTGCATAAGTGCATCAATGACTGATGCAGAACCAATACCTTGTCCACAGCCCCAATCGACAATCTCGATACTTCCAGTTAACTGATTAAATGGGAAATTCATCATTGCAGCACGGCACTTGCTCACGTGCATATCACCATATGCGGACATATAACAATTAAGCGCTTCATTACTTGCTAACAAACTCACGCCATGCTGTAATTCAGGATGTGACCATGGCCGTGCCTTATATTTATACGGAACAAACTTGTGGCACCAATCAACAATGTCATCAATGGATTGGCAGGATGAACTATATAAGTCTTCTGAGTACGACATATCTACTTTCCGGTTATAGTTTCTGCATATGGATCTTTTCTATGTGACTCAAAGTTTGCGATAGATCTTTCTCTACTTGCATTAGCGTAACAGTATTCACAGCCATGTATGCAGGTGTTGTACTCGCCAATGTCTTTGCTTTTGATGCAACCGCAGAATTTGCGCTGTCCTTTATCGAGATTATCACCGTGCAGAGCATACCTGTGACCTGGTAGCAAGATAGCCCCTTCAGGCAATGGCTCACTTCCAAATAAGCCAGGCTGCGGTATCGGATAGATTTTGACTTTCAAGTAATCCATGAGGGTTTTGTCCTCGTAAGCAAGACGAATGATCAAGTCATCATCAATGCAGCGGTTAGGCTTAACACCAAACTCCGTAAGGTTTATCTTTTCACCACATGTAGCTAATTCATAGTTCCACTTCCCATTGAGCTTGTCAAGTCCCTTGGCAAACTCTCGCATTTGAGCTTCGGTCCAATCCTGATAATGAACATTGGCTTTTTGCAAGTTGGCCTGGACCTTTCGATAAGTAAGAATATCGGCAAAGCTAAAGACTAGTTTTTCGGTATAACCAAGTAAATTGTCTCCTATTTTTTCAATTTTTGAAAGCAATTCATCAATGCTTATCTGCTCTGTCAAAAGCAGTGGATCAAATCGCCATATTACATGACCTTTGCCGAGACGCTCAACAAGCAACTTGAATGTGTCAATTCGTTGAGTTATAGATGGCACATTTTTTTCAAGGCTTTCAGCCTCATAGTCATTTAATGTGTATTGAATATAACAACCAATGCCCCGACGTTCGAGGATTGGCAGGTAGTCAAGTAACGGCTTGGGGTTCTTAGACCAAAACACAATAAAGCGTGTGTTTTTATAAGAAACATAACTGCGAACGCCATTGAATGGATTTGTCCATGCAGAATAACCTGCAACGTCTAACCGATGAAAAAACCAATCTGCATAGAAGGCAGGTATGTCAGTGCTTCGACTCGCAGATACGATGACAGGGACTTGCATATCAACAAGTTCTCTATTCTCACGCATCAGCTTTTGTTTATCCCAAGTAGCCATTATAAATATCTAAATCTATTAATTCTGGTATGTCTCTTTCACAAAATCTTCAAAGCCATTTTGCAAGTGTTCGAAAAGATACTCGTCATCAACTATATCACGTTCTTCTTTAGAAAAGCCATCGATATAAAAGTTGACGAAAAAGTCATCATTCGTGCCTGAGCAATAGTTGTGGTATGCTTGTTCATAAATTTGTTCCTCAAATATTTCACGCAAAGGATTTCCGTTTGAATTAATAGAGCCAAAATAATATGATTCTTTGTCATTTAACTCATCTTTGAACACTTCGCACCAATTTTCATAATAGTATTTTGCGTATTTGTATCCAGCAGCTCTGATAGCTGTATAGATCTTATCTCTTATTATATCTTCTTGAATCATATAACACATCTGAAATTATCCTTAATAAGTTCGATTCATTAATACTTCTTTGATTATTCATATTTACGTATCAAAATGGTAAATAGATCTATATTGTGAATTGATACAATACAAATAAAATAATTTATGATACATCCACGTATGGTAAGCATTCCCAATTCTCTTTCTCTGCGATATTGTACCAATTATCTAATTCTGCATCATCCATATCATCCCAACTTAAAATCCTACTAGACCATTTTTCAATGCAGTATTCTCGAAGATTCTCGTATGATGAAAAGAGTGTTATTTCAACTCTCTCCTGTTCTGGGTCTATATAAGCAAAAGCATTATTGCCAGAGCAGTCTAGTTTTGGGAGCTGTTGTTTTATTGCCTCTAATGCCTGGTTCAACATATCTTCCGAAAAAACATAAGAATAATTATAGCCTCGGAATGTACATAGTTCCTTGCAGAATTGGCATCTCATTAATTGCTCTTTACTCAATTGCTCTCCTTTTATAATGCGATTTTTCAAATCCCTTACTTCATCATTAATCGAAAGTTTTATGCAAGGCCACATACTCAGATTATATCCTTCTTCAAAATAAACTCCGTCTTTTGTTATCACACTAAAGAACAATCCAATGTCATAAGTATATGTAATACCGACAACACATATCTTGACTTTCAAAAGCTTTGTTTTTTTATCTTCCATCGTCATACTATAGCTGACTCGTTATCAAGAAATCTGTTTGTTATAAGATCGACACAATTGCTGAAGCAATAGAAATAGCATCGGATTCAGTGTTGTCCCGACCTAATGAAATACGAATAGTTCCTTTAGCTAACTTATCATCGAGGCTGATTGCTTTCAGGACATGAGATATCTGTGTGTTTTGGCTATCACAAGCTGAGCCAGTTGATACAGATATTCCCATAAGGTCGAGGCGATGAAGAAGCATTTCGCCACTTGCGCTAGAAAATGATAAGCTAATATTGCCAGGTATATGTTCTTTAGCGCCGTTGCGCCTAAAAGTCACATTTGCAGATGAAAGACATCCAACAATAATCTGTTCAAGTTCTGTAAGATGTCTGGTTGTTGCATCTATCCGTTCAACATTCTCCTGAAGAGCTGTGGCCATCCCCACTATATAAGCGACATTCTCCGTTCCGGCTCGGAGACCATGCTCTTGTGCTCCTCCCATTATGAATGGCGGCCATTCTAAGCCGTTTCGGATATACAGAAAACCAATGCCTTTAGGGCCATTAAACTTATGTGCTGATGCTGACATTAGATCAACATTAAGGTCATGCACGTTAATAGGCAAATGTCCTATCGCCTGCACTGCATCAGTATGAAAAAGCCAACATTTACTATGTGCAATCTTTACCAGTGATTGTATTGGTTGAATGGTACCAATTTCATTATTGGCATACATAATTGAAACAATGCCATTACTTTCAATAGTAGCATTTTCCAAGGTTTGCTCTTCGACAATCCCGTCAGCGTTAACAGGTAGTGCATTTACCTTATGGCCCCGAGATAACGCATGTTCACACGGCTTAAGCATGGCATGGTGCTCAATCGCAGATGTTACTATTGGCAAACCTAAATCCACAGCTCCAGCAACTACCCAATTATCACTTTCAGTACCACATGAAGTGAAGTATATTTCTTCAGGATCAGCACCAATGCAGTTAGCGATAATCTCTCGTGCTGCTTTGATAGCCTTCTTGGGTGAGCGAGAGAAAGAATATGGCTGCGACGCGTTTCCATAATCCGCTTGCAGATATGGTAACATTGCCTCCAGAGCCGTTGGACTCAATTTTGTTGTGGCGGCGTTATCAGCGTATATGTTGTATCGTTGAGCCATGTTAACTGAATAACTTACATCCCTCTTCCTTGAATTCTTCTATCTTATCAAGAATATCTTGAACCTCGCAACCAAGATAGTCTGCAAGACAATACATGCAGTAGAAAGAAGTGACATTTTCACCAATAAGTTTTTTGTTGATACCAACAGTATCCTTATCAAGGTGATCTTGTCCGCAAGCAATACATTTATATGCTTTATCCTTCTTCATTGTCTCGAATCGTGAATGTAGGCACATTCTTGCCTTTATACTGTAAATCAACCATACCCATCTGTTGTACGATGATTTGTCGCATCTTCTTTGCAGGCATCAAACAGTAACGATTAAACTCTCTGGCGTCAACGTCTTTGGCTGATCGTACATGAGGGAATAATAGCTTCAGATAGGCAGTGGCTATTCGTTTCACGGCCTCGGTGTCACGAGTATCTGCATTTTCAGGATAGTCGAGAATACGATCGACAATTGCACGGTAAGATACATCATCACGAAGCAGATGCATGATAGTCGTGAAATATTCAGAATTAAGAGCCCATCCGCAAATTTTCATGCCTTCATTCATTCGAGGGATATCCCAGCCCTTGATAAAACCATGAATTCGATCCATCAATGCCGTAGTTTTGAATATCGTTGGCAATGATTCAAACATATTCTGGAATTCATCCATTCTCTCCTCATCGATATTGCCAAGCATTACAAATCCCGCATCAGCGACACCATCCTTATCACCGATTTTGATGGTACCTTGCTCCATATAGCCCTGTAAAGTTTGAGTCATTTCATTTGGGTTGTCAAACTCAACCTTTTGGATCTCATCAAAAGCGACATAATCATTGTAAAAAACAAGGCCTTCTTCGCGTCTGGCAAGGTCGTAGAACAGCTTAGCGCGGGTAATTTTACCTGCAGACAAATAACCATAACGACTAATCTTGCCAAACAAATAAGACTTACCCGTTCCCTTGGGAGCCAACTCAATGAGATTGAGTCGTTTTTCGACAAAGGGCAAGAGGCGAGTCAGCAATGAAAGTTTCTGATGCTCATCCTCATATCCTGCTGCGTTATAATCGATAGCTCCGAGAATGACATCTATCCATTCGTGGACATTGAATTCTTTGCGGACTTCTTTATAGAAATCGAGATCAATCTCATAGGGACAGAAATTCTGGAAACTCAACAACTTGATTTTGCCCTTAATCTTACCATTTTGTTCAGGGTAACGGTATCCTAGTTCGACAACGCCCCACGTCTCTTTTGCTTTTACAAGCTCGCTTCTGCAAGCGTCCCAAACAAATGGTTCGATAATCGTTTCTTTATTCGTTAGTCCAAAGTCAGGAAGGGAAAACGAGACCTCATGAGTTCTGATATCAATATCAACGGAAATACGAGTTAGTATCTTGACCCGCTCGTTATCAACTACAATCCGGTCTTTTATGGCAATCCAATCCGCTTTAGAAGGTATATATGTTCTTACAAAGTTAGTTACTTCTTCCACGTCAAATTTACCTTCTTCATCTTCGAACATTTTAAGGAGCCAGTCACGTAAAAAGGATGGTAGTTTTAACCCACTGAAGAAGTTGCTTTCTTTCAGATCTTTGAAAACAACCATATCCTCGAAATATCTTTTCAGCTTATCTTCCATGATTATATTCGATTAAAACAATTTATTCTCACTTGCGCCTTCTTTCTTGACTTCAAATTCAAGATCTCGGCCAATTAAAGCGCCATTAAGATACACGTTAAAGTTATAATGCCCTGCCTTCTTTAAATCAGGCATTTCAATTTGATATTGATAATTAATTTCGGTTGACTCGGCCTTATAAATCTTGCCATTTATAGAAATTGAAATCTCTCCTGAATCAATTCCGACAAACAGTAAAAGTTTAGCTATCCGTTTATAACTTACAAATATCGGTTTGTCTTCGGCAAGTTTACAACTGATTTTCTTGGAAGCCTTAACGACACTTATAACCGGTACCGTAACTTCTTCAAGTGTTGCTCCGCCATGAACTTCAACATTGGCCCTGCGACCTCCTTTAAAACGATCATAGTTTGCCAAGCACCAGAAATCATTCTCTTCAGTAGCAAATTCGGGCTTTTCGCTTATATCAGACTTGGGGCAGCATCGTCCAGAGTGTTGCCCTTTTTCGGACACCTCCCACTTATTTTCACTTTCGTTGATTACCGCTAGACGAGATGCACCATGGTCTGCAATCACATAAGCTGTCTGATTTGCATTTAAAGCTTTCAACTGGTCAATAAGCTTATTGAGAATGTTGATTTCTTCAACTATGTGAATTGGCAATTTTGTATTCTCATAGTTATAGGTGTTCTGACCCTCATGCTTAAGATCGTCTAATTCCTTGTTGTCTATTACCGTGCACTTACTATTTTTGAATTCTTGCACAAATCCTTTATTAATCGATGTGATTGAGGGCAACTCGCATCTGGCGATGTCAGCATGGAATAGAAGATTGTATTCAAAACACTTTTCTTGCATATAACCCAAGAATTCAACACCCATTGCGTCCATGAAATACAAGATGTCGTTGGGTGACTTTGCCTTAAGATTGTCCACAATCTCAGAACGAGGGCGCAGCCATTCGTTATACTGACGTTGTTGGGCCTGTTCCTCTACCATTTCTCTTAGCTCTGGTAGAATCTGATTGGTGACTTTACAGTACTTATAAAGGCGGAAGTATTTGTTCAAGTAATCGTTACCAAAGTCAAAAGTTGATAAGTAAGCTGCAAGATCGGGATATGAGCTCTTTAAAATCGACAACATCGAATCCTGGGAAGGCTTGTATATGTGCAGTAGTTCAATGGTCAACTCTTTCTCCTTCGTACTTAGATCTGTCAAGTAATACAAAGCATTTTCTTTTTTGCCATATACTTGTTTGCAGAAAAAGGATAATTCATCAACATAATCAAGCAACTGGGCAACAACTTTTCTCCTTTGGTTGTATAAGGTAATAAAGTTTTTGTCCCTTGGGGAATGATTCAATATTTCACAAAAGCAATTATTGATGAAGTCTGCAAAGGTTTCTGATTTGGAAACAACTATTGACAAATAATCGTTTCCTTTCGCACCATAGACCAGAAGGCAAATGAAATAAAGCCACTTATCAAACATGCTGAGATTTGAGAAATGCTCAATTGTAAAAGAAAGATTAGAAATACTCCCGAATCTTTTAGTTACGTATTCACTTAACTTCTCATACCTTGCGGTTTTTTGTAAAAGACTTATCCATTGTTCCTGAGATCCTGCTTTTTCATTTATTGAAGCTAAATCTTGGTAATAACCGGCAACTACTTGAAAGGCAGAATTCCGTTCTTCAATATCAAACATCGAGTTAGGAAAATCCTCGCGCTGCTTTTTCGTCAGAATATTCACATAATTTGCACCACTTTCCAAAAGCACAATCATCTTAGGAAGCCCATTAATCCCATCGATTGATTGTTCAATATATTCTCTTAGTAAGGGAGATGTGAAATTCAAAGTAGGCAAAGGCTGCGGCTTTCCCGCTCCCATAAGGATGCGTCCAGCTTCAAAGAAGCGTTTATCAAATGCCTTCAATAAGTCAGAGCAAGCCAATGTGACGATGATAAGTTTCCCAGCACATGATAGCTGCATTAGAGATTTTATCTCGCTAATGACAACATCACGGCCTTGTAACTGTAAAAACGGTTCAAGGCCGAAAAGGAACATCGTGTCCTTTTTGTTGCCAAGGTCGTTTTTCAGTTTATCCATCATAGGAAGATTATCATGTCCGCAATAATGGCCAGCTTCAATTATCTCATGATGACCTACATTGTAATGCAATCGATACTCAATGAGCATGTCGGCATTTGGCAGATCCACAAGGATTGGCAAATTACTTTGCCCATTGATATAACGATTCGTTTTTGCTATTATTTCTTTAATCTTCATGAGTTGATTGATCTCAATTATTCATAATGATTTGAACACCAACATTCATGTTGTTTTTAATTAGGTCTTTTAAATACCGCTTAACGTCCTCGGCATTCATTGAATCAATTTTTTCCATTGCCACAAGATAGCCTTCTTTTACATACTTGGAGTTGGCTAATGTTTTCAGGACGTTTTGGACTTGTGAATTGCCCATCCAATGATAAGGGGTATCAGAGACATGGGAAGACAAATAGTCCTTCACATCTTGAATGTCGCTAAGCATAACTGCATACTCTCCAAGAATCTTTTCATTGAATGCCTTATTCCGTGCATTCTCATCGTTGAGTAAAGTCCAGTAATCGAACTTCTCCAAATAATTGAGAGCTTTTTCAATCTCTTTATCCGATGGGTTGCCCATGTTGATAGTTCCAAAAACTTCACGACACATGGGCACATCATCATCAGGTATTAAAGCAAGTATCGGCATTTGATACTTGTTGCTCCAATCGTTAGGAGATTCGCTGTTGGTTTTTTCTTTCCACAAAGACTTCAAGCGGATTGAGCCAAGTTCCTTACGATAAGCGGCCACTGTGTCTTCAACAGTCTTGCAATACGTGGCGTTGTCAGTAGTGAACTGACCACTTGTAATCCTTTTATAGACCTTTTCTTTATCGGAGTCACTTAATTCCTGCAAATAGAAATTGCACGCCTGCTTAAACAAATCAAATTGACTTGTATAGAATTTATTAAAGGCTGCGCCATAACCCCGTAAGTAATTTAAGAATTGCTCCTTCTTGTCTTCTTTCAATGTTCCAGATTGTTTAATCTCTTTGAGCATTGACAAGAAAGGTTGCAAGTCTGATACATAACTCTTTACGGATTCATAGGCAACTTTGATATTTCCAACCTTATCGTTCCATGCAGCAATAGAATCGTTGAAACTGTTGCAGTTGACAAGTAACTTACTGGTTTCTGCAATAATTTGATACTCTAGTATGACTGAGTCAATCTGTAGATCAACAGTTTGACGTTTCCATAACCAATTGGCTTCTTCACTGGCATTGAGTTTTTGGCGCAGTTCATTTATATACTGACCGTGGTCTTCCACTTGGTTTGCAATTTCTGGCAATGCCCCTTCTTTATATTCATCGAGATATCTAAGCATGCCTTGCTTGCACTTGTCCTCTGTGAACAAGGCACTCAGATCAGATGCTGCATTCTTATTAGCCATAAATGTCTTTCCTATCTCATTGGCTATATCAGAATCTGATTTGCCAGTCTGATTGTTCACAAGGTTTTGATAGTTACTTATCAAATTTTCAATCACACTGACCGGCGTTTGAAGTTCCTGTTCTGACAATATATAGGTTAACGTCCATATTGGAAACGAGTAACCCTTCATTTGTTTCCTAATGCGGTCACGGGCGCTCTCAATGGATGAACAGTTCTCCTTTGGAATATCAAATGCTATTGACGTCCCCTCACTAAAGGCTTTTTCTTCAGGGGTCATCGTCACAATATATTTGTTACGATAACGGTTACTGGGTGTCATGTCATTCCTGATGACTTCCTCAACCATCTCTTTCATCTTCAGTAGCGACATGTTGTCGCTCGAAATGCCATCACTCCAGGAATAGCGATCATCAACATACTCCTTAAGCAAAAAGCCAATGAAGAATGCGGTCATATTGCAGGGCAAGAAACCACATGGGGCATCTGTAAGTTTATTGTATATTTCTAAAATCGAGATGCGTCCATCATTCTTTAGCTTTTCCTCAATGAATCCATTAATTTGGCTTTTTATTCTGGAAATGGGGTCTGATGGATGCTCAAGCCAATAAGTCTCAGAGTTCCAAGCGTTGGCCAATATCTGTTCCAGATTTGCTATAGCACTTTTATACGTACCTTTGGTATTTCGAGTTACACCGCATTCAATACCTACACCCAAACTATTTGCAGCCCACCAGGGAGATATTGAACGGAAGTTACATTCAAGTGCAAGATTAAAACGTTTGCGGTCAATGTTTCTCAATTCTGCATTTAATGCATCAAGGTTACTTAAACTATGACCTGCTGGATGTGTCTTTGAATAAAGAACAAATTGTCCCTGTTTGATTCTAGCACGCCAGTTGGCTAGTACTTGTTTAGCGTAGGTATTGTATTGAGCGGCTGTGCTATTGTCTTTTCCGCTATTGTAAGCTGAGGTAGCCATATTTTCCACCCACTTCTCAAATTCCTCTTGAGTTAATGGAGTCTTTCCGCAATCAATAAAAATGACTTCACTGCCATTTGTGATGTGGTCTTGGATTTTCTTCGATACAACTGCGCTTTCATTATCATCTCGTGACAATCCAACTACAACTTGGAAATGGCGAGGATCATCCATCGCTTTAGTATTTACCTGCTTCGCCTTTGCATCTAAATCGGTTGGACCGACAAATGACATATTGAAACGAAGTTTCAGGTCATGATCCAACTCCAATGCCTCTTCAACCTGTACATCAGCGAGAAGACTTGTTGTACTTTTACCTTCAAATTTTGACTTTTCCTTCTCAATTTGATTTGCATCCATTTCGCCAGTCAAGACTGAGTACAGGAATGAGCCATCGTTAAAGTTTCGTTTATATAAAACCTTATCCTTGACAAGCTTTTCGGCGCATTGCACTGCAAGACCACCATCAAGATGCGATCCTTCATATGCGTATGTTAGATTCTTCTCGTTTGGCAAGAATATCTCGACAGAGTCTCCTGTGCTTTGTGAGATGGCTTGGAGTAATAGAACGGTTTTTAGCACGTTTTTCTCATCGTTATTAAGCTGCTTTGATAAGCTAGCATAACGGTCTAGGATGTGGCGAATATTTATCGAAAGGTCCTTCTTACCGTTGTCATAAAAGAATGCCCATAGTAAATCAATAGTTAAAAATGGACTTTCATCAAATGGACCATAGTTGTCCATATACCATTGGAAACCCTTAAGGTCTTCATTGCCGCTGTTCTTGATAAAGTCAAACATACTGCGTTGGTTAGAAGCAAATGAAGAAGAAATATGCTTCAACACACAAGCTGCGTAAGGATGGATAGGCAGAATTCCTCTCAACTCATTATCTTTAATCCCAGCTTTGTCCATAATACGCTTACGAGAATCATGAGTTCGACTTTCTAATTCGACAAGAATTTCTTCCCATTCTTTAAGAACCTCACTATCCTTATTCTTCTGCATCGCAGCACCCATGAGCTGAAAAGCCATATTATCTGGCAGTTCAATGATACATGGTTGCACAAAACGGTCTAAGATTTTTTTCTTGTCGCTATCAGCATCATCCATGCCCGCCCCGCTTTTGTGAGTAACTGGAATAAAGCAAAAGGGTTCTGTTTGGCTCATGTCAAGAATGCGCTGGAAACCCGTTAGACGATGAGCATTATTGAAAAAGTATTCAGTGAATTCGTCCCAAATAAAAACAATCGCTTTAAGATTATTTGCTTTGATGACTTCTGAAATCCAGTTCATCATCATCGTATCATCGAGTGAGAATGCCTTGATGTTCTTTTCGTTGCCGACTTTGAATATTTTGTTCATTAGTTCCTGCAACGCTTGATCTTGGTACTCACCCAGGTGTTTGACAATGTCATCAACTGATTCGCCACCAAATAGTTCACTGTAGCTGCCTTTTACATAGACTTCAAAACTCTGCTTATTCTCTGAGTCTGACAAGTACTTGATAACACCATCTTTAAGGGCATTAGGACCAGCATTGTCTATACCAGCCTCTTTTAATGCTGCTTCAATACTTTCCTGCATGGACAGGAAAAGGTCATTGTCACTATGAATAGATGATGAGCCATACCGATGCACGGTAATAATACGACCTTGCGCTTTGACAGCATTAAATTTCTTGCGTAAATCTTCATCAAGGTGAAATGTGTTAAAATACTCGTCAACTTCACTTTCTTTAGCATCAAGTAAGTGCTTTAAGGTCAAAACAGCATGAGATTTACCTGTTCCATATGCGCCTTCGACCCAGATGTTTAGTTTTTGTTTTCGTTCAAGCACATTCAAGGTTTGCTTGAGCAAAGCAATAAACGTTTCATGTGGATAGTACTTTTTCCACAACTCCGGTTCTTTCTTGATCACATCATTGTTGACTGCAGGGAAAAAGTCAGGGTCAATATCAAAATATTTGCGGTAAACTTCCATATGCGGGTGATTTATAGTTTGCGTCATTAAAACAATGATAGGACATCTAAAGATGTCTTATCCTCTTTAAGATTTATGTTATCTAGATCGTAAGTGAAGGTCGTCGAAATGAAGTCTGCATAATTGGCCTGCAATCCAACTAAGATTTGTTTCATTTCTTCTTCTCCCATACCAAAGATTTGATAAGGAGTAACCCCATCGCTCTCAACGTTTCTATCATAAAGACGAGAGAGTGTAAACTGATAATAACCTCCACAAGCTTCAGAGAATTTATATAAGCTATATAGAATCACTCGAGGGTCTGGAGTTGCCCATGGTATACGTGTAATAGAGACCGCTTTGTTCTTCTCTTTTTGCATACTGCCAAATCCGACTCTTGAAAATGGCAAGTCTGCAATACGAGTAAAAGATCTCCATATGTCACCAGCTGCTCGATCTCCATTTACACCGGGATTCTCAATTAATTGCGATGTTACATACTCTTTACTTAATATCTCGTTGAAATCCAATTCACTGACAAACCAATTGAATTGAGGAGAGTACACAAGATTTGAAAACATTAAAGCCCAACTGCTTTCGTTGTCTAAACCTATTGTATCGATAACTCTAACAAGGTAACCCAATTGATTATTGTTCATAAGTTCGGCATCTTTCAAAAAACGTTTGAAGAAGTCGAACATGTTTGAGCCCAAAGAATGGTTTTTAGCAAAATCTGATTTATACTTAAAAAATTGAGTAAACCAGTCCAACAGAGGGGCATGAGTTGAATAACAATTTAAACTTTTTGAAGCCATTTTTGTTTCTCCTTTTGGTTGTTCTAATGATTTATAAATCAAGCATCCTTTCTCAACTTTATGACACATTGAGCAATGTTTACAATTTCTGTCAATATGTAATTTCCCGTTTTCCATATGCAAAGCGCCATGAGGACAATCTGCCTCACAAACTCTACATTGGATACAAGATGCTGTTTTGCGAAAGACGTTCTTAAATAACTTAACAAAATTAGGATTGGTTTTTTGCAATTCTGCATTTATCTTGACTTGTAAAGAGTCATTTGTTCTTACAAGCATAAACTCAAATAGGAGCCCTTGAAACTCAATAAGATATGGAGATTTCTCCGAGTTTAGGACTCCAATTGTTTTAATCCATTCCCTCCAATCTGATTTTGGTCTGTCGATATCAATAATAATGTCATTGCCAATTATCGTTTCCTCATAATTGGGCTTGATATTCAAATCTCGTCCATTCTTTCGTGCTCTCCAACCACCATTTAATATGAACTGATCTAGGCGGCTCTTTTCAAATCGTCCACTATAAACACTCTCTATAGACGACAACAGAGCATTGAATTCTTCTGGATAGCAACGCTGCCTTAGATATTCACTGCGGTCTGCCGAATTGGGGCAAACAAGACATCCAGCTCTTCGGTTTCCTTTCACATAGGCTTTGTTGATATACAGATGTTCGGCGAAGATATATGCAAACAATTCAGCTGAATTCCACTCGAGAATAGGATTAAAACTCCATTGTCCCTTATGTTTCTCTCCTAGACTAATATAGTCATAATCACTTCGCGAAGCACTTTCGCTTGATCTAACGCCAATAAATGCCATACCTGTAAAATTAGGCATGCCGGTTAATTGTCTGAGAGCTAATATTTGTGGTGCGGTCTTATGAACACTACAACACCAACGATTTACAGTAGCAGGAGGACCAAAACGAGACCAGGTAAACTCTGGAGAATAGTGAGATTTTGATCGAATGAATTCAATCCCTAATTCTTTACATATTCTTTCGAAATGATTTACAGTTTCATACGTGTCGGGAAACTCCATACCAGTGTCACCAAATAATACCTTGAAGTCATCATGTGGCAACGCTTTTTGAACTAAATCAAACGTGACAATGCTGTCCTTTCCCCCACTGAATGCTACATAAAAGACATCAACTCCTTTCTTTTTATATTTTATGAAGGAATTGTAAATTTGCTTCATCGTTTGCTGAGTTAGTGCCTGAAGAATGCTTGCGTTCTTTTGAGACATTAGCTCCAGATTGACTTTACGCAAAGGTTTATTATCTTCCTCTGGGCTTTCAATGATAACAACTTGAGGCTTTTCTTTCAGATTCCCCCCTTTCACTGTAGCGACATGTCTTCCTCGGTAGATGTAGTTGTTGGCTTCAGCCCACATCAGTGGTACCGAATCATCACGGTCGTAGTTCCAGTATTGATCAAATCCGAGTAGATCAAGTTCTCGGCTAAACACAGGCCTTGGCTCCTTACTGAAGTGCAAGGGGGAGCTGTTAAGCAGCAATCCGCCAGTTTCTGTGTCCCATGAATAAGAATACATATCTTTTCTTCAATTAGTTATTTCGTATTTGTTTTGCTCGTGCTAATACTAGCTCAATTTGTGCATATCGTCTTCTTGTGATGTATCCTTTCTGAACAAAAAACTCCAGCGCATCATTTGTTGTCAACGGTATGCCACTGTCTGCCAAAGCAAATGAGAGGACATCGTTAAAACTTTGTAGTTTAGTATTGTACTTCTCAACAATAGCACCACTGACACAGTTCTTGTTAAGAAAATGATTGTACAGCAGGGAATATTTTTTGCTTCTAGAAAGTAAAAAACTCTCCAGTAGGCGATGATTCCATGGAAATCCACATTCAGGAAAACCAGCGAAGCTGTATATGTCCTTAATAGGCAAGTACCCTTTTTTGTCAATAAATTTGCTTATAGCCACATCTGTCTCAACAATGTTGAAGCGAACTTTATCAACATGAACGAATGTTTTCTCATCTACTCTAATACTGTAATCGAGCAGCATATTCAGATAAGATGTTATCATCACATTCAATTGCGAAGCGAAGGCATCAACTTCTTTTAGCGAGAAGTCCCGCTTCTTAAAGGCAAAATGTTGTATGGCATCTCCTGCGGTTATGTCATCGTAATTGGCACTAATAATTGGGCCGTTAAAGGCATATTTATGGCCCAATGATGATGCCAGGGCGTTCCTGATTCCAGTATCAGGGATTGACGAATTGTTTGAGAGAAGTTCCGGAATATTTATCCGAATGTCATTAAACAGTTCGTCAGATGTCATAAATCGATATTGATCGATTGCATTATCAATCAACGATTTCACCACTTTGAGCTCCTCATTACTGATAACAAACAGATTTATGTGAAACCTCTGTTTCCTACCACCAATTATTAGCTCGTCTTTATTCCTACTAAATGCTAATCTGACCCCATCTGAAGGTAAATGGCCCAGTCCAGAAATCACCTCGTCCTCTGTAACGACTCGCCCAAGTTCCTTAATGTACTTAACTACTTCTTGATCAATATCAACTTCTATACCATCGGTTAAAGTAATACCTTCGTCTGAAAAATGCCACATGTCACCAAAGAAAAAATGGAGGCATGTGTGAAGCGTTTCTCTATCAGGAATCAATGTCTCAAGAAGCTTGTCCTTGAAATCATTAAAAAGAACTTCGTAATAAACACATCGTTTACCCTGTGATAGTTCTGATTCGACATGTGATTTAATCTCATCCCTCAAGGTAATTGGCAGTAACTGTTCTGGAATGAAAACTTTCCCGTTACAGCTAATACCACATGATTTAACCATTTGGGAGAACTGATCAGCTGTTAATGAGCAAGATTTATTGAACTTATCTTGATAGAAGCGGATAAACCGTTTAAACTCTATCATTGAATTGAGTCGGTATCCGTTAACAAAATATTGGCCTAAAATCGCTTTAATCTCATCTAACATGTTATGGCTTTGATAAGTTTCCATTGGCGCTTCTTCAACTACTGGGTCTTCGGTTGTCTTCTCATCACGGTAATTGTGTTTCGGCAAATCGGAAAATGGAGCTTTTTTTTCATGAGATTCAGCGGCGGATGTAGGATACATTCTTTCTGCCTGCAATAAGATTGCATTGAATTCTTCCCGATGTGAAAGGTACAATTCGCACAATTCCGGGAAAAGCGAATTAGATGGCTTCAACCCGTGCTCCCCACTTGTAAAGCAATAGTCTATGGTTGACATTTGTAGCATAATGCCACTCTCATTGCGATACTTCTCGTTAATTTCAATGCCATTGTGGATCATTCTGTTTCTGAGACGCGCAGAAAGATTAAGGACCGCTGTGCGTTTCTTGAGCTCTCCCGCCTTAATTCGTAGATATGCGTCTATTAACAACGCTGTCTCTTGGCGGTTCCAACTGATATTTTGTGCGAATGTCTTCACTTAATAAAGCCTAAGCAAAATTCGTGTCACTCAACTATTTACATACTATTGGGCTAAGTGACTGGTTCTCTGATTATAGTTTAACCCGCAAATATACAACAAAATGTTATAGATTGAGCACAAATATTATACTAATTTTTGCCATTTTCTACTTATATTTTGCTTTGGTACACCAATATCTATATCCAGTAGTTTAGTTTTATGTCACTCTATGCAATGCACGCTATCAGCAGCTGTTTATATGGGAATACTTGTGTATTTCAAGTTTATTTGCGACCTTTGCATAGAATTATCCTGCAAAGGGTACCAATGCTGTAGTAATTATGCCAAACCGATGTCTATATACTGCTTCTTTCCATGAGTTTATTGGGACAGCGCCGCTAGCAATTCTTGGGGCGTTGCACAATAATTATCATGGTGACGCTCTTACGACCACGGATGATGCTTGGATGGGAGAGATCGAATTGCTGCAGCAGGTATTGGAGCCATGGAAAGATGAGAAATCGCAGATTATCTTTGAGTATGATATTCCCAGGCTGGGGAAGCGCATTGACGTTGTCCTGCTGCTGCGTGGCATCATCTTCTGCCTTGAATTCAAGGTTGGCCAGAAGGACGCATTACAGGCAGACGTGGAGCAGGTAATGGACTACGCCCTTGATCTGAAGAACTTCCATCGTTTCAGTCATGATAGAATAATTGTTCCTATCCTGATCCCTACGAATTACAAAAAGTCCACAACGGTTTTTCAGCCATCGGTATATGATGATGAGATCTATAATACATTGATTACAGGTGGTGAAAAGCTTCAGGAGTTGCTTATTAAGGTGTTGGAACACGCCGGGGCAGATACCGAGGCCGAAGTGATCGAGAATTGGGTAATCAGTCCCTATACTCCTACGCCGACCATTATCGAGGCTGCTCGCACACTCTATGAGAACCATTCGGTGGAAGAAATCACTAGGCACGAGGCTGACAAGGTTTCGACGGACACGACAATCAACTATCTTCTGCAAATCATCCAGCAAAGCAAGGAGAATAAGCAGAAGAGCATCTGTTTTGTGACAGGAGTTCCTGGCGCTGGCAAAACATTAGTTGGGCTTGACGTCGCCATCAAGCAGACCTATAAAGATGGAGAGCTTGACAAGGAGAATGGAGCCGTCTATCTTTCAGGCAATGGTCCTCTGGTTGCAGTGCTGACCGAAGCGCTTGCGAAAGACAACCAGATTAAGTGCAGGGAGCGTGGAGAACGAAAGAATCTCTCCGACTCCCGTCGAGAGGTGAGCGAGTTTATACAGATCATCCACCGTTACCGCGACAACATGTTGGCCAAGATCAAGAATCCTGTTGAGAACGGGATCGTTGAGATTGATCCTGACAAAGCGGTTAAACAAGTGGCGACTGGCTATGGAGAGGTGGAACATGTGGCCATCTTTGACGAAGCACAGCGCAGCTGGACTCACCAACGCATCGCAAACTATCTGAAGAGAGGCGGCACCTATGGCAACAAACTCAAGGTCCCTAATTTCCCAATGTCAGAAGCCGAGTTCCTCATCTGGTCTCTTGACCAGCGTGAAGACTGGGCTGTGATTATTTGCCTGGTAGGTGGTGGTCAAGAGATTAATACAGGTGAAGCCGGTATAGCAGAGTGGATCAAGGCGCTGAACAAATCCTTCAAGCATTGGGATATCTATATCTCGGATAAATTGACCGACCCAGAATATGCTGAAGGTCAGGTGAACGAGATGCTAAAGGAGAATCCTAGGGTCACTTTTGTTGATGCACTTCATCTCGCAGTCAGCTTGCGCTCATTCAGAGCAGAAACGCTATCGGCATTCGTTCACTCGTTGCTGTCATTCTCGCAGGATGCTGTATCGCTCTATCAAGATGTGTCGCAACGCAATTATCCTATCGTTCTCACTCGTGACATGGACAAGGCCAGGGCATGGTTGAGAAAGATGGCCCGTGGCACACAGCAAACAGGCATCCTGGTAACGAAGGTTGCTGCGCGTTTCAAGCCATTAGCGGTAAACATTCTTGCTCAAGGGGACGAGAACGCAGTTCATTGGTTCCTTGAGGACAAGACTGACATCCGCTCATCGAACTATCTTGAAGATGCTGCAACCGAGATTCAAGTACAAGGTCTTGAATTGGACTATGCCTGCGTTTTGTGGGATGCCGACATGCGATGCAATGACAAGCAATGGTCGTATTTCAAATTCAACGGCAAGAACAAATGGAATCCCGAGAACAACTTTGAGAACCAGAAGTATATGCTCAACGCCTACCGAGTTCTCTTGACACGTGCCCGTCAGGGCATCGTCATCTGCGTGCCCACAGGCAACAATCGCATGACTGCCGATGGTTTCCCTGAGGATTCCACACGTCTTCCCGAATACTATGACGGCACATACGAGTACCTGAAGTCCCTTGGCCTAAAAGAACTGGATTAGCACCTTCATTGAACTTGTTCGGTGCTTGTTCACCAACTTTTTCACTTGTTTATTCCCAATGCTTCAATATTGCAATCTCGATTCATCAAGCCTTAATACAAATCAATTTACTATTTCATGGCACATGCCACAAAAAGCCATCATTCCAGCTGGTCCATCAAGGATTTCTTGACACTCATGTCAATCTTGCGGTAGCGGTTGAAGGCTTTGCTTCCCTCGACATGGCCTGTCATCGATGCGATGATATTAGGATCCTGGACCAGGCCGTAGGCTATGCCGGTGAACGTTCTTCTGGCCATGTGGCTTGTGGCAACTTCGTACAACGGTTTCATCTCATACTGGCGGGTCTGCGGATTCAGCACAGCCACCTTGCGGTTCAAGCCAGCTTCCTTAAAAGCTTTCTTGATGTAAATGTTGTACTTCTGCTGGCTGATGAACGGGAACAAGGTGCCTCGTTGCGGGTCATAGTACTTCTCAATGAGTTTCTGTGCCTTGGACACGAGCGGTACCTCGACAAGAACCGGGTTGTTGTCTTTGGTCTTGCGCGGAGTGTATTTGAGGCAGCCATCCACGATGTTGTCATAGGTGAACTTGTAGAGATCACCCACACGGCAACCAACGTAACTCTGAAACACAAAAATGTCACGCTGCAGGGCAACCATTCCTTCAAGAGGAGCTGCCTCCAACTGGAGACGTTCCTCTTGGGAAATATAGAAGGGGGTGCCATATTCAGCGTTGTCAATCGTGAACTTGTGGAAGGGGTTGCGA
>JAEEGL015654315.1_pt1 | contig 23256 bp, 22 predicted proteins | sample 9134231 | NCBI WGS metagenome assembly JAEEGL01 (sample SAMN16246548, study PRJNA631951) | gut metagenome | biome: gut microbiome; feature: rumen; material: fiber-attached | host: Bos | place: Iran: Karaj | collected 2018-10
ATCATTCGACGAGCAAATGCCATGTATTGGTATATTCTGGTATGACCTGGCCGATCATGCATTCTTTGGTGTTAGAAAATCGGAACTGACACCTAAAATGGTTGAAGATGCAGCAGAGAAAGGTCTTCCCTTCATAAACTATCCTCATCTGCATCGTCAGGTATGGGCAAAGGAGTATTTTCGTGCCCAAGCAAAACATGAAGAGACCAAGTTTAAAGGTGATTATACGCAGATACCCCGTGGGCGTGTCGCTTGGAACATCAATAAGTTCATCGTTCTTGTTGGACACTGGGCTGAGCCTATACAAGATGAACTGACGGTTCTTATCGAGGAGGAGTTTTCGCTTCCTTATTTTGAGTTCGTTTATGACGAGCATTGGGATCTTGGCCATGGCTGGTCCGGGGATATGTAACTATACCTCACACAGATCTTGACCATCAAAATAAATAGTTTAGAGTTTGGTGTTTAGAGTTTAGAGTCAGTTACCTAGTTTAAAGTAATTATATTCGTGTCATTCGTGAGATTCGTGTTCGTTTAATTCCGAAAATATAGAAAAGCCCGAGATACCCGAAAATAATGATGAAAAGGATAAAGAGTTTCTTCGAAACGACTGCACAAACAGTTCTTCTGATTAACAAACGAGTTTGATTAAGTCAGCACAACATGTTTGTAAGGCTTTCAAAAGTCTCATCATTTTCAGAAATATCCGTGAGATCTGTGAGATCCGTGTGACATTTAGAATGTTAAGCATTGTGCTTAGTGGTCGTCGCTTTGCTCCTCAAATTCATTATAAAATTAAATGTAAAATCATTCAAATATAAATAAACGGGGGTATTCTCCGTGTAAATCTGTTCAATCCGTGTAATCTGTGGTTGCAATTTTGAATAAGATTTTCTTAAAATTTCTACGCGCAGCGTATAGAATAATACTTATAACTCACTCAGATCTAAAACCATCTAAATAGAATCTTTATGATGATTACATTTTGCTTGCAAAATAACTTTATTTGTGAATAAAGGTTTTGGTTTATTGTAACAATAGTGAAAGTTTGCTTTCCATATTCTTCCATAAATCCAAACATATCATCTTAAGAGAAATTGAACGATCTGTGGGATCTGTGAGATCTGTGTGACATGAAGGACATTGAACTATTCGAATCGCAGCTATGCTGCAATTGAACTTTTATCCATGCCAAAAATTTCTGTAATCGTACCGATATACAATATGGAGAAGCTGATGCGGAAGTGTCTCGACTCCATACTCGCCCAGACATTCCAGGATTACGAATGTCTGCTCATCGACGACGGTAGCAAGGACAACTCTCCAGCCATCTGTGATGAGTATGCTGCCAAGGACCCTCGCTTCATCGCCAACCATAAGCCTAATGGTGGCCTCAGTGATGCCCGCAACTATGGCATCGAGCGCGCCCAGGGCGACTACACCATCTTCTTCGACCCCGACGACTGGGTGGATGCTGACTGCTTAAAGGACATGTATGCCAAGGCCCAGGAAACTGATGCAGACATTATAATATGTGATTATTTTAATGAGGATCCCTATCAGTCTATTTATTGTAAACAACAGCCAACGTCATTAAATCATGATGATGTCTTGAAGGATATGATTGTAGGTAAGTTATTTGGGTTTACGTGGAATAAATTGCTCAAAAGGGATTTGTATTTATGTTTTAACCTAAATTATACTGTCGGTATGTATGGCTGTGAGGATCAGTACACCATGTGTAAACTGCTGAAGAACAACATCAAGATAGCATATCTTCCGAAAGCATACTATCACTATATGCACTATGGAAATGACACGCTCTCGCGGCATTACGATGAAACAACTTATCGACATGACCTGTCGATTCGCCAGAAGTTCTGCGAATTGTTGTCAGATACATCATATGAACAGTTAGCATATGATAGTAAATCGAAATGGATTCTCTATCGTGCATTTATGTATGGTCAAAATGAATTCTCGTCAAAACAATTCAAGAATCTTTTCAGTGTATATCAGCAGTATGCTGTTAGAACTTGCCCATCATACATGAAGTACTTATATAATTTGGCTTTTGCTGGCTATTATCATCTTTCAAGGAATGCTTTCGGGGTGTTATACCAGGTAAAACAGCTTATTAAACGAATTAAGAATTCTCTACATTCATGAAGGTTTTTATTGTACAATCGCACCTTGGAGGTGGGGGAGCAGAGCGGGTTGGCGTTTTGCTGGCAAATGGTTTTGCTGCCCGAGGTAATCAAGTGAGTCTCGCAACAGGTTTGTCTGCCCCTCAAAACTATATCCCATCATCGAATGTTAAACTCTTTAATATCATTACTCGTCATGGGAATGTGATATTAAAATGGTTATGTGCTATTAGAGAATTAAGGGTATTATTGAAAAAAGAACGCCCAGATGTTATTATTGGTATAATGCAACTTTGCTCTTTGGTGTCTTTTATGGCGTCATTTAGGCTGCATATTCCTGTCGTGATGACTGAACATTATGCATTTGAGCGTCCTGGAAAAGGATTAACGCGATTGGAAACTTTTTCAAAGTTTTATATCAATAGGCTATATTCATTGGTTACTGTTTTAACAAATGCTGATAAGTCACTCGTCGGTAATAAATTAAAAAGAGTTGTAGTTGTTAATAACCCTTTGTCTTTTTCTCCTGTAAAACAAGTTCCGGCAAAGAAAAATATTGTATTAGCTATAGGGAGATTAGACGGATGGTATGTTAAAGGATTTGATGTGCTGATACGAGCATGGGGAAAGATAGTTGATAGTTTAAAGTTGAGAGTTGAGAGCGAAGGTTGGAAGCTTCAGATTGCAGGGACAGGAAGTGAGGAGAGTCTGAATTATCTGAAACAACTATGCAAAGAAAATAAGGTTGAAGATTCCGTAGAATTCATGGGATTCAGAAATGATGTAGAGAAACTCTATCAGGATGCTTCCGTCTTCGTGTTAAGTAGTCGCTATGAAGGATTTGGATTGGTCTTGATAGAAGCGATGAGCCAAGGATGTGCATGCATTGCATGTGATTATAAAGGGCGGCAAAGGGAAATCATAAGCCCCACCCCGACCCTCCCCCGTAGGGAGGGAGAACCTTCCATTGAAAGCCAGTCTCTTGGAACTCGGAACTCGAAACCTGAAACTCGAAACTATAAAGTTGAGGTATGTGAGAATGGTATTCTATGTGAACCAGATAATGTAGAAGCTCTTGCGGCAGGAATTCAGAAGATGATAACCGATGATGGATATAGAGAAAATGTTCGCGCAAATGCAATTGATCGTTCAAAATACTATTCCATTGTGAATACGATGGAAAGATGGGAACTATTGTTGAATCAAGTTGTAAAGGAATAAGATTATGAGTAAACTAACTGCGACAATTATATTCGTATTGTTTTTCCTTTTTTCTATAGGTGTTATCCCTGTTGACAGAAGAAGAAGAAATGTTCTTTTAGGCATCATTATGGTTGCTTTAGTTTTATTTGTCGGAAGTCGTGACATTCTAGCATGGAGTGATACGGGTGTATATCAATTGGCCTTTAACCAAACGAAACCTTTATCGGAATTTTCATGGTATGACCAAGTGTATGGTTATTCAGAAAGAGGATTTTTCTTCTTAGGTGTACTTGTGAAAACGTTTACAAATAGTATTGTTGCATACTTTACTTTCGTCGCTGCAATTACTTACCTTTTTTTATTTGATGACTTAAGGAAATATTGCATTTATCCTTTTATCGGACTATGTATTTATTTAGCTAGATTCATGACAGGAAGAGAGATGACTCAGATAAGGGCTGCATTAGCAATCGCAGTCGTCATTTGGGGAACAAGGTTTGTTAAACGGGATGAGTATTGGAAATGCTTGGCAATAATTATTTTGGCCTATTACTTCCATACGAGTGCCATTGTGGCTTTGCCTATGTTGTTCTTTAACAAGTTCACTTTTTCAAAAACGCAAATTTACTGGGGGCTGGTTCTCAGTTTTATCATAGCTGGTTTTTATGGCGGTTTTATTAAAGATTTGGTTTCATCATCAGATTTTGTTAATGAAATGGCTCGTTCTTATGTTGAAGAAGGTAGTGAAAAGGCTTGGAGTAATGACTTAACAAATCCTATGATTTATTATCAATCTTTTCTTCTTCTTCTTTTCACTTATTATGAGGATAAATTGTCTAAGTTGTCTCCTTATTATTATATAATTAGAAATGCATATTTTTATTGTACGGTTATTCTTATAGTGTTGTGCCAATATGCTATTTTAGCAGCAAGGACATCAACTATTTTCGCAACTTATGAAATTGTCATGATTCCATTATTATTATTGGTATTTCGTTCCAATAATAGATGGATTTCATATAGTGCTATATTGGCTTTTTATTCTATTATGTTTTATTTGAATTGGAGTATACATATTTCTTAATATGAATATTTGTTTTATAACAGCCACTCTTACATCGGGCGGCAGTGAACGTGTAATGTCCATTCTTGCAAATGAGTTGTCTAAGAAAGGGCATCATGTTTCAATTATATGTATCAATAAGCATATAGTATTCTATCCTATTTCCAATGATGTAGAAGTGGTATTTGCAGAAGATGAAATAGGAGGTAATTCGCTTATAAGAAAAATCCTTTGGTTGAGGAATTATGTAAAAGGGGTAAGTCCTGATGTCGTAATCCCTTTTATGGAGGCCGTGTACTGTTTTACACTCCTTTCTTTAGTTGGTATGCATGTGCCAATTATTTCTTCTGAGCGAATAGATCCCCGAAAGTCTCCTTTTATTCGAAATATTCTTCGAAGAATATTTTTGCCTTTGACAACACATTTAGTCGTTCAGACTCAAGATATTAAAAACTTCTATCCATCCTTCATTAGGAAAAAGACAAGTATTATTTATAATCCTGTAAGCGATGAGGTTTTTTCGAAGGGAAGTAATGATAGGTTGATAAACCGCATCATCAACGTTGGAAAGTTAGATGCTCAAAAGAACCAAACAATGTTGATTAAAGCATATGCAAAAGTCGCTCCATTATTTCCTGATTTGCAGTTGGTAATTTATGGTGAAGGACCGCTTCGAGCAGAACTCGAGTCCCTTGTTTCTAGTTTCAAGTTACAAGATCGGGTTCAGTTACCTGGTCGTACGGAGCATGTGATTGATGAGATGAGAAAGTCAAAAATATTCTGTTTTTCTAGTGATTATGAAGGGATGAGCAATGCTTTGCTTGAAGCAATATGCGTTGGACTACCGGTAATAACTACCAATGTTTCAGGTGCTTCGGAATTAGTACAAAATGGCGTTAATGGTTTTATTGTTGATGTTCGTAATGAGGAGCAAATGGTATATGCGATGAATATTTTGTTGTCGGATGCAGATTTGATGACGCGTTTCTCCTCTGTTAATAGAAGTCAAGCATCGAAGTATAGTATTGATACAATAGTCAATCAATGGGAGCATCTAATTACTGAAGTCATTAATCAGTACAATCGAAACTGCCTTTTTAGTTAGGTATATGAGTAATATAAATATAGCAGCATTGCGTAATCCATTAAGGGCTTTTAAGTATGCATTAAGCCATTATATGCCATGGTTGATAAATGATGACGAATTATATTTGAAAACGTGTTACTTATTGGCTACACGTAGAGTCCTTCATCTTGAGAATCCTCAGACGTTTACCGAAAAACTGCAGTGGTTGAAATTACATGATAGGAATCCTCGCTATACGCAGTTGGTAGATAAGTTTGAGGTGAAGAAGTATATATCAGAACTAATAGGAGAGAAATATGTCATCCCAACTTATGGGGTATGGGATGGTTTTAAGGAAATAGATTTCGATAAATTGCCTGAACAGTTTGTCCTGAAATGCACGCATGATTCGGGAGGACTCGTGATCTGTAAAGATAAGGCATTGCTAGATATTGCGTCTGCAAGGAAAAAGATAACTAAGTCGTTACATAACAAATTTTACCTTGAAGGCAGAGAATATCAATATAAAGATGTAAAACCACGAATAATTGCAGAGCAATATTTGGAGCAAGAAAATGGTGAAAGTTTGAAAGATTACAAGGTTTTGTGTTTCAATGGAAGGGCTAAACTAATTGAATACCATTCTGATCGCTTTACGTCACATCACACCCAAGATTTTTACGATACTAATTGGAATAAAACCTCCATATCACAAGGTGGTGCGGAAACTTTATCAAATTATGTTGTTGAAGCTCCCATGAATCTAAAAACGATGCTCGAGTTTAGTGAGTTAATAACAAAAGATATGGCGCATGGCCGAGTTGATTGGTATGAAATTGGAGACAAGTTATTCTTTAGCGAAATAACTTTATATGATTCCAGCGGTTTTGATCGTTTAGACCGAGAAGAGGATGAACTATTGTTAGGAACATGGATTAATATTGATAAACTTGAATAAAACAATTATGTTTGACATTTTTGAAAAAAAAGAATCACAGGTGCGCTCCTATTGTAGGCACTTTCCTGTGTTGTTGGACAAAGCTGTAAATGCTGAGTTATTCGATGCCGATGGCAAGAGATATCTTGATTTCTTGGCTGGTGCAGGTGCAATTAATTACGGTCATAATAATCCGTATATCAAGAAAGCAATTCTTGACTATTTGTCGTTGGATAATATTTTGCATGCACTGGACATGTTCACTGTGGCTAAGCAGAATTTTCTCAAGGCTTTTGATGACATCATTCTGAAGCCCAAAGGCTTAGATTATAAAGTGATGTGTTGTGGATCTACGGGAACAAATGCTGTGGAGGCTGCATTGAAACTTGCCAGAAAGAATACTAAACGGCAGCATGTTATTGCTTTCCATGGAGCTTTTCATGGTATGACGACTGGTGCATTAGCATGTACAGGAGAAAGGTTTGCAAGAGAAGGCGCAGGTATTCCTTTAGATAATGTTACCTTTGCTCCCTATAGCCATCAGTTTGGTGGATGGGAGAAGTCCCTTGAATACTTGAATTATCTACTTGAAGACGATCATTCGGGCGTTCCAATGCCAGCTGCGATTATCTTAGAAACCGTTCAGGCTGAAGGTGGTATTAATGTTGCTGACGTAGAATGGCTCAAAGGAATTCGGAAGATATGTGATAAATATGGCATTTTGATGATTATTGATGATATTCAAGTCGGTAATTGTCGAAGTGGGCATTTCTTCTCATTCGAACGCGCCGGCATCGTTCCTGATCTTGTTACTTTGTCTAAGTCAATAAGTGGTTTGGGAATGCCAATGTCTTTATTGTTGATGAAACCGGAATATGACATTTTTGGACCCGCTGAGCATAATGGAACTTGGCGTGGTAATCAACTTGCATTCATAGGAGCAAAAGCTGGTTTTGAGTATTATAGGGATCATAAGATGGAAGACGTGGTTGCAGAAAAAGAAGCAATCATTAAAGAATTCATGGAAAAAGAGATTCTTTCGATTGATGAGCAACTGAGTGTAAGAGGAATTGGAATGATTTGGGGAATTGATTTCTCAAGGATTGATTCTAATCTCGCCAAGGATGCAATGCATGCTTGTTTGGATCGTGGTATGATTATTGAACGAGCTGGCAGCTTTGACTGTGTTTTAAAACTGTTACCACCACTGACAATACCTATCGATCAGTTAAAAGAAGGACTTCAAATCATAAAAGACTCTGTCGTTTCGGTTTTAAAAAACAAGAATATTTAGTTTTTCAAGTATATTAGTATGGATATGAAATCCATATAAATTCAGTTCCGTTCTCTTACAATATCTATTTATTTTTTTACATCATGTTTGAGAACAGCGGAGGTGGTTTAGAGCAAATTAAATGAAAGTCATAATGTGTGAGTTGAACAGAACTATAAAATACGCAATAGCTAAAGCACTTTTCTGGGTGCCTGACGACGTGATGTTGCATATTCAGTATTATGTCTTGAGAAAGCGAAAACTGAATTTGAGTAATCCACAGCGTTATTCAGAGAAAGTACAGTGGTATAAAGCATATTATCACAATCCTGAAATGTTGGAATGTGTGGATAAATACCGAGTTCGGGAATATGTTAAGAAGAAATTAGGAACAGACCAATATTTGAATGAATTGTATCAAGTGCGTGATGACGCAAGACAGATTGATTTCGATTTGCTTCCAGAAAAATTTGTTATTAAAACGACCGATGGTGGAGATGGGGCCAATGTGTTGATCTGCAAGAATAAATCTACTTTAGATAGGAAAGAAGCTGTTAAAGAGATTAATAGTTGGAGAAATAAGAAATACTATATCATATCACGAGAGTGGGCATACAAAGGAGCAAAGGAATCGAAGGTAATTGTTGAAAGATTCCTAGAAAGTGATGTTAATCCAGATGGATCCATTGATGATTACAAGTTTATGTGTTTTGATGGTAAATTTCGTTTCTTGTGGTTAGATAAGTTTCGGTTCTCTGATCATCATCGTACTTTCTATGATGAGCATTTGAATTGGTTGCCAGGGAGAGTGTTGGATTATCCAGTTCCAGAGGAGCCCTATGCATTGCCAGCGAATATGGATGAAATGATTGAGGTCGCTGAGAAGATAGCAAAGGGATTTCCTCATGTCCGTGTGGATTTATACAATATAAAGGGTAAGATTATCTTTGGAGAAATGACTTTCTATCCTGTCAGTGGATACGGAAAGTTTGGGACCGATGAATTTGATTACGAATTAGGAAAGTTTTTTGAAATTCCCAATGAATAATAGAATGGCGGCAATATCAGTTTTAATATCTGTTTATAAAAAAGAAAAACCAGAATATTTGTGGCAGGCGTTGGAGAGCATTTGGGTAGGCCAAACTTTGAAACCAGATCAGATAGTTTTGGTGGAAGATGGTCCTCTTCCTGATTCTCTTGAAGAGGTCGTTCAAAGTTTCAAGTTCAAAGTTCAAAATGAAGGTCATAGCACATTCACTGTTGTGAAATTGCCGGTGAATGGTGGATTGACGAAAGCTTTGAATGAAGGGCTGAAGTATGTGACGGGTGACCTGATTGCGCGGATGGATAGTGATGACATTTCTGAGCCACATCGTTTTGAACGGCAAGTGTCTTATTTAGAGTCTCACCCTGATGTTGATATTATCAGTGGCTCTCTTCAAGAATTTGATGCTGACAATGAATGCTTAAACATTCGGCATTACCCTCAGACACATGAGGAATGTGTGAGGTTCATAGTGAAGGCGTGCCCTTTGGCTCATCCATCGGTAATGATGAGGAGGAGAATCTTTGATGAAGGGCTAAAATACGATGAACGTTATCGAATGAGTCAGGATATAAAGCTATGGTATGATGCAGTGCTAGCGGGTTATAGGCTCGGGAATATTCCTGATGTGGCGCTTTTCTTCCGCCGTGAAGGGGACGTGTTTCGTCGCCGTAGCCGGGCGAAGGCTTGGAATGAGTTTAAAATCTATATGAATGGTATATATCGTCTAAAGGGATTATTTACGTTGTCGTATCGTTATCCAATAGCACGTTATATCTTTCGGAATCTTCCGCCATCGTTGGTGAAAAGGATTTACGGAAGTAGTATAAGAAACAAAGTATTAAAGTAAGATGCTATGAGAATTAATATCTTTGGTGATTTTGCGACTACTGGCAGGGGTATAAATGCTGTCAAAGAATATAATGCATTTTCAGATGCTATTCTTGAATTATTGGGGGGGGGCGATTTCAATATTGTGAATTTGGAATCACCAGTAGCTGATGATTCTATTCATAAAATTTGTAAGTCAGGTCCTAATTTACGGACATTTCCTGATGCCATACGTTATCTTTGTCAATCCGGTGTAAATGTTGTCACTTTAGCTAATAACCACTTTTGTGATTATGGAGGCGAAGGTGTTTCATTGACAATTAGTGAATTAGATAAAAATCATATTCGTTATGTGGGAGGAGGACGAGATAAACAAGAAAAGGAGAGAATCTTGTTCTTAAAACAAACAAATATTACTGTTGCAGTTCTCAATTACTGTGAGCATGAATTTTCTGTATATGACGGCTATGGATCAAATGGTATTGATTTAGTGCAGGCTTATCATAATATATGTTTTGCTAAGGACAATTCTGATTATGTGATTGTAATTACTCATGGTGGTCAAGAAGGCTACAATTTACCTACACCAAGGATGCAACAAACATATCGTTTTTTTATAGATATTGGAGCAAACATGGTCGTTAATCATCATCAGCATTGTTATAGTGGATCAGAGCAATATGGCAATGGTTTCATTTATTACGGATTAGGAAACTTCTTTTTTGATTCTATCGCATATGCTGGTACAATATGGTCTAAAGGATATGCTTTGAGTCTTGTTTTTGATAGCGATAATAGAGTATTAGAAAAATGTGAGTTGCATCCTTACATTCAATGTGATGAAGAATCTGTAGAGGTTCGATTGATGAATCAAAAGGAAGAGGATAGTTTTAAAAAAGACTATGAAGCGTTAAATGCAATCATAGCTAATCCCAATTATGTAGCTCGTGAGTTTTCTACATTTTGTGATGAGAAAGCGGGTGGCTATTTGAGTTTTTTTTCACCATATAGCAACAGATACCTTCGCGCCCTAAGTAAAAGAAAATTATTACCTTCTTTTTTCAATAAAAAACGTAAAATACAAATGTTTAATCAATTGAGATGTGAGTCACATCTTGAGGCAACAATTAATATTTTAAAGAAATCAATAGATTATGAATAAACTATTAAAGTGTTTTGTCAATCCATATTATGGATGTAGTAGAGTTTTGCACCGACTTGCTCCTATTATAAAAGATGATGAGTTCTATGTTAAACTTGGTTATTATTTTGCATTTAAGCATAAGTTAAATTTTTCAAATCCTCAGTCTTTCAATGAAAAACTGCAATGGTTGAAACTGCATGACCAAGATCCGAATTACACCATGATGGTGGACAAATATCAGGTAAAGGAGTACGTTGGCAATATATTAGGTAATGACTATATTATTCCAACTATTGGTGTATGGAATAGTTTCGATGAGATTGATTTTGATAGTCTTCCAAATCAGTTTGTTTTGAAATGCACTCATGATTCTGGTGGACTTGTTGTATGCCGCGACAAAGAGTCGTTGGATATAAAAAAGGCCAAGAAGAAAATTGAGAGATGCTTAAAACGTGATTATTATATGGGTACTCGTGAGTATCCATACAGAGATGTACCCCATAAAATAATTGCCGAGCAATATATGACCAATGATGATTCATCACCAGAATTAACGGACTACAAGTTTTTCTGTTTTGATGGCTATGTCGATTGTGTGATGGTATGCGTGGATCGTCATCTTAATGATACAAAGTTTTACTTTTTCAATAAGGATTGGGAATTATTGCGACTTAACATAAGGGGAAAGAATGCGCCTGAAGGCTTCACGATTCCAAAGCCAAAGACGATGGATGAGATGTTTGAGATAGCTGGCAAACTCTCAAAGGGGATGAAGTTCGTGCGTATCGACCTTTATGAAATTCGTGGTCATGTGTATTTCGGTGAATATACGTTCTTCCCAGATTCAGGGTTAGATCCCAATCTGCTTCCAGAAACAGACTTATACTTTGGAAACTTAATTAAATTGTAAATTGATGAAAACAATTGGATTTGTTATCTCTCATAAGGAGAATGAAAATAGGAGAGCATTAATTCCCGACGATATTCTCTTTGTAAAGAACAAAAAGTTTCTTTTCATAGAGAAAGGATATGGAGATGTATTAGGATATACGGATGAAGATTATCTTTCCCATGGTATTGGTGGAGTATGCTCGCGTGAAGAGATTCTTAAAAAGGATATTATTTGTGACCCTAAGGTTGGTGATGCCGAGTATCTCGAACAGCTCCATGAACAAACAATTTTCGGCTGGATACATGCTGTGCAAAATCGGGATATCACCGATAAAATTGTTAATGCAAAGCTGACGGCCTTTGCATGGGAGGATATGTTTGAAATGGGACGCCATGTGTTTTGGAGAAATAATGAAATAGCTGGTGAGGCTGCTATTATGCATGCCTACCTTCTTCATGGTATATTCCCATATAACACTAAGGTTGCAGTTCTTGGTCGCGGCAATACGGCCCGTGGTGCCATTCGTATGTTGAATGACATGGGTGCTCAGGTTTGTACTTATGATCGCAGAACAGAAAAATTGTTTCAGAAAGAATTGGGTGATTTCGATGTAGTGGTGAATTCTATTCTTTGGGATACGACACGAAAAGATCATATCATCTATCGTGATGACTTGAAGCGTATGAAACCTGGGGCGATGATTGTTGATATCAGCTGTGATAGGGCCGGAGCAATAGAGACAAGTATCCCAACAACAATTGAGAAACCTGATTATATAGTTGATGGAATACGTCATTATGTCGTAGATCATACACCATCGTTGTTCTATAAGAGTACGTCATTAAGTATAAGTCATGAAGTGGTGAGGTTTTTGGATACTTTTATTGATAATAGTGCATCTTCAGATGAACTACTTAAAGGGTGTCTAATTATAGAGAACGGTAGAATTGTTGACCCGAGAATTACTGTTTTTCAGAATAGATAAAAAATAAGAATAGGAATTATTATTGCTTAGCAAATGGTTTTTATTCCTTCATTCTATAATAATAGAGTGAAGGAAGCAGCATGAGGAAACGTGTATTTGGGAAAAGGTAGTTGAGCTGTTGAAGGTTAGGTTGTAATATGTTGAAGTTTAGTGTCATTATTTCGATATATGAGAACAATGTACCAGAGTTGCTACGTGCAGCTCTATACAGTTTGTTGGGCCAGACACTACTTCCAGACGAGATACTTATTGTGGCCGACGGGCCGGTTCCTGTTCTTTTGGAACAGGAGGTTCAAAGTTTTAGGTTCAAAGTTCAAAGCCTGCCCCAAAGCAGCCCTCCGTCGCCAAGTTCCCCTCAACGTTCCCTTCTTGCGTCTCGCCCTGGAGGGAAGGGTGTGCCAGAGGTGACGTATCTTCCATTGGAGAAGCATGGAGGATTAGGGGAGGCCATGCGTAGGGCTGTTGAAGTGGCAAAAGGGGATTATGTAGCCCGTATGGATGCTGATGACATTTGTCTTCCAGATAGGTTTGAGAAGCAAATGAAATGCTTCGAAGAAGATCCGACATTGAGTGTGGTTGGTGGACAGATAGCGGAGTTTGATGGTGATGTTAAGAACATTACAGGAAGGCGTGTGGTGCCTCTAAGGCATAATGAAATTGTGAAATACATGAAGTCCAGGAATGGGATGAATCATGTTACGACGATTCTCAAGAAAAAAGATCTTGTTGATTCAGGGAATTATCAACCTTTTTTCTTATTGGAAGACTATTATCTTTGGATAAGAATGATTCAACATGGATTCCGTTTCAAGAATATAAAGGAAGATGTCGTCCTTGTAAGAGCAGGGAAAGAGCAAATGGATAGGCGAGGAGGAATTGAATATTTTATAAGACAATGTGAGGTCTTTAAGTATATGTTAAAAGCGAACTTTATTTCTCTTCCACGCTTTCTAATGAATATAACAGAACGCGGAATTGTTCATGTGCTTTTGCCAATAAAACTTCGTTCATTAGTGTATCTTCATCTGCTACGCAAGAAATAGCCTTCTAAAGGGTAACTACGCTTGAAGTCATATATCTCACACAGATCTTTACCATCTATACGGATATTTCTTATGATGATTAAAGAAAGCTCGCTTTCCTGATTCATCCATAAATCTAAACATATTATCATAAGAGATTTTTAATATCCGTGAGATCTGTGAGATCTGTGCGCCGACCAACCAAATAATGTTATTCACTGTTTTTACAACGGCATGCAATCGGCCTGAGGAACTAAGGCGGCTGTATGGCTCTCTGCTGAGACAGACATATAAGGATTTTCTTTGGCTCATTGTGGATGACAGTACAGATAACAGGGTTAAGCAAGTCGTTGAAGAGCTGAAGGAAGAAGGTGCTGTCAGAATTGACTACCATAAACAGAAGCATCGAGGACGATACTGGGCGCAGAAGGCTGGTTTCGGCTTGGTAGAAACGCCATATATGGTGGACATAGACGACGATGATGAGCTGACAGATGACTGCCTGGAGATTCTTGCTCAGGAGTGGAAACGGATTGAGGAAGAGGGTAGGAGTTATATCGGTGTCGTTTGTGGGCTTTGTGTAGATAAAGACGGAAAGTTACTGAGCTATCATGATGATCATCCCTATTTCGACGCAGACTACATCCAGATGGAATGGACGAAGAAGCATCCAAGTGAGCATCTACAATCCAGAAAACTCGAAGTAATCAAGGAGGTTGACATCTTTAATAATGATGGGAAATGGTTGGCCGATGAGGTGTCGTTTGTGCGTGAGTCTGTGTTGTGGAATCGTGTTGCCAGGCGATATCAATCACGATATGTGAACAGGCCGATGAGAGTGTACCATACGGATTCCTCTGAACGGTTGAGTGTGCCTGTGTTTGGACGTCAGAAGTGCATTGATTATACCTTCTCGAACTATGTGATGCTAAATGAGCTGGGTAATCGGCTATGGGAGAATCCGAAGGATGCTGTGAAGTACTTGGCTGAATATTTGGCTTGCGGTGCGGCGTTAAGGTATTCGCTAATGACACTGTTAAGCCACCTTGATAATAGCACGCTCAAAGTCTTAGGTGTCACTCTCTGGCCGGCTGCGCTCATTGTTGGTGCTTGTTTCCGGAAAAAATAATCGCACACAGATCTTAACCATCTAAACAGATAATTTTTATTGTACATAGATTGTAACCATCTTAGAGATCTTTTCTTATGATGATTTCATTTTGCTCGCAAAATAACTTTATTCATGAATAAAGGTTTTGATTTATTGGAATAATAGTGAAAGCTCGCTTTCCATTTTTTCCATAAATCCAAACGTATCATCTTAAAAAATCTGTGGAATCTGTGAGATCTGTGTGACATATCAAGAATATGACAGAGAATGAATTGACATATCAAATCCGAGGTGCAGTTTGGGATGTATATAATGCCCTTGGTCCTGGATTATTAGAGTCTGTTTACGAAGAGGCCTTATGTTATGAATTGGAGCAACGTGGATTAAAGGTCGAGCGCCAGGTAGATGTGCCAATCGCCTATAAAGGTAATATGCTTAAGACTAATCTTCGACTTGATATGATGGTTGAAGATCAAGTTGTCATCGAACTGAAATCCGTTGAGGCGTTGAAGCCTATCTTTTTTAAGCAGACAAAAACATATTTGAAGTTGATGAATAAACATCTGGGGATTCTTGTGAATTTCGGGGAGTATGACATGAAAGATGGTATTCATCGAATTGTTCTTTAGTTCACGCGAATTTTTAAATTTCACACAGATCTATACCATCAAAGCCGATTATTATGATGATTCATTTTGTTCGCAAAATAACTTTATTCAAGAATAAAGATGTTCTATTGGGTTAGTGAAATATGAAAGTGATCTTTCAATATTCTTCTAACCGATATAACAATCATCATAAATAATATCTGTGGGATCTGTGAGATCTGTGTGACATTATAATGAAGCTGCGAGTAGCATATATAGTACCATCGTTAGCACCACTGGGGCCGGTGATTGTTGTCCGCAACTTAGTGGAGCGGATGGTAGCACATGGGCATGAGTGTGTGGTGTTCTACTTCGATGAACGTGAGAATCCTTTGCGGTTCGCGTGTGAGACAAGGCGCATTTCGTTCTGGAAGCGTGAAGACTTTAGCAACTTTGACTGGGTACATGCACATTCGTTCAGACCGATGGTGTATGCATCGCGTCTGAAAGGTGTACGGAAGATGGTGACGATGCATTCGTATCTGTTTAAGGAGTATCGCAATTCATTAGGCAGAGTGGCAGGATATTTGTTGGGACATTACACGATGGCGGTTGCAAGGAAGTTTGACAAGGTTGCGGCGCTCAGTAAAGATGCTAAAGCATATTATAGCCGTTGGATCCCAAACGATAAGTTGTATGTGTGCTATAATGGAGTTGACATAGAACAACACGTTTCGTTAGATCTTCAACAGCAGTATGATGAAGATGCACAACAGATAGGACTTTTCAAAAAGACAGATACTCTTGTGGCATGTGTTTGCGAAATGGTTCCAATCAAGAATGTTTCCCTGGTTATCAATGCGTTATGCCGGTTGCCGGAGTGCTATAAGCTATTACTTATTGGTAGCGGAAAAGGTATGCACGCTCTTATGCAACAGGCCAAAGATTTGCAAGTAGATGATCGGGTTTTGTTCATGGGTGAAAGGCTTGAGGCACATCGTTATCAGCAGTTGGTAGACATCTTTGTGATGGCTTCAAACAGCGAAGGCTTCTGTCTGGCTTTGGTAGAGGCAGCCTTTTATGGGAAAAAGATCGTCTGTGCCGATATACCAGGGATGAAGGAAAAGTTTACTGATAAAGAGGTTACATATTTCCATTCAGAAGATATGGAGGAACTAGTGAAAGCAATTTTAACGGCAAACGAGCATCATGAAAAAGGCTGCAAGTCAAAGGCTGTAGCTGAAGAACGGTTCTCTACAGAGAGAATGTACGAGCAGTACGAGGCGGTTTATAGTTAATAATACCACACAGATCTATACCATCTAAACAGATAGTTCTTATGATGATTCATTTTGTTCACAAAATAACTTTATTCAAGAATAAAGATGTTCTATTTGTTAGTGAAATATGAAAGTGAACTTTCAATATACTTCTAACCGATATAACCATCATCTTAATAATAATCTGTGGGATCTGTGAGATCCGAGTGACATTAAAAATATGACGTTAAGGCAATTGATTAGACCGCGATGGCGGATAGGAATCGTCGATAATTCTTTAGAGGGAATTGTCGGTGGGGAGGAACTACGAGTACAATGGCCGGCAAATCCATTTCACGACAGATGGTTTGCTGATCCGTTTATCGTGTCAGTCAAAGACAATGAAGTGAAACTGCTGGTGGAAGACTATCGATATGCTGATGATATCGGCAGAATATCCAGGATCATTGTCGACATGGAGAGAAATTCCATCGTGTCGTGTAAAGCTGTATTGGTTGGTAGACATTTCAGTTTTCCTGCTATCATGCGGAAGGATGGGAAAATCTATGTGTATCCGGAGCAGGGCAGACAGGGGAAGTTGGACCTTTACGAATATGACGAGAAGAAAGATGTATGCCAATATGTGAAAACGCTCTCAAAGGAACCGTTTACAGATGCTATTATATATAATAATGTGATCTTTTCGACGAAGTTGCCCGAACCGAATGGCAAAAGACTATGGATGAAACCTACTCCCAACCCCTCCCAAAAGGGAAGGGAGGTCTCAAGCCTTGAACTTGATGCTTTGAATACCCCGAAGGTTTTTACTTTCGAAGAATGTATTGCAAGAAATGCTGGTGATTTCTTTGAATGTAATGGAAAGGTCTATCGTCCTGCTCAGGAATCGAACCAATGGTATGGGAATGCATTGAGCATACAAGAGTTTCGAACCAACGAATTTTCTGAAGTGAGGAGAATACCAGGGTTACACACGTTGAATAGCTATCAAGGCGTCACCGTGGTGGACAGAAAGGTTTTCCCATTCAAGTGGGTATACCGGCTGCTACGTAGAACAGACAAGTAATGCCTCACACAGATCTATAACATCTAAATAGATTTATTCTATTCCGAAAGTGTCGAATCCCTCAAAACATCCGAAAATAATTGTGAAAAGGATAAAGAGTTTCTTCGAAACTACTACACAAACTGTTTTGCTGATTAACAAACGAGTTTGATTAACTCGGCATAACATGTTTGCAAGGCTTAATAAAGCCGTATCCTTTTTAGAAATATCTGTGGGATCAGTGAGATCAGTGTGACGAATATATTAAGCGTGAATAAAACGGAGTCTGCTTTTTTGGAGTTGCTGAAGGCTGGATTGTGGGGAACTTCAGTTCATGAAGATGCATTCAGGGATTCAGATATTGACTGGGAACGTGTCGTAGAGTTGGCTCGTGAGCAGACGGTGCTGGGTGTTGTAGGCGATGCCATGTCGATTCTTTCTCGTGGTGTGATGCCTCGGCCCCTCTACCTTCAGGTGCTGAAGGAGGTCATGGAAATAGAGGAGGCCAACAAACGGATGAACGGTTTGATGCCTGTTCTGTTTAGGACTCTTGATGAGCTCGGTGTAAAGAGTTGGTTGCTGAAAGGTCAAGGAATCGCCCAAAACTATAATAACCCACTTCGTCGGCAGTCGGGTGATATAGATGTGTTTTTTCCGTTAGTGGAGGATTTTGAAAAAGCGCGTGAGGACTTCCTTCGTCATCTAAAACCAGCTGATATTACTGCTGATACACCATCAACGAAAACACTTGAATTCGATTATAAGGGTATCTATATAGAACTGCACGGAAAGATTGATCCTGAAGTAAACAGGAAGAGCAACAAAATGTTTGATTCTTTTGTGCTGTCGTGTGTGGACTTTCCAACGGAAAAATGGAGTGGGGCGGCATTGCCCCCCGTACGCTTCGATGTCGTATTTGTTTTCATGCACATGGTACGCCATTATTTTGGTGGCGGCATTGGCTTGCGTCAGGTATGTGACTGGATGAGGTTGCTACACATGAAGAAAGAATCAATAAACTTGAAGCAATTGGAGTCGGACTTGAAAAATACGGGATTGCTAAAACTATGGAGGGCTTTTGGTTGTATGGCGGTAGACTTGTTAGGTTGTCCGAAAAATTCGATGCCTTTCTATGATCAACGTTATGGAAAAAATGCTGGACGATTGTTAAGGTATATCTTGGAATCAGGAAACTTCGGCTATTACGACAAGCGAACGAAGAGTGATTCAAACTATTATGTGGTAAGGCGTTTCGTGGCTTTCTGGGGACATCTGCAGATGAAACTTCGCAATCTGGTGATGTTTCCTGAAGAAAGTGTTTACGGTATTCCTTCCTTCATCGTGGACGGATTTAGAAGAACGATATAATAATAAAGAGTAAATTTAATAATATGTTAGGATTAAGTTGGAAAATATGGACTCAAGGCATTATCTTGCCTTTTGTCATCTCAATGCTGCTGGTATTTCTTGTACATCCAGTAGTGGTGCGAATCGCAAAAAAGATTCAGGTTTTGGACAGGCCTGATGCACGAAAACTTCAGGAAAGACCGATTCCCGTATTAGGAAGCGTTGCCGTGATCTGGGGTATCATCGTGGGTGCTGGCATGACGAGCGTGTTCTTCAATAGCTATGCGCTGTTCACGTCGGTGGTGGCAATCACCGTGATGCTCTATGTAGTCTTGGCAGATGATATCCTTGGGCTTTCTCCTTGGATGAGGCTTGTCATCGAAATCATGGTAATTGCTTTCGTCGTGTTGATGGATCAGACGAACATGAATGACTTCCATGGCTTGTTCGGAATCCACAAACTGCCAGTCTACCTGTCGTTGCCACTGGTGTCGTTTGCCGGATGTGGCATCATCAATGCCATTAACATGATCGATGGTGTGGATGGATTGTCATCGGGCCTGTGCATGATGGCATGCCTGGCTTTCGGCATGGTGTTCTGTGCATCGCATGATGGTACGATGGCTGTGATGTGTGCATTGGCAGCTGGTTCGCTGATACCTTTCTTCTTGCACAATGTGTTCGGACTCAAGTCAAAAATGTTTATCGGTGATGGTGGAACACTGATGATGGGTATGCTCATGACTATCTTCACGTTGCATACGGTTGACAACACCTCGCGTGTGGCATACAACTTCCCGAATATGGGCGTGGTGGCATTCTGTATCTCGGTGCTGTCGGTTCCCGTGTTCGACACGTTGCGTGTGATGAGCGGTCGCATCATGAAAGGTGTGTCGCCTTTCCATGCTGACAAGTCGCATCTTCATCACTTGTTTATTGAGATTGGCTTCTCGCACGTGGGTACAGCCGTGAGTGTGATTACGTTGAACGTATTGAACATCCTATGCTGGCTGGCATCCTATCAGTTGGGTGGCGATGCTACTGTACAATTCCTCGTAGTTGTTGTGGTTGGTATGATGAATACAACAGGTTTCTACTATATTGTCAGAAGGATGAATCATGATCGTCTACCCTATAAGGTTCTGAAGCGTTTGGCTGAACTCAGCCATATCGAGACTGGCAGCTTCTTCCATACCATGCGAGGCTTGATGGATAGAATGTAGAGGGCGTGGACGCTATGCGCTAGTTAAGAGCGAAGAATTGTTAAGAGTGGTTGAGAATGGTTATGAATAGTTGAGAGAAGTTGAGGACTGTTTAGAAAGTGCAAGAGCGCCGGTGGAGAGATCTCCATCGGCGCTCTTGTTATTTTCAATTTTCAGTTCTTAATTTGCTTTACCTGCTCCACCAGTGCTTTTTCTTTGGAGCCTCGTGGTGTTCAAGCGACCGTCTGGAAGCTTGGGCAATCAGGTCTTTCCAGGTCAGGCCTTGGGAAATCATCTGATAGATTTGTCCCCAATCGGGGATACCTCCTATGTTACGGTCGTCAATCCAGACGTCAGCCTTGATCTTGCGAGAGAAGTGGTTGTTCCACTCTTCTTTTTCCTCAGGATAGTCCTTGTTAACTGCATAGAACTCGACGCCACGCTCTCGACACCAGTTGATGGCATCTTCAAGAAGCTGGCCTTCGCGCACACTCCAAAGGATGAGACGGTGCTGGTCCTTGATAAGCATACGGAGCGTTTCTGTAGCAAAGGGAAGTTCCTCGCCAATCTCAGGATAGCGATGCTCAACAATGGTTCCGTCGAAATCAACTGCGATAGTCATAGTCACAAATTTTATTCTAAAATTTTTGAAAAGGAAAATTGATAATTGAAAATTGAGAATTAGTTACTCTTTGTGAGGTGATGTGGAACTATTACCATTATTTTTAGGATTCTCTCCACGTGAAGTCCTTATACTGGCGATGAGAATTGCAATTATCTCAGTAACATCTGAATAGATAGAGTCAAACTCCTCTTTTGTCAAATAATCCGTTCTTTTAAGGATACGCAGCCAATATGCCGTTTCATCAGCCTCTTTGAGTGCTATGTTTAGCTTATTCTCGAAATCACTTTTGCTTTGTGCATTATTGCTTTCAAAAACATTTGCACCAATACTTGTACCACTTCGGAATATCTGCTTAGAGATAATAGTTTCTTGTTTTTGCTCTCTGAGATAGCGTGCAAGATTGATAATCCTTACAGCAAAATCTTCCGATTTGATGGCAATAATATTGGCCATTGCACATTAATTTTCAATTTTCAATTCTCAATTCTCCATTTCAAGCGGTAGGCCTAGGCCTATCGCTTGATGGATGTGTCGTTCTTGTCGCCATAGCTGCTCTTGGCATAATTGCCGTAGCTGCCATAGCCACCATAGCCACCGTAAGAACCATAGCTATACTTACCATACTTGCCGTAGCTGCCATAGCGGCCATAACGACCGTAGCGGCCATACTTGCCATAGCCATAGTAGTAGCCATACTTCTTCTTTGACATGTCGATACCGTTGAGGACGATAGACATCTTCGGAAGCTTCTTCTCAGCATCGAGTGAGTTGATGAGGTTGAAACTCTCCTTCGGTGTGTAGTCGGCGCGGCACATGTAGACAGTAGCGTCGGCAACGCGACCAATCTGCAGAGTATCGGTGACAAGACCGACAGGAGCAGAGTCGATGAGAATGTAGTCGTACTTCTCCTTAAGGATGTCGAAGATAATCTCCAGAGAATGGCGGGCGATGAGCTCGGTGGGGTTCGGCGGGATAGGACCGGCAAGGAGCAGGTCGAGGTTGTTGTTGATGCCAGAAGGCAGAATCTGCTCGGTGATCTGTTCCCAAGTGGGCTGGTCGTGGGTGAGCAGAGGAGTGATTCCATGCTTGTGGTCATCAATCTCAAAGAGTTCAGCCAGACGAGGCTTACGAATGTCGAGACCAACGAGAATAACCTTCTTGCCAAGCAGAGCGAAGCTGACTGCGAGGTTGGCAGCATTGAACGTCTTACCCTCACCAGACGTACTTGACGTGAAGAGGATGACCTTCTCATGCTCAGCGAGCATAAACTGGATGTTGGTACGCATGGAGCGGAAGATTTCTTCCATCTGGTTGTTCTTGTTTTCGTGCACCACGATATCGGCCTTTGTCTTGGCGGTCTCACTGGCAACAGCCACGTCGGCAAGGATGGGCAGCTTGGTGAGACGAGCCACGTCGTCGTGACCTTCAATCTTATAGCGGAAGAACGAGAGCAGGAAGAGTACCAGTGCGGGAATGGCAAGTCCGAGGAGCAGGGCGATGAGCATAATCATCGATGACTTCGGACTAACCTTGCCAGCGGCAGTAGGCTCATCGATGAGCTTACCCTTGTCGGCAGTGGCAGCAAGTTGGATGGAGTTCTCCTCACGTTTTTGCAGCAACATCAGGTAAAGACCCGACTTCACGTCTTGCTGACGACCAATCTGGGTGAGCATGCGCTCCTGCTCGGGTGTTGCACCCACCTGAGCGGAATACTTGTTATACTGCGAAGCGATAGAATTACGCTGAATCTCGTAGTTCTTACGAGTCTGGCTCAGAGAGTTGTTGATGCTATTCTGCAGCTCGTCGAGCTGTGCAGTAAGTGGAGCCACAGTGGGGCTGCTCTCAGAAGCCGTACGGAGCAAGCGGTTGCGCTCGAGCGCAATCTCGTTGTACTTGTTGATGAGCGACTGGGTACCCTGGTCGGCAAGACCAACGTTGGAAGGCAGTGTTCCGTAAGTGCCTGCCTGTTTGGCCATCTCCTCATTGAGGCTGTTGATGAGTGCCACCTGCGTGTTCGCCTCATTCAAGCGCTGGTCATAAGTATTCTGATTGCTAACAGCCTGTCCAGCATTCATGTTCAGGTTGACCATGTTGTGGCTGCGCTTGTAGGCTTCGAGCTGTCCTTCAGTGTTGCCAAGCTCAGCGTTAATCTTCTCAAGACGTGAGTTGATGAATGCCTCGGTGCGAAGTGCAACCTCGTTCTTGTCCTCATTAGCCTGACGGTTGTATACGGTGGCCAGCTGCTTCAGATAATCAACTGCACGCTGAGGAATCTCGTCGTTGAGCACCAGCTGTGCAATGGTCGTTGTCTTAGATGCCTGTCCAACAGAGAGCGCGCCTGCATACTTATAGGCAGAAGCCTTCGGGGAACGGATTGTCACCAAATAGACTGCGCCGTCAGGAGCTGGAGTCGTGCCATTGGCAACGAACGAAATGGTACCTACCTTTGTGGTA
>JAEEGL010589570.1_pt1 | contig 23255 bp, 28 predicted proteins | sample 9134231 | NCBI WGS metagenome assembly JAEEGL01 (sample SAMN16246548, study PRJNA631951) | gut metagenome | biome: gut microbiome; feature: rumen; material: fiber-attached | host: Bos | place: Iran: Karaj | collected 2018-10
ATACTGTGAATGGTCCGACCACCGTCAAAGTTAGATGCCGCCATCCCGGTCGAGCCGGTAGTCAACACCTTGTGTCCTTTTGCAACGTGCTCATCACAGAAGTTGCGTAACAGTTCTGTTTTCCCCGTCCCGGGTTTTCCTGTCAACAGGACGTTCCTGCCATCATCCAATATTCTCTTTGTATTCAATTGGCTTTTTGTATAATCCATCGTTCTAATCCTGTTCCTTCTTATATAATTAGATGTCTATATATTTTTTGATGATAATATCATCCAGCGGGATACCGAGCCGATCAGAAATGATGATCAGGTTGTCAATGCTCGGTAAGCTTTTCCCGGAAAACCATTTGTAGACGGCCTGTGCGCTCTCTAAACCGATTTCTTCCCGAATTTCGGATATGGTATACCCCTTTTCGTCGAATATCCGTTTAAGATTTTCGCAAGTCGCAGGCAAATCAATAACAGGGATGCGCATAGATGTACTCCTCCTTTGTGTATATTTGTTTTAATTTCAGGAATAAATAGAAGTTTTGATTCGTGGAAAGAATTGTTTTCAACGGTCAATATAATTGACTTTCGTGAGTCCAATATGCTATGGTATAAACGTGAAGACAGGATCCTGACCAGGGATTAAAAAATCTTCACTTCTCGGATTCTGCAAAATCCGATTCCACGAGGGGAGCAGCGCCAACTGCTCTCTTCTATTTTTCCTTTTTTCTTTATTTATCTTCTGTCAAATACACTTCTCGGCTTCGGTCTCCATCATAATAATTTGATAAGTATACCTCGTTTTCAATTATCCCTTTATCTGTATTAACTAGTATTGCAGACACTTCGCCTCGAACGGATAATGCGTGATCATAACGTTCCAGCATTTGGAAAGCAAACTTATTATTAACAACCACAGACAGTTTCGTAGTGTCATTTAACGGCCTCCTTAAGATCATGCCCAGCATAGTGAATATCCTGTCCGGCATTGGACGCCTATATCTGTCATTAAAGTATTTATACTCAAAGATCCATTCTTTAATTGGCGAATCCATCGTTTGTATGAACAACAACGGCCCAGTAAGATTCGCATCTTGTAATGTTTCCTCTTTTTCTTTTCGAAATGGAATCCCCTTATTTACAAGTGCTGAATAAACGAGTAGATGGCATTTATTTGAATATTCTTCAAACAGTTTTCTATAATTCTTTCTTCCCGCCAACCAATCTCTCGAAGAAAGCATATCAGCGTAGGCCATAAGATGATCGGCATATCCCGCAGTTCGCATCAGATCATCATATGTGACTCCGCCTTGCGGATCTGCTGCCTCAGAGGTGAGCTTTCTCATAATATCCGGCGACGGCATGTATTCTCCGTTCTTTATTTTTGTCAAGGACGCCGGGCTAACTCCCGCCGACCTGGCATATGCCGTGAAGCTCCTACCTGGTCCTTTTGCTTTTTTTATCAGCTCATAAACCTGCGATACCTTATCCTGTTTGTTATCTTCTCTGTCATGTTGGTTATCGTCATACGTGTTTGTCATTTCATCACCCATTCCGCTCTCAGTTCTTGATGAAAAGATTCTATCACGTTTCGATAGTTTTGTCAAATTCTACATTTATATATGTTTGTTGTTTTGTTTACATCTATAAATGCATATGTTTATTATAGTGTCCGAACATGTGTTTGTCAACACATTTTTTTGCCTTAAATCTGCTGTAAATTAAATAAGGAAGAAACTCATTCGTTCCTTCCTTATCAGAATCACACTATTCGTATTGAACTGCTGATCAGAGGGCCACAAACCTTCGGCAAGCATCACCTGTATCCGCTTGCAATTCTTTAAGCATCAACTGATCTATAGATCGCAAGCCCTCAATCGTCCGGTTGTACTGTTCCACAGAGTGTCGGTCTTCTTTTAAGTCGTTATCTTTGGACTTCAACAAATGAACATGATTCCTGTACTCATATAATTCGCAAATCTTATCATAATCTTCGTCTGTGAGTCCATCCAATAGTTGCAGGCCCTTATAATTCTCCATTAGATCTTGAAATCGTGACTTGATTTTTTTCCTCGTCACGCGCGCCTCACAGCGTCCGTAATTCTCACAATGGACACATCTTTGTAGCAATGTCTCTATATACGCCTTTACTAACGCTTCTATAATTGAAACTGCATTGATCGTTGCCTGCTTATACATCAACACAAGAATCGGCCCATAGATACCAAACCTATTGAGGATATAGTTGTAAAAATCGGATATTTCGAGGCTGTATGCAATATTGGACGCCTGATCCAGATCGCCACCGCAAATCTTCATCAGACCGTATTCTTTCAAATAATATTCTTTACTTCGGATATATCCGTAGGGATCTGGACCCGAAGTTTCCGCTCATTTACCGGATCAAAGGCAAAATTATCCTTTGGCAGATCATACCCGGCCTTCTCCAGGATTCTCTCATTGGCTGCCAAAAGTTCACTGATCTTTCTGTTATTTTCAATCAGCGCATTCCGATCTGCATTTGTGAGTTTGAACTCTTTTGCCATTGTTCTTTACCCTTTTTCTAACCCCGCGCGCATCCTGTGTCTTTCTTGGCGACAAGTATATCATCCACATCTATTTCAAGCAGTTGTCCCAAAACGAAAAAATTGCTGATCGTCGGAAGCGCCTCTCCTCGTTGCCATTTATAGACGGCCTGAAATGAAACATGCATAGTCTTACAAACATCCCGTATGGCAACCTGCTTTTCGTCCATTAACTCCTTAATGCGTCTTCCCGTTGCAACCGTATCTAATTCCGTGATCGTTTCCATGATCGTATCCATTCTCCACCATCCTTCCTTAATAGCTCCGCATATTGCGGGAATAATCTGATCAAGAATAGTGTATCAATATACGCACGGAACTGTCATTGAACGGATGGTTGAAGCAAGCCATGTATTAGCTGAACTATTCAAAAATCCACGATTGGAATCATTGTTCCGCTTCATTATTTTGTTTTGCAAACAGCGGCTTATTGTCCTCTATGTCTTCCATGGGCAACGATCGAATTGGAAGTTGACACAAACGATTTTTTGCAGCCCCGGCATAGATACCGCTGTGTCCCGTCTTTTCTGTGTCCGTGACGGATGACATGTACACAGCCACAGATCGGACATGCCAGACCGCTTGAAAAACGCTCGTCCTTGACGAAATTTTCCATAGTGGAGGGATATGCTGTGAACGCTTTGATCAGATGATCCTTAAGTGTAAGGCGATCCTCTGGCGATAAACTCACGATATCTGCAATAATCGAAGCAACTGTAGCCATAAAAATACCTCCCGATATTATTTTTATACCAGGAGGTGTGCCGTGTCATTGAACCGCTGGTTGAATTCGCTCAAAAACAACTACCTGTTGTGACAGAGCCTTCTTTTTCAGCAAATCTTCTACAACCGAACTCACTGACATCTGCATCAAGTTCTATTTTCATTGCTGTATTTATCTTTTTTAACATCTTCATTGCTTCGTTATGCTGTTCAACTGAATGGGTATCTTTTGTAAATTCGTTTTCAGTCGATTTCCCCAAATGAATATGATTTCTGTAATCATAAAGTTCACATATCCCATTATATTCACTAATGCTTATCCCTTCCAGCAAATCTATCTCCTTGAAAATGCTAATCTGATCCTGAAATCTGTTTCTTTTATGGTTTTTCGAGATGCGCATTTCACAACATTTATTAACCGGACAATTTTTGCATCGCTGTCGCATTGTCTCTATGTACGAAAAAACAAACATTTCCATAATAGAAACAAGATTAATTGTAGACTGTTTATACATCATTGCCAAAACAGGTCCGTAGATTCCAATCCGATTCAAGATAAAATTATTAAAATCTGACATCTCCAAGCTGTAGGCGATATTGGATGCCTTATCAATATTTCCATCACAAATCTTCATAAGATCATACTCTTTCATGAAATAGTTTTTTGATCTTATATACCGCTTCGGGACCTGGATTCTCAATGCATGTTCGTCATCTTCTAAAAAAACAAAATTATCTATTGGTGGATTAAAACCAGCGGATTCTATAATTCGTTCATTTTCCTCCAGCAGTTCACTAATCTTTTTATTATTGACGATCAGAGCATTTCTTTTTTCAGTAGAAAGTTTTGATTCTCGCATTGATTCATTCTCCTATCCGGCAATATTATATTATAGGAAAGATTTGATTTCTTCATAGTATTCATCCGGATGCATATTCTGCCATTTTTTAAACTATTCTTTACCTTTGTCATATATTCCTTGAAATTGTCATACTTCCTCACGCGTCTCACGCAGCTCACCTCTATGTAGCATCCGCCACAGAGAATAAATGCTTGATTATAGCTGTTAACTCTGACCGGATAACTGTCTCGTCTTCTTCAAATATGAATGGCAATCTTACAAAATGTATCTTTATATCCTTCAGCTGCTCATCCACGGTTATCTGTTTGTAGCCTACCGGAAACTCCATATCGGCTTCTTCATAACGGTACATCGGATAAAGCAGGTATACTTCATCATTGCCGTACTTACTTGCATATTCAAAAACCTGGTACAGGTCGTCCTGCGAAACCTCATTGCTTATTATTGAATGAACATCATTGACATCTCCTTTGAACCGGGGCATCTCTTTATATTTTGTATCCAAAATAAACAATTTGCCTTGATATTCCGTGAGAATATCAAGTTTCATATTGAAAAGACGCTTCTTCGCGACCTCACCCCTGTATTCAAATCTGTCAATGAGATACTTCTCACTTTTCTGGAGGCGAACCTTTCCGTTGTAATCTTTCATAACTTCATACATGAATCCGCCGATAAATCCTTCAAATAGAAGTTCGGTAGGAAACAGGAAACAGAACGACTCATGCGAATCCAACACTTGATCCGTGGTTTTATTCATCAAAAACATTTTGCATATACTAATGATGATACGATAATGGCCGTGCATTTTACTCAAGCGGATGTGGTTGCAATCTGTAGGTTTGCACGGAATGTCGGACACCTCATTTAGTCTTATAAGCATTTTCCGCAATCCGGCTTGATTGTTTGCAGATGTATCATCCTGTTTAAGAAGCGTATTACATGTAAACTTGATAATCCGGTTAACGTCATTATCAAATTCAAAATTAGAATATGTACATTGAAACAGATGCTCCTGACTGTTCGGGATCTTGTTGATAAAATAGTCCTTAAAATTAACTTTTCCCTTGATACAGTTTATGTCAGAGGTCTCTTCAACATATTTGTAATACAATCCTCGTTCAAGCGTAGTCCGTAGATATCCTACAAACAATGTCACAAATAAATCCTTCAGACTATTGGCATCCGTCAGCTGCGAAGAAATATTGATAAACGGATATTCTCCACGGCCGCGGTACTCCAACCATCTTACAAGGTTCCGTACAAGGTGATCCTGGGTAAGATTTGACGTATCGTCATCATCCTTTTCCTCCTTGAAGACCTTCGGATAAATATTCAGCTGCTCACCCAGAAAAGATATGGTCCCTATATAGTTATTTGTACGGACACCTTTGTGCGGTAAGAATGTAAGAAACTGTTGTGTACTCTTCACTTCCCTGTCTTCATACAGCACTTCCTTTTGTTGCCAGTTTTGCTGAAGAAACACTTCAAGTTCATCCAAGGCTTGCTGTGATTGCCATGCCTCCGGGAGTTCGCTGTTTTTAATTTTCAGTTCTTCATATACATCCATAATTATTTAACAGAGAGTCTTCCAAAGTCATCGGGCATAATACTTATATCAGTGTCTGCTATTGCCTGACCTATTGTTTTTGCCACTTTATTCCGCACATCATAATAGTACTCATACAAAAGCGGGATAACATTATGGTTGAGAATATCCGGCAAATCTACAGCTGTTTTATTCATGAAATATGAATGACCTATGAGCAGATCTGTGCTCTGAAGATCATCTACAAGTTTTTTATTGATCTTCTCAAATACATCCCGGAGAACGGGATCACTTATCAGTTTCGGATTAGGTTTCTGCTCAACAAAATCAAATCTTCTCCGCAAGGCAGAATCTATAAGTGATATGGATTTATCAGCAGAATTCATTGTCCCAACAATGTATAGATTATTGGGAACTGCAAAAACGTCGCCGGATTGAAGCGTAGCACAAAGTTGGTTTATCTCTCCCCAACGTTTATCATCTTCTATTAGCGTTATGAGTTCGCCAAATACCTTTGATATGTTCGCTCGGTTTATCTCATCAATAATAATGACATAGTTGTTATCGGGATCATTTAATGCTCTATCGGCTATTCTCTTAAAAACACCATCTATAACTATAAATCTGATGTTATCGGAAGTCGGGTCCGGCCGAAGGCCCTGGATAAACTCCTCATATCCGTAATTCTGATGGAACGTCGTGAACACAACTCTCCCATCACAGATCAGATCGTTATATGAACTCATCACTGATTTTCTGTCTGCAGGAATATCCTTACCGCAAAGTTTGAGTGCATATTCTGCAGTGCCATAGGTCTTTCCCGTTCCCGGTGCGCCATATATTATTAGGTTTATCGGATTTTCCTTACTCGTTCTGGGTGTTCGTTCTATCTCCAAACAATTCTTCATAACTTCATTGTCTTCGTCTTCTGTCATTGTTTGCTCTTGAAATTCCGGAGACATACCATCATCCAATCTATAGTAGTACTTCTCATATAGATATAAAAGATTCTCATCATCGGAAATCTCGTAGCATGTTGTCAGTTTTCCGACAGATTTAAATGGTAAGGTCTCACCCTCTGAGAACGAGTTATGCCATCTCCCTTTTTTGATATGTGCCATATCAGATGAAGGATCATATGTATACTGCCCAATATCATCAACAAGACCTATTGGCGTTTGACCGTCCATGGTGACGAAAACAGTGTTTTCATCAGAATTATAAAACGTTTGGATTTCGCCAGCCTTCCTCGATGCGGTCTTTGAATCGTTAGGATAATATACTTCTGATAGTTTCTCCGCTAAATCACCTCGATCAAGTTTATCCGTCACAAATTCATCAAGGCTGCCTATATCCTTCCAGCCTACACCAACTATTCCTCGTTTGCGCCACGCATCTGCGTACGATTTATTACTATCAGTAGTTCCAAGGCGGACAAACTTGATTACTCTGCCAAACGCCTCCCGAATCACAAGAGAAAGATTGTAGTAGACCCAGTTATTACAATTCTGAACAAATGATATCTGTCCGCTTCGAGCATAGTATTTTTCGCTTGGCTTTATTCGAAGCGCAAAAAGAATATGTTTCTGCCAGTCAGACGAATGAAAGCTGCTGAGTTTCTCAGGATAAAGCATACTAAAATATTTATGAATCCATCCCCGGTATGCCCATTGTCCCATCACACGATTCAACTCATTATCAAGCTTTTCATAATCTTCCAACGTATCAAGCGTAGTATTTGCTATGACATCCGCTCCGGCCACAATAGCATCCCGGATTTCCCTGGCTCGTTCAAGCGCCTGCTCCTCAGTCAATTCTTCAGGTTTCACAGAACTACCTGACATCCACACACCCGTATCAGATTTTTGGAATAAGCCAAATATATACGCGTATCCACCCGATATGGTACCCATGTACTCCCTGCAATCCTTATCCTTTTCAAGCCAGTAGCAAAGGCTGTCATTTGTTTTTGCGGCAGAATAAAAGAGTGCTGTACAGATTTCGTTATCCGGTATCTGTCGAAGTTTATCGGGGGAGAATCTCTGTTGAAATGATGTATAAGTATCGTTTACAGAATCATCTTTTTCATGCGGGTCGATACCATTCTCTGCAGCATAATTCTTTAAGTATTCTGCTGCGCGATGGTATTCATTCTCGAATTCGAATAATGCTGTTTCATGCTCTGCATCGAACTCGTTTAAAGAAGTCACTGGTTTATTATGTATCCAATCGCTGTTATTCAAATAGAAATTAAGAAAATCTGGTCTGAATGCACACGCATATTCACCTTTTCCTCTCTCTTGTTGGGCAAACCCATCTTTGAACGCTTTTGCAATAGTTGAAATCTTGATTTGCTTTGATATTGGCGTTTCATCTGATCCGGCTGTAGACTGGCTCACTCTCCATGTGCATAAGATTATGCTTTCATCATATCTATACACACCCATAAAAATACCCTTCAGACCTTCAAGTGTTTTCCCATATACATAGTTGAGGCACTTGGCTTTGGGCTGTATTCTTTGTTCGTCTTTTAATCCGCTTCTCCCACCAGGCGTGGTTCCCTTGGCACATATATAGATCTCTTTTTTATCATTATCATCATAAGAGACGCGCACAACATCTTCATAGCCATCAACCGTGTCAACAGTAGTTTTGTAAGGAAATAACGAAAAAGCGTACCTTATATACTTCAGCACATCTGAAGATGACATGTACGACTTTCCATCATATTCTATGTCGATAGCATTCCCATTTTTATCAGCAAATTGATATTCTGGCATCTTATTGTCTCCTTTACTTTGTGAAACACTGTTCCTTAATAGCTCTTGCCACAATCGCAGCCATATCAACAGGAACTGCATTCCCAACTTGTCTCCATTGATCCCTAAAATCACCACAGAGTTTGTAATCATCAGAAAATGTCTGTATTCTCTTTATTTCGTTGATTCTAAGGAATCTATTCTTCCAATGAAACGGCCCCATATTATTTGAAAAGCTTGCCTGAATGGTCCATGACGGCCTATCCGGGGAGAGTTTCAACAAAAACGACCAGTATCTTGATCTCCATTTAAATATCGGATTCGGATACCCTCTCTCTGCCGTGAAATACAAATAGTTATCCCCCGGAGGCACAAGCTTAAGTAAATCCTTGTGTTTGGATCCCGCCTGCATATTGACATCTTCCGGCAAATCTATATCCAAGTCACCTATTGCTTCTTTACAAGTAACCCACGGTTTTTTATCCTTCTTATTCTCTTCTGTTATATTCTCATCATGTGGATTGTAGTGAGTTTTCTCCGGGAAGACGAATTTATCAGCATAGTCTCTACGAACTCCCACACAAATAAAACGTTCTCTCGTTTGCGGTATACCATAATCAGCCGTGTTAACAACCCTATAGGTTATTTCATAATCATATTCTTCAGCTTTACTTTTAAGCAAATCAAATGCAGCCTTATGCGGTTTATACACGAACCCAAACACATTCTCAAAAAAGAAAACCTTTGGTCTTATCTCATCCAAAGCCCGGAAATACTCATACAAAGTAAATGAGTTCTCATCCTCAAGAGCTCTCTTCTTGTCAGTACGATAAAATCTTGATTTAGAATATGCGGGGCAAGGCGGACCTCCAACCAGAATATCTATATCTGATTTCGTCATTCCGATTTTGGCAAGAGATGCATCATAGTCTATTTTTCTTATGTCATCACAGACTACCATCTTTCCGACCTTATTTAATTCAAGGGTATCACAGGCGGGTTTCCAGTTATCTGTGGAAAAGCAAATATCAAAACCTGCTTTTTTAAACCCACAGTCAATACCGCCACCACCCGAGAAAATACTTAATACGTTTGGCATTATTCAAGACTCTCCTTTAAATACTCAATCATAGCTTTCCCCATTAAGCATGGAACAGCATTACCTATCTGCTTCTGCACTGATCGTCTATTGCCCTCAAACTTATATCCCCTTGGAAAAGTCTGAATTGCAGCAGCCTCTGGAGTTCTCAGTCTTCGGTTATCCCAATGAAACGGTCCAACCCACGGGCCCGGCTGCGCTGTTATCGTCCATGAAGGTTCATCTGGCGATAGCTTTAAAAGGAAGTTCCAAAAGCGCTTATCTGCCACAAATTTGGGATTAGGATAACCCGCCCAGGCTGTAAGAGCCTTATAGTTCATTCCCGGAGGAACCTCGCACAAATCATCATGGTATGTTCCACCGTCTGTCACTTCGTATTCCTCAAAAAACTCAGGTCCATCGAATCCGGCAATAGCCTCTCCCGCTGTAACATATGGCTTCAATCCAGTTGCCTGACACTTTGATGGATCACAGTGAGTCTTAAGAGGTTCTTCCGACTTGAAAGCTCCCTTGGTGCCTATAATAAAAATACGTTTTCTCTTTTGTGGCACTCCATAATCCAATGCACTCGCATGGACAATTCTGTAATTATATCCAGCTTCCTCGATTATTTCGATAAACTTCTCAACAATTGATTTGTTCGTAGGATGAAGGAGACTCTCTACATTCTCAAAAACAAAACCATCCGGTTGAATATCTGTCACCACTCTCAAATACTCGTTAACAAGCGTTGCTCTTGGATCATTAATTCCTCTTCTGACCTTGTTAGTAACCCAATATGCCGCTTTGCTAAAGGGTTGACATGGTGCGCCTCCTATAACGATAAATTTGGATGCCTTGCTTTTTTTTACAATTTTTGAAAACGTATCGCTTTCTATCTGATGGAGATCACCGTGAATAATCTCCGTATTTCCAAAAAATTCTTCATTTGCTTTCAGTGTTTTGCAACAATCTTCATCAAAATCGGTACTGGAAACAACTGGTATGCCTGCCATGATACTTGCTATATCAAGTCCACCCGCTCCAGAAAACAGACTTACTGCAACCAAATCCTTACTCATCACAATCTCCCCTTTTTCTATAATGCGCTTTTTCCACTCTTGACCCACTCATCTATTTCAGACAGTTTAAACTTCCACTGTCTCCCAATTTTGTGTGCCGGAATTTCAGTTTTCTTGATCCAGTTTCTTACTGTATCCTTGTTTACGCCAATAAAACTAGCAACTTCCTCAAGGCTCACCCAAGGCTCCGTGTTATTAGTCTCCATTCAGCACCTCCGCATATTACACATTACTTTATTTGAGTATAATCTATTGTAAATTATAACTCTTCCACTTAAAATCCTCAAGAAATAAATATGAATATGTATGATTTAGTATGATTATGCATATTTATGTTGAATTAAATATGAATAACGTTTCTGTGTACACCGCAAAGAGAAAATGATATAATCCATTATGTTATTTATACACTTCAGTTTCCCTCAAAAGGAGATTCATAATATGCCAAATCAAATTGATGCAGCTGGAAATATCGTGCCCGGAATCAACCCCGCAGGTCCTAACCCTGATAGAATAAAACATATCATAGAGGATGCCTGAAATATTGGCGGATACTCTTTTTCGTGGACTAACAAAGCAAAACAGCCCTATCGGGGAATCTTTGACAACGGGACTAAGAAAATTGATTTATACATATATGCTTGGCGTATTCAGTCCGGTGCCCGTGGGCGGGATAATGAACAACGTATTGAAATAACAACTAGCGTTAATCCCATCGGCTTCAATAGGCGCATTACCGCAAATAAGAAAACTCTTCTATTGGGCATTTACGATTGTCCCTCTGGAGTTCCAATAATTGCAGCTTGGGATGCCCTTTCAAACGCGAGAGCCGGGAAACAGAAATCATGTTTTGTTAGCATACAAAACCTCCAAAGCGGATTAAAAAACGGCATACACAAAGCCCTCGATTCGAAGGGCAATTCTATTATTACTTTTACCCCCGGCTACTTTGGACAGTACATCGATTTAGTCAGAAGCGGAAATGTCTTATCAGTCAAGAGTTCCTCTCGAGGATTGGCAAAAAGTGTTTCTAAAGCAACCATGAAACACAGAAAGGCCGGAACTATCCGCAATATGACTATGTTACTCAAAAGTGCATCCGCTTTATCCAAAACAGAAAAGGACACTCTCGTAAAGCAACGAGTCGGACAGGAACTATTTCGAGATATGCTTATAACCAAATATGGTTGTAAATGTGTACTATGTAACATCTCTACCCAAAATATGCTTGTCGCAAGTCACATAAAAGCCTGGTCCGATTGCTCAACCAACGCTGAACGATTAGATCCAAACAACGGTTTGCTTTTATGCGCCCACCATGATGCTCTATTTGATAAACATTTAATCTCGTTTGATAGTTCTGGCTCGCTGGTCGTCTCTTCTACTTTGTCTGCTACCGAGCAAGTTGAACTCGGGATTCCATCAATTCCCGGAATAAAGGCATCTAAAAAGATGGCTCCTTATTTAGCCATTCACAAAGCCAAGTTAAAGTAATAAGCACTTTAAGACAAAAAGGACACCTCATCGTTTACATATCAAGTGTAAATGATGAGATGTCCAATAAGACGTACTTAATATTTGTAGCTGACCTAAATCCTACTTGTTTACAACCAAATCTACAAATTTAGTTATCATACTATCCTGTCTATTTGATACCATATCATCATATGGAGTTTTAAACTGATCAAGCGGACAATCTGAAAATGCCAATTCATCTCGACCAGGATAATCAATAAGTTCAAGAAATTCCGAATCGTAAGTAAGTGCTGGTCTATCCATAGCATATTCATAAATTGTGTGATCCCGCTTAGATCTATTGTCCTTCACCCCTAAATAGCATAAGTTGCCTAGCGCAGACATCGGAAGATCCTCATCAAAATTTGAGAATTTGTTCACAGGCACAATGTGTTCTATATCGAATTCGATAGTATCACCTTCCGGATTACTCTTCTTGAAAAAATTCCCACGATTCGCATCCTCATCAATTAGCATCTTATACAAATAGTTTAAAAACAGCCTATACTCAACCGGAATAGAACGCGAAGTGCACGAAGGATTAGTGTTATCGATATAGGTACTCAATGCATCTTGCCATACTGTTTTAGAAATATTAGTTACATAAATCCCCTTGTCATCATCCGTATCAAGCAGGTTTCTCAAATCACTAACCTGTCGATTCTGATTCCAAAAATTGGTAATTTGATGATAAAAATACCATTTGAAAGCATTTTTCTTGAATTTGGATATCCATGCGTTGTTCGTATCTACTGGTACTATATCTTTATTTTTCAAATCCAGAGCATACTTTTTCTTAAACACTGAAATAATCATATAGTATATCTGATATGTTCCGGCATTCTTTATGGGTGTATCATTAAGATCATAGGTCCATTTCTTAAGAGCATTGGCGACTATTGAAACACTATCGATCAACGCATCCTTTAATTTTACAAGAAAAGCGCCTGACGATCCGCCTAAATACTCATCCTTCCAAAGTATATCCGCTTTATTAACAGCCAAACCGCATGCTAGTGTTAATAATTCGAAACCTGTGGGATCCGTAGTCTTTTTGCCTTTGTTAAAAAGAAATGAATAAAATTTATTCTCATCACAGACCAGTTCGCTAAATCCAAAACAAAACTCGAACAAGGTCATGCCATTATCCCTTATAGAGTCAATATCAACGTCCACCTCAAAAGAACTTGATTTTCTTAGACTGGCATATTTTGACCACACTTTTTGGATTATTTCTTCATCATTTACATTCAGATGAACAATAGGCCATTTTGAGGAAAACACCTCATACTTTGTAAGTGATACAGATGAAGTGTTCAAAGTTTCAAAAACATATGGGAGACGTTCTTTGGGGCCTTGATACACAATTGCATGAATAATAATATTAGGCAATTCCAAGTTGTCTACAAAGGTTTTATAAAAGTCCGAAAAAGCAGAGTAAACATCAAAATCTCCCTTGGAAAGGCCTAGATGATTCGAGATAGGTTCCCAAAGATTTCTATCTTCGGGAAGGTTTTTTTCTGCTTTCATTAAAGCAATAAGCTTTTTAAGAAATGTTTTCTTTTCCTTTTCTAGTTTCGCCGTAGCCGGGAGTTGTATCCCTTTTATTTCATATTTTTTTACAAAAATGTTGTTTAATTTCTCTTTGTCCGTAAATCTATCATTCTCGTCAATGAATTCCAAAGGGTTATCCATGTATGCCCTAAGTGTTGATAATCTCTGTAATCCATCAATTAAGTAATAGGGTTCACTTGGGGATTCTTGTGACACCAGAACAACGCCAAAAGGATCTCCGCTCTTAACAGTTTCGATAAATTCCTTACGGTGTTGTTTTGTCCACACTACTCCTCGCTGAAAATTAGGAATAACAACCTTTCCATTTTCTTTTAGATCTGAAAGAGTAAGCTTATCAACAATATAATTCTGTATCATCTTTCACATTCTCCACAATAAAGAAATAGATTATGAATCTCAAATAGAATGTCACCTACGACAAACTTACCTAAATTATACTACAAAATTGATTGTAATGAACATGTTATATGATAAAATAAGGTTCTGTCACAACAAGTAGTTGTTTTTAGCCACGATTTTTCCAAATCCACAAACATCATAATACAAGAACACGAGTATGCGCAATTTATTATCGTCGAAATTGCGCATCGAATCCTTGCATACGTTTTGATTATATGTTCCATCCCGATTGCACCTCAATCCCGTTATCAATCAGTCCCAAAGGTCCCAAAACCATTTGTTAAACAACTCCATTCCCTTGTTTTTGCATTTGTGCTGGTATTCTGCCAGTTCGTGAGATGCGGCCAAATGTTTTTCAGATATTTCTTTGTATTTCGGCACGTCATGGGGAAGATACATGCGGTGGTTTCCTGATTTCTTCTCTTCCAGAATATCTTCTTCCGTTTGAAGTTTTTCACCCCAAAATCCATATTTCTGTTCAAATTCTTCACAGGCCTTGTGCCATTCTGCATCATATGGGTTCTTACACTGACAGGTATCTTCATTAGCTTCGCGAAATGACAAAATCATATCTTCCAGAATGGAATCCCAAAGTTTGACAGCTTCGACTTCTTTTTCTTCCGCATCTTCACGGTTGGAATCATAACCGACCATATCCGCAACTTCTTGCGGAAAGCCATGTGTCGTTTCGCGTAGATCCTGTAACATATTGGGAACTACACTTAAGAACCACCAGTCAATGGACCACACATCTCTGTCACAATATCCATACATGATACGCTGATATGCATGCTTAACATTCCGTCCCCAGCGTTTTACTATTTTGACCGGATTGAACTCTCGTGGCCATTTTTCTTCGAAACAACTATATTTTCTCTTCTTGTCCTTCAAGTTTTGATCCCTTTGCATGCCCGTTTTTCCTATAGTTGAACCTTTGACTTTACCGTTATAGCTAATGTATTTAATGGATCAGAATAGCAATAGTTCTTACGCTATCTCCCATGTGGTATATATGCTCTCTGTATATGTAGTGCTTGAAACTGATAATTCATCCGAATTAGGATAGTTCTCTTCCTCTTCATCACAGCACAGTGACATACATAAAACTTCGTCCGATAATACTAGGTCCTTCTTCGGTGCATTTAATTCGGCTGAAATCAGGCCGACCACTTTCTGCTCAATTACCGCTGACATCAATTCAGCCTGCATTTTTGCATCTTTCAATGCTTCCATAAAAAGTTCCTGTCTGATCGTATCTTCATTTGAGAGAGCAAAATCAACGTGAAAGTCAATCTGTGAATTACTGTTGTTTGTAATGGTTCTTATAGTATTGATCACTTTCATATCGAAATTTACGTCAATCTCAAGACCACGCCTAGCCCTGTAATATTCTATTCTTTCGCCGTTTCCATTATAATCAGATGAATGGGCGACCGAATCCTGTTCCAATGAAATGCTGGAAATATCAATTCCATGTTTTTTCAGAACATTCAAAAATCCTTCGCACTCTCTCATCACTTTTTCGGATGCCTCAGCGGCAGCGCTCTCTTTTGCTTGAAAATCAAGCTTGATCTTCATACGATCGTAATCTACAGTTCTTGTTGCGATTCCTCTGACCTCAAGTTTTCCCATGCTAAACCTCCTTTATACTCGACAGACTTTTTTAGTCTTATCCAGAAAATCTCCTTCGATTATGAAATAATGCAAAACCAACTCTCCGTCTCCAAGCGGAAGCGTCCCAATGTAATTCGCCTTGGTTATCAAATTATCCCACTGATGTCCTGTTCCGATTGCCAGAATCGTAAACTCCTTTTCCTCTTCGCCGGTATCCGCCTGATACCACATTTTAGGCATATCATACTGCAGACCGATACTCATCACTAAACTTACCGCCTCTTCCACGGTCTTTGCCGGTAATTTGATCTTCCTAAAATCAAGCGTATCTACAGGCAATTCGGTCTTATATATCAACATCGCTTTATCCTCCCAATTCTCTCAGCAGTGCCATGTTATTACATCCGTATTCCGAAAGGAACGCTTTTAGGTGTTCACAAAAATAATTGTAGAATTTCTCGATCTTCTCTTCCTCGGTTAGTCCCTTGTACTGATCGGTCAACCCGGTTTCTTCGCGCTCAAACCGATACAACAGGCATCTGCTCAATCGGTCGTCTTGTTCTTTCAAAGCATTTGCCACACCAAGGGTATAAGCATAAATCATGTCAAAGGATCGATCCAGCAAAAACACCATTCGGAAAGTTCGCGGATTTCTCATTTGTAAGATATACATTGCTTCATCTTCGAAATGCTCATTTTTACGGATTTCGTCTGTCAGCACGCAGTTTTTTTCTTCGTCATATTCATCGGATGTTTGTTCAATGAAGTCTCCGATGAGCAGTTCCTGTCCGCAGGAACACTTTACGGTTATTGCTGTTCCAAGCGAAGTTGGAATAAACGTATACGAAAACTGATCAAACGCCATCCCCATGGGGCAGTCCTTGTGCTGCTTTCGGAACTTTTTCAGATTCTTATGATCATTTCCCGTAATTTCAAAACTAATCCCGTCTTTAGTCTCCATGATTTTTATGTCTTTGACTTTACCATCTTTATCAATGTATTTAATGGATCCGCCCTGTTTGTCTTCTGTCATGAATAGTTCCTCTCAATTTCCTTATAAACTGCGATCGGTATATCTGTTTCCAACATTTCTTTAATCACATCCCAGTCATATCCTTCTGAAAAAGCCTCCTTGATCGACTTTACAGTAAAACGCATATAATATTCCATTGCTGTTTTCGCAAACTCCGCAGTGCGCATCTCATCGCAAATTTGAATATTCTCCCAGTCATCGTGGAACATATCATAATTAGCGTCCGCAATTGGACCAATATTTTTCATGATAATATCCCACACGGATTCCTTTAAAATGTTCCTTCCAAACCACGAAAACAAATGTAGCAGGTATGCATACGAATTAACTTCTCCATCTCCACTGTTTCCAAACTCGTATTCGCGTGCGGCATTTATAGCTAGCTTTCTGTTGTCTAAACGTTTGCAGTAATCCATAATCAGTTCGATTTCAGCCTTTGTCATATCTGACCATGCGGCTATCTCGTCTTTAGAAACAAAGGAAACCACTCTTTCATTTTCACTCTTAATGATTTTAACCACCATCTGCTGCTTGCCAATTTTTCGCTGCTTTTCAACATCCAGGTCCTTCATTCTCTCCTCCGCTTTGTTGCTCCTATTAGCCCTTTCTTCTTTTTCTCTTGACTCCATCACGGCTATTGCTTTTGCCTGAGTAAGCCCGGTAGTTTTTGTAAGCAAATCAATGCGTTCATCTTTGTCAAGATCAAGCGAATATAGATATCTAAGGCGCCTTCGATCATTCCAAAAAACCAGCCTTGAGAAAATTGAATCTCCAATTTATCCTTCATCTTCTTCTCAAAAGAATCCATGAATTCATCTCATCTCGGTTACTCTTCCTCAATCTCTCTTTGTTCAATAAAATCATTTGCTGTTGCATGAGACAAACCAATTGCTCTTGCCAGTAATTCCACCCGTCTTTCTCTGTCTATATCCAATAAGTAAAGCACGTTCAATGCGCCTTCTATCTTACCGCCGGTAAAATATTGCCATTTAGCGATATTGATTTTCTCATCCATTGTTTTTTGCAGTTCTTCTGTGACTTTATCTTCTGTTATCATCGTTTCATCCCTTGGTTATTCTATACGGATCAATGCACAGTCATGCTGTATGATGTATCTGTTTTTATCTTCATCCTTCCAGTCGTCTTTCTGTTCAAGATTATCTGTGCACACTTCTATAAACACATTTCCCAAAATTCCACCTTCACGGATTGCAATAATGCGGTTATCAGTCCCGTCTGTTGCACGATACACAACATTCTCCTTGAAAAACAGTTTCCGCATGACAGCATTAGATGATTCTATAGGCGTTTCCTGATAGACCTCCTGGATCTGCCATTTTGTCCTCAGTGCCATAATATAATCTCCAACATGCTTCGGATCCAGTTCGTCAGTCAACTTTCGGTCCTCAATCCCAAGTTTCTCCCGGCACATCTTTTCGAAGACGCGTTTTCTCTGATAGCCATCCTCGATATTGTCTAAATCCAGAATGTTAATTTCATCGGCCTCATATTTATAGAAGACACCAATATACTGTCCTCGGCGGATCGCGATACTGATTTCATGATCTGCATGGCACTTTGGACACCAAGAAGTGAAATTGTAGAAGTAATTTCTGTTCCCGCGGTCTACGTAGTCACCTAGATAAAAATCCTCGAGTGCCTGATCATAATCCTTGGTCTGCTCCTCGAATCTGACAATATCCCCACATGCAGTGCATTTGTATTCGCCCCAGAAGGTATCAAACATTCCCAAGTTCCGAATCCTCCATTATGATCAAAATTTTTTAATTGGATTGGATTTTACACATATGACTGCCTGCAACACAGCCATGAGGATCACTTCAGGCCAACCGGTTTAACGCCCTAACCTTGATCATGGATTTCAACATATCTCTATGTCTACAGATCGTTATCCGTTTCCCGTTAAGTGTTCAAGAAACCACCATTGAAAGTTTCCGGTTTACAGTTGACCAAATACACAAAACCAAAAATATCAGGTCCGTACTAAGGCGACGGTTCTCCCCATTTCCACCATCGGTTGGGGTGCAGAAGCGGGATTTTAACCCGCGACCTACAGATTAATAATCTGTCGCACTCTCACTGTGCTATTCTGCCTGTTATCCAATAACTACAATGCATTTGTGATATTGGTCTTTTGTAACGTAACCCTGTTACAGGGAAACCGGGTTTGAAGTTTTCGTGTTGCAGGCAATTATCTGCTAAATTTCAATAAATGTTGTTGCGTTCGATACCTTGATCTGCGTATCCAGCTCGGTCAGGAGCGTATCTCTCTTTTCCTGAAGTTTATCGATCTTTTTCTGGACATCCAGCGGATCGACAAGTTCCGTGGTGTTCTCGCGGACGTAAGCTTCCACAACTTCCAAAGGCTTTTCATCCTTTACCTTGGAATCCTTGCCGAGAATGGACAAACGCATATCCTCAGCCGTTGCCTGCAGTTTCTTGTTCTTAGATTCCGCAAGTTCAACACGTGTATTGAAATCCTTCTGCATCTTCGACTGAAGCGCCGATTCAAAATCAGCTTCGTCCGCATAAGACCCGATACCGCGAAGCCTGTTTCGTAGCGAGATGGCACCTGCTACCGTGAATTCCCCATAGGATGTGGAAATCATTGTTGCTGCATTGGATGCAACGATTGCAGAGTCGATCTTCTGATACCGGTCGATCAGGTCCATAATCTGCTGATATGCGCTTTCCGCATTCTTGGCAAATTCATCCTTGGATACCCTTGCATCCAAAACTTTTTCTTCGTTCAGTTTGATCGTATCTACAAAACTTGCCTTGGCGATCTTGTCACGGATCTTCTTGACCAGAAGATCCCTCTCATCAAGTGCCTGCGTTACGAGCATTTTATCACCCATATTTGTTTCCTCCTGTCCTGATGTTTGTTGTTGATATAAGTATAGATCCTTGGAAAATCATTTGTCATTCAACGCGTAGTTGAAAAAGCGGCAGCATGGCTACAGTTCCCTCTCTTCCAGATACCGGTTCAGATCAAGGATTTTTCCGTTTAAAGGTTCGCTGCCTCTGCGAAAGACCCAGTTTGTTCCGACAGGCATATTCAGGATCCTTTTCAGCGGCACATCGCATCTTCTGGCAACTGCCTGTGCCGTATCCACATCATTCCCGCCAAGATATACATAAGTATCGCAGTTTCCGATGATCGTCTGCCCGTCTTCTCCGTACCCGGCCTTAAGCTGCGATTCTGCCTGGATCATAAGCATGACTGATATTTCACGGGATCGGATGGATGCGATCATACGCGGAAAATCATCAATCTTACAGTTTGTCGCAAAATCATCCATGATAAACCGTACCGGGACAGGAAGTCTGTTATCCTTACACTCTTTGTCCGCGACCCTGCAGAGTTCATTCATAGCCTGTGTGAAGAAGGTGTTCACCAGCCCGTCCATAGAACGGTCCGTATCACTGACCACAACGAAAAGGGCTGTCTTTTTTCTTCCGATCGTTTCCAGATGGACCGTATCATCCGACATCATTTCCATGACCTCCGGAGCATCATAGAGCCCGATCCTTGCGTTAACCGTGATCATAATACTTCGTAAAGTCTTTCCTGCCGCTATCCTGAACTTCTTATATGTGCTTACGGCGTAACTATCCGGCTTTGCCCTCTCCCAGTCTTCAAAAAGACGATCGAGCACCGTCTTGCAGGATGCATCGTTCTCGTCAATGTGGGCATAACTGATCAGCCGCAGAATATCATGCAGATTCTGATTCTCTTCGGGACATGCTTCATACAGATAAGCAATGAGCGATTGAATAAGCAGCTGTGCAGCCTCATCCCAGAACGGATCCATCCTGTTTGGCATGTTGCCCGGTGGTGCCTGAAGCATATGTGATACCTTTATGATATCGAGTGATGACCTGATATAATGAAAGAAATTATAATGCACGGAGTGCATCGGATCCGTAAAATCAAGCTTTTTGACATCATACCCTTTCTTCTTCAGATACGGCCCATATTGCCGGTACAAATTGCCTTTCGGGTCCGTGACCACATAACTTCCGCTTGCCTGCAACAGATTGGGGGTTACGATGCTCCGTGTCTTTCCGGAGCCGGATGTGCCAACGACCAGCACATTATTGTTCAGTTTTGTTTCATGGGTATCCAGGCTGTAGTTCTGCCCATCCCCGACGATCATGATATTCTTCTTCATCAGTTTCCCCTTTCTGACAAATGCGTGATCCGTTCATTAGGCCACTGTGATCCGTTTGGTGATCCTGTCACAGATCCCGAAAGAAACGGCCTCTTCGGCATTCATGTAGTGATCGAATTTCGTCGCTTCGTCGATCTCCTCGCGTGTCTTTCCCGTGTGATCCGCAAGGATCTGATTGGTCAGTTCTCTGGTCTGAAGAATGGAATCCGATATATTCTTGATCGAGCTCGCCGATCCGCCGATCCCTCCTTCGATCAAAGGTTCATGGATCATCACCTTACTGTGCGGCAGAATATACCTCCTTCCCTTCTGTCCGCCCGCAAGAAGGATCGCAGCCATGCTTGCCGCCATCCCGGTGCAGACCATATGGATCGTCAGCTTGCTCTCCTGCAGAACATCATAGATCATCAGGCCCGCATTGACGCTTCCGCCGGGGCTGTTGATGTAGATCGTGACCGGCCGGTCGTAAGTCTTCTCGAGATATAAAAGCTGTGACAAAAATGAATTTGCCAATTCCGTATCGATCTCTCCTGTCAGAAAGAGATCCCCGTTCATCAGATGTCTGGTCAGCAGACTTACTTCTCTTGTGCCCTGTGCACTTTCCACCTCAATGTTTGGTACATACAAAGGATTCATTCCCTCTCCCCCTCTCTTTACAGCTGTCTTTTGGCATGTTCGATCCGTTCATCAAGCGGGATCCGATCCGGCTTTTCAAACAGATCATCTGATCCTTGCTCATCATCCAGATGCAAACCGATGTCTCCTATGATCGATTGGATGAATTCTTCGTCGATCTCCCCTCCGGTTCTTCTTTCTTTCTCGACCTCCTTACCAAGTTTGTATTTGACGATCACATTTGTCAGAAGCTCATTTTCCTGTACCAATTCCTCGAGCACTTTGATATATTTTTCATGCACCTCGATCGCTTCCTGTAAAGCATCAGTCATCTCATTAAGCATCTGATCCGTGTTATCTTTTTCGCTACTCATACACACTCCCCCTTCTGCTGCTTTTGTATTCATTCTATTTGTATTGCATCCAAAATGAAATAAACTGATGGTTTATTACAGTTTCTCTTTATAGCCTGATATGAAAAGAATGGTATTTTAAATATGCGTGCAGCGAAATGAACACTTATGTTTGACACACAAAAAAGCGCACAGTATCGTACTATGCGCTATGTCAGTCACCTATGTACTTATAAAAGAATAGCTTTCAGAAAAAATCTACATTGTTCACAGTCAAAAGCGACGCAATGTGTGTTTTCGTAATGTGTTTTTATCAGCCGGTCCTATACATAATCCACAACGGTGACCCATTTGAGCAGGAATTCGCGCTCCTGCTCATTGCCCTTTACGGACTGTGAGGCCGCAACGATCGGCATCCACTTCTGCACGTACTGCCTTGCGGTATCCGTCTTTTTGCAGAACAGACTAAGATACTGCTCGGCCGTTTCCGTATCGCCTTTTAGGGAGAACAGCAGATAGGTCCTTGCGGCATCCGCGGACGCGTTCCCCTGCGTGGCATGCGCCCAGTCGATGATGTACGGGGTTCCGTCTTCCGTAATGATGATATTGGAAGGGTTAAAATCACCATGGCAGACTTTTGTGTGCTTGGGCATGCCGTTGAGTCTTGTGTGCAGGTCATAGCGAGTGGTGGCATCCAGCCCTGTCTGACTGATCTTGCGGTTCATTTTATCCTGCAGTTTATTCAGAAGCGGACAGGTCTGCTCAAACACTTTCATCTGCAGATCCACAAACAGGTTCAGGTATTCCTCCTTCTTTTCGGGATGCTCTTCCATCAGCTGCTGCAGGGTTTTCCCTTCGATATAATCATAGACGATCGCCCATTTCCCGTCGACCTTGGTCACTTCATGGATCTTGGGGATGTTCAGCGCGGTCTCTTCGATCCTGGCCTGATTCAGTGCCTCATTGAGCACGTCAGCCTTGGAATATTCCTCATTAAATACCTTGATGCAAAGATCTCCGTCACGGTAAACGGTTTTAGAAGGTCTTTTTGCGATTACTGTATCCAGTTTCATCTTGATTTTCCCTCCTTATCAATTCAGCTGTGCAGCGCCCGGTGTGGCGGCTTCTTCAAAGTTCTTTCCGTAATAAGCGTTTAAGTACATCTGCTTAATCTCACTCATCAGCGGGTATCTCGGATTTGCGCCGGTACACTGATCGTCAAACGCCTGCTCCGTCATATCGTCCAGCCTGTTCAGGAAGTCCTGTTCATCGGGAACGTATTCCTGAATCGTTGCCTTGATCCCGATCTTTTCCTTCAGTTCGTCGATC
>JAEEGL016429304.1_pt1 | contig 23255 bp, 18 predicted proteins | sample 9134231 | NCBI WGS metagenome assembly JAEEGL01 (sample SAMN16246548, study PRJNA631951) | gut metagenome | biome: gut microbiome; feature: rumen; material: fiber-attached | host: Bos | place: Iran: Karaj | collected 2018-10
TGGAGTATGCCGCAGGCGGCGTGCCTGAGCACTGGGCCTACTCGACGGCCAAGAGCATTCACGGCCCGTGGCACTACGAAGGCCGCATCACCGACGAGGCACCAGGCTCTTTCACCATCCACGGCGGCACCATCGACTTCAAGGGCAAGTCGTACCTGTTCTATCACGACGGCATCCCCTCTGGCGGCAACGGCTTCCGTCGCACCACCGCCTTCCGCGAGTTCAAGCGCATGAAAGACGGACGCATACCTAAGATCAACATTCAGGAGAAAAAGTAGGCTTAGAAGGGTGGGCGAGGGAAGGCCTTCCGCTCGCTCAATATGAATGGCCTGATAAGAAAAATGTAGTATGAGAAGAAACTTGGAATCAATACTGATTCCCTAAATCAATCCAGCTTGATTCTCTTGTTCAGATAGTAAGGAATGGCGATACTGGTGACATACAGGCGGACAAGTCGGTTGTCGATGCGCATCGTGAAGAATGGCGATGTGCATGTGTCGGCCCCCATCGGCTTGTCGCGCGAGAAGGTGATGGCGTTTGTCGAGGAGCACCGTGACTGGATCAACGAGGCGAGGAAAAAGACCTGCGAACGGCAGGAGCAGCGGACGGCGTTCTACGATCAGCTGCCGCTGGCCACCCGTGCGCAGGCCGATGAGGCGCTGAAGCGGTTGAAGGCCTTGGTGGAGCCGATGGTGGAACGGTATGCCAGGGAGATGGGCGTAAGGCCGAGCAGAGTCTATTACAAGCCCACGATCTCGCGCTGGGGGCAATGCAACGTCCGCGACCGCAGCATCTGCATCTCGGCCTATGTGTTGCTGCTGCCGGAGTGGTGCGTCGAGCATGTGGTGGTGCACGAACTGTGTCACCTCTTGGAACCCAGCCACAATGCCCGTTTCCATGCCCTCATGGACCGCTTCTTCCCCCGTTGGCGTGAGGCCCGTAAGGAAACGCGTCGAATCACTCTCGCTCGGCAGAGTTAATCTATCACTCGACTACCGTCTAGTTCCTCCTCGCTCGTCACTTCAATATAGAAACTGAACGGACGGAAGCCGTCGTTGCAGCTGATCATTGCACTCATGGGGTCCTTCATCCATCCGTCGTAAAAGTTGCCTTCGCCTCGGGCCAGCGACTCCACAAACTCGCGCATGGAGTACCAGGCCGATGGACACATACCTTCAGGCTGCTGGCCGTCGATTGAAATCCACTGCTGCCCCTCCCTGACATCGCAGGTGTGCTCAATCGGATTCTCGTATTTCGCCATCAAATCCTCATAGACCGTCTGGCGAATGGCTGTGATTTTTACTTTGTTCATAGATCTACCGACTATCTAATGGAAAAATGCCTCTGATTATTTGAAATTTTGCTTGATCACCCTATCGACGAGGGTCATGCCGTAGGTGTCATAGAGGTTGACGGCAGAGAAGCTGGGACTCTGCTCCATACCTGCGAAATCCATGTAGATGATGCCCACCGAGCCCGTGTGATCGGATAGCCAGTCGGCAGCCACCTTGTTGGCCGCAACGGCATTGTCGCGGTAGCTGTCGGAGAGCGGCATGACGAAGTAGGCCGACGGATAGTTGATGACCCATGCGGGCTTCTCGGCTGTCATGTCGCGAGCGGCGGCAGCTTCCAGCATGCGGAGCACGGCCTCGTCCTTGCCGTCGCGAGTGTCCTGTCCCCAGTAGTCCTGCACCCAGAGCGGTGTCTCCACGCCGTCAGCACCAGTAATGTGGCCCTTGGTCTGCTTCTCCAGCTCCACATCGTAAACCCACCCGTAGCAATAGCCGCCGATGGGCTGTTGGGCATACTCCTGACGCGAGAGCATCAGCACGTGGCCTCGCAACTCGCCCACCGTCAGACGAGGCTTGAAGTCGGCGAACAGGCTGCGGAACTCATCGCTGCTGACCAGCTCCGAATATGCCTTGCCCCAGGCTTCCTTGTTACTGGTGGCACTCAGATCGACCGTCAGTAGGCAGAACTCGGAAGGGTTGGCAGCCAGGAACTCCTTCAGCTGCTGGAAGAAATCACGGACAAGCATCTTTGTTGACATCATGCCGTGCGAGCAGCGCAGCACGCGGTTGCCGCCTTTTTCAAGCACATGCTCAGGGCGCAGGTCGAACACGCGCATGCCCACCTTCAGCTGTTCGCGAATGGTCAGGTCTTGCGTCTTGGAAGTGATCTCGGCCATCACGCTCAAGAGCTTCTCTTGCCAGCCTTCAGCCGTGCAGGCATCGTGACTGCCAGGCAATGAGAGGTCGGCCACGAGGCGGCTGTCATCCAGCGCCTTCATCCACTGACTGTTATCAACATCCGTAGGTTTGTAGTCGGCCACGTCGAACTTTTCGCCGCCATCGCCATTCCGCTCTGACAGATTGCTCAGCGCCGCCTCTGCCTCTTCGTCAGCACGTTCCAGCGTCAGCGTCTGCCCGTCTATGCCCGTGGCAGTAATCGTCTCGTCGGCATAGCGCACCGTCCATTGCTGCGGGTAGCTCTGACTCCAGTCGTTCGACAGGGAGATGTTGACCGTTCCCTCGGCTGTCGGACTATAGGAAAACACACCATAGCCCACAAGGCCGTGAACCATTACCGGTTCTACGCTGCCGTATTCGAAGAAAAAGCGTCGGAAGCTGCCGCAGCCGTCCTCCTGGAAGTCGTAAACATCAATCACGATGTCGTAGGCCGCTTCTGTGCTATTGTCTTCTTCGTCCTTGGCTGTTCCAGAGGCTTCGTAGATACTGTAAAACGACCGCCCGCTTAATTTCTGAGCCAGCGAAACGGGATCGACGTTTGTTGTCTGATTGTCGTCCTTGCTGCACGAGGTCAGCAGCATGGGTGAGCCGCAGAGGGTGATGATGGCGGCAAGCATCGCAAGATATTTCTTCATAGCTTCAAGTTTTTAAATACGGTTGTCTTTTCCTGTAGGAGGTTGACTTTCGACAAAGTCAAATGACGCTGTATACAGCAGTTACTATTTTGTACGCGTTTCGTCATGATGTCAGATATGATCCTCCTTGGCAATCACCCAGCGGTAAAGGTTGCAGCCGACGAAATTGCCCAATACCTCAGCAATATAGACAAGCAGCAAATCAATGCTATACATCTCAGGAACAGCCAGGAAATAGAAGGCATCGGCAATGGAGTGAGCAAAGCCGCAGAGAATGAAGACGGGAACGCCAAAGAGTAGGGGAAGGAATTTACCTTCACGGCCAAACTGGACGGCAGTTGTCATGATAAAGCCGCAACCAATGGCGAGCAGGAAACAGGCAAGAGGCCCTTTCGTCAGACGCGACTGGACGATGGCAAGGTCAGGAGGCAGAATGTCTGGCTGGGCATAGGTACAGACAAGGGCCGTAAGCGAACAGCCAATGATGTTTCCAAGAAGGACGGTCGCAAGCATAGACCAGTCGCCCTTGGCACGGATAAAACCTGCGGTACCCGTATAGAGCTTGAGTTTGTAATGGACAACGGCCAGAAGACCGAAAGCGAATAATACTGCACCGGCTACACCACCAACACGGAGGTTGACAACACAGCCGATAGAGATACAGATGCCAGCGATAATGGCTGAACGGAGAATGTTGATTTGCTGTTTCATGGGTGCAAATTAACGGAAAAAAACTGTAAAACTGCTACATTGCCACCAAAATTTAGCATTGTTTATGAGTAAACTGAAAAACGCCAAGCGAAAGCCTGACGTTTTTTGCGGAGAGAGAGGGATTCGCGCTCGGCCCGAAGGGACGCTTTTACAAAGCGGAGCGACTAAAAGAACGTGAGAACCCGGTTCGCATACGAAAAAAGCAGCAACCTAAGTTGCTGCCTTTTTGCGGAGAGAGAGGGATTCGAACCCCCGGTGCCTCTCAGCACGGCGGTTTTCAAGACCGCTGTAATCGACCACTCTACCATCTCTCCAGTGCTCGAATTGCTCAAAAGCGGGTGCAAAGGTAAGAAAAAGTTTCGAAAAACTTGGGTAGAGTGGTCGGATTTTTGTTGTGGCTTAGCGTTTTTTAACGATTTTCCGTTGCTTTGGTATCGTCTGTAGCTCCGTTGGCCTGCTCAATAGCGGTGCTGTCTATAGCTCCGGCGGTCTGCTCAACAGCGGTACTGTCGCTGGGCAGTTCGCCTACAACATCTTCGCCTGTAGAGCCATCAGGGGCAATGCCTCTGGTGCTGGCGTAATAACGATAGCTGTAGTCGTAGGTGTCGTTGGGCTCCACCACCTTGATCAGGTTGAAGGATGCGAGGTCATCGCCTGTGTCGTAATCCTGGAAGTAACCACGGAAGCGCGTGTTGCCGCCCACCTTGTAGGTGTCATAGTCGCGGATGATGACGGTGGCACCATCGTCGTATTCAATGATGATACGGCCATTGCTTACTGTCCAGTTGAAGTAGTTGCGATAGTAGCGACGGGTGGAATAGTTGTAGTCAATCTCGTAACCCGTGCCGCCACGCATTCCCTCGCGGACAAAAGAAATCTCAGTGTCGTAGTCGTTTGAGCGGTAACGGTCGTAATAGAAGTTGCCCTGAATAGTACCTTGCCACACACCTTCCATGTCGTAAGCCAGCATGGCGTCTTCATCACAGCTTGTCAGGGTCATTGCTGCCATGACGAGCATCATTGTATAAGTAAAAATCTTTTTCATACTCAAATCGTTTTTTAATTGGTTTACGCTGCAAAGATAAGACGTTTTCTGGCTCCAGACAAGGTGATTTTTCCTATTTCGCAGTAGGGAAATGCCTATTCTTGCGTTTTCTTGCCAAATTCGGGGTCAATCTTGATGAAGGCCGTCACGGCGAAGGTGATGCCGCAGAGCAACATGACCATCACAAAGAACTGCTGATAGCCCATCATGTCTTTCAGATAGCCAGAGGCCATGCCTGGGAGCATGAGTCCCAGATAGCTGAGGGCTGTGCAGAAGGCATAATGGGTGGTCTGGTAGCTGCCTTTCGAGAAATAGAGCATGTAGAGCGTGAGAGCCGTAAAGCCGAGACCATAGCCGAACTGCTCAATGAAGAGGCAGGCGCTGATGAGTCCCAGATTGCTCGGCATGACGAAGCTCATATACACATAGACGAGGTTGGGGAGCGTCAGGGCCAGAACCATGGGCCACAGCCATTTCTTGAAACCGTCGCGACCTGCAAGCATGCCGCCGAGGATGCCTCCCAGCGTGAGACCAATCATGCCCACGGTGCCGCTGGCCAGTCCAAACTCTTGCGGCGAGAGACCAAGTCCACCCTCCGAACTGGGTCGTGCCAGAAAGGTGATGCTCATCTTGAGCAGCAGGGCCTCAGGCAGACGATAGAACATGATGAACAGGACGGCGAACAACATCTCCTTGGGAGGGAGCTTCGCGAAGAATGTCTTGAAGGCTTTGACGATGCCCGTTGCCACCTCGTGGGCACTGGTGGGGCGAGGCTGGTCGGCATCGGCCTTGGGGAGGTAACGGGAATGGTAGAGCCAAATGGCGATGAACAGGCCTGCGGCACCATAGAACACAAGGCTCCAAGTGAACGCCACCTTGTTGCGGAAGATGAGCTGCAACATGCCTGCCAGCGAGATCAAAACGCCATTGCCAAGGATGACGGCCAGACGATAGAAGGTGTTGCGGATGCCCACAAACCAAACTTGATCGTGATCGTCGAGTTCCAACATATAATAGCCGTCGGCTGCTATGTCGTGGGTGGCGCTTGAAAAGGCCATGAGGAAAAAGCACGCCATGGTGCCTTGAAACCAGAAGGACGCATTGAGCGTGAAGGCCACACCTGCCAGTGACGCACCTAAGAGGAGCTGCATGGCGAGTACCCACCAGCGCTTTGTCCTGAATAGATCGACGAAAGGACTCCATAGTGGCTTGATGACCCAAGGCAGACCGAGCCATCCTGTGTAGAGTGCGATGTCGGTGTCGGTCATGCCAAGTTGCTGATACATGAACACAGCAACGGTCATTACAATCACGTTGGGCAGACCTTCTGCTATGTAGAGCGTGGGAATCCACGCCCAAGGGTTTGTTTTCTTTTCCATAGGTTCTTCTGTGAACATAGGTTCTTGATCTGTGGACATGGTTTCTTTATCTGTGAACATAGTTTCTTTATCTGTGAACATAGTTTCTTTATCTGTAGATGCGTTTTACTTCGGCTCCACGATAGTAGTAGAGCAGGATTTCTTCGTAGTTATAGCCTTGTTCGCCCATGACGGCGGCGCCTATCTGACAGAGGCCTACACCGTGGCCCCATCCTTTGCCTTTGAGGATGAAGCGGTCGCCCTTGCGCTCCACGTCGAAGGCTGAACTGTAGAGATGGCTCTCGCTCAGCGCACGGCGTATCTCCAGTTCCTTACCGATGGTGAAGGTGCGCTTCGTGCCGACAATCTGCAACTTCCAGATGCGTCCGCTCTTGCCGCGCTCCAGAGGTACGAGGTCGGTGATCTCGCCCAAGTCGAGTTTCAACTTGCGGTTGACCAGCTCGCTCAGTTCGGCCTGTGTGTATTCCACCTTCCAGCGATAGAAGTCGGGTGTCTCCTGGTCGTAGTCGTTGAGCACCTGACGAAGGATGCGCTTGTCAGACGTGTTGCAGAAGGGATCTTCGACAGAGACGAGATAAGGCTTGGGCGTGTCTTCCCAGCAGTACTGGAACTCCTCGGTGCGCCCACCGCAGCACTTCGAGAAACGGGCATCGCAGAGTTCGCCGCCGTAGGGGCTGGTCGAGTCGAGCGAGTCGCTGTAGATGAGCACCTGTCCGCGTGTGGCCTTGATGGCATCGGCCACCGAACGGCTGGTGGCACGCGTGATGCCCTGATAGCGCTGGCAGTGGTCGTCGGCACAGACATCGAAGAGTGTGTGGTCTTCGCGGTCGTACCATTTGATGAGCTCGTCATCTTTCTTGATGAACGAGAAGAAATTGTTGCCTCCCTCGCTCTGGCGACGCTTCTGCATCTGCGAGAGCAGCCATGAACGCGAGATGACGGCATGGGCCTTGAGCAGTTCAACCGACGAGGTGGCACTCATCTCGCTGGAGATGACGCTCTCCAGATAGTGCTCGGCAGGCAGCTCGTTGATGGCTACAATCCTGTCGGCATCGACCACCAGGCGCAAGGTGTCTCTGAAGGTCTGTGTCTCCTGTCGCTCCCAGTGGAAGTTGACGCCGATGGTCACATCGTGGAGTGAGAAGGAAGCCTTGTCGTTCTGGGGCACGAAGAGCAGCTCGCGATAGGTCTGTCCGTGCCAGAGAATGCCTCCGTCGGCCAGTTCTACGCTCTGCTCGCCAGTGATGGTCTCACCTTTGGCAATGTAGGAACCGTTGAGGGCGAAGGTGATTTTCTGGCCGCTGACGATGCCTACTGACACCTGTGGCTCCTTCTTGTCGAAGGTCAGCTGGCGCGTGTTGGGCTTGATGCCTTTCAGTTCTGCCTTCAGCTGCTGCATGTGAGCAGGTGTGATGGCACACTCCTGCAACACGCTGACGGCCTGTTCGGCTGTGAGCTGCTGGAAGTCGGACTCGCGTGGCGTGATGATGAGACCAGCCATATCGAGTGCTCCAGGGCTGATCATGAGTTGGCTGTCGCCTTCCTGATAGTAGCACTCAGGACGATGCTTCTCACGAGGGAAGATCACGCTGATCAGCTCGCCTTCGGCCTGACTGGGGCTGGAGGGCATCGCCTCTACCTGTCGCCAAGCAATGATGTTGAGGTCGTAGCGGCCTTCCTCAGTGAGCGCTTCGTAAAGGGCGGTGAACAGACGCTCGTTGGCGCGCTCTGTCTTGCTGCGGATGACGAGGGCAGGGCAGGGATAGTCATCGATAGAGGCCAGTTCTGCCTCATCGCCCACCTGGGTCAGCACGCTCAGGTTGCGGCTCAGCCGCTGCCATTCGGTCTGCAAGGGAAGGACGCCTGTGGTGCCTGCTTGCAGGTGAGCATGGTCAGGTGCTGAGGCTCCGCATTTCGGACCGTTGTAGAACACGGTCAGATCGGGGTAGCGCGACAGCAGCTTCAGCATCTCGCTGTACATCGACATGATGCTCTGTGGCTGATGGCGACGCATGGGAATGGTGAAATGCATGGGCAGGATGGGGAAGGGGTTGACCAGCAACTCATAGCGACCATCGATAAGCTTGTGCATCTGCACCTTGGGACGGTTCTGCTCGCAGAGGAAACAGGGACGCTCGGCAATGGCCTTCTTACTGATGTTGGCTCCTGTCGATACGATGCGGGCAGGATTGAACTGCACGCGCAGGGTGATGGTGTCGGTGGGCAGTTCGCGCGTCTGCACACCTGACAACTGACGGTAGCGCATGCGGGCATCGTCCCACACCTGTAGCTGGCGGTCGAAATAGCGGCTCACAGAGCTGACCACCGTCGTACCCAGGTTCTTGTTCTGGCGCTTGCGAGCCTGGATCTCCATCGTGCGCAGGCGATCCTTATAGAGATTGTTGGCATTCACACGGTCGATGGAGAGGGCGGCATCGCTGTTGCCACCCCAGCGACGGCAGAGGTACAGTTCGTCATAGATGCGTCCGATGCGGTAGTTGCGTGAGAAAGTCAAGCCCATCGCATAGTCCTCACCGTAGGAGGTGTTAGGCAGGCCAATCTCGCGGAGCAGCGGGGTGAAGAAAGCACGGGGGGCACCCAGACCGTTGATGCGCAGGGCGTTGTTGGGCCCGTTCTCGTCTGTCCATTCCTTGTGGGCGATCAGTCCTGGTGGCAACGTGTTCAGTTCGAAGTCGCACATGCGATAGCTGCCTACCACCATTGCTGCACGCTGCTTGCGGAAAGCCTCGACGATGGTCTGCAGGGTGCGGCTGGATGAATAGAGGTCGTCGGAGTCGAGCTGGACGGCAAAGCGTCCGCAGCGGCTATCGTTGACGGCCATGTTCCAACAGCCGCCGATGCCCAGGTCGGTACGCTCAGGCGTGAGCACGACCAGCGACTCTGACGCCAGCTCCTTGAGAATCTGGTCGGTGCCGTCGGTAGAGTGGTTATCGACCACGATGACATTATATTTAAAGGTGGTCTTCTGCCCCAGCGCACTCTTCACAGCGTCGGCAATGGTCTTCGCACGGTTGAAGACGGGAATGATGACAGAAGCCTCATAGTCGAAGTCCTGCTCGTCGAAGTCGATGGGGTAGTAGTTGGAGGTATCGACCAATGCACCTATCTCCCGCAGGTGGTTGGTGGCCACTTGCTCCATCTCTATCTGTACGTCGCGGTTGGCAGGGTTCACATAGTCGAACTGCTTCTCGCCCGAGGCGCGCAGGTCATCTTCAATCTCCGTGTAGAGCAGTTCGTTCAGATGCAGCAGTTGCCCCTGACGGCTGAGGAAAAGCCGCAGGTCGTAGAGGGCGGCATAGTTGTAGTCGGTAGCTGATGCCGCCGTTCCCCATTGGTGCAGCAGTTCGCTGCGCACCAGCAGCACGGAGCCAAAGTCGAAGTCATCGCGGATGGCTCCTTCCTGATAGTCGATGGCAGGATGCTTCTCCGTAGTCCAGGTGCCGTCGGCAGCTTTACGCTTCTCCCAGTGGTCGGCATAGACCATCGCGGCATCGGTGTCCTGGGCCACTCTCACCATGCGCTCCAGCGCACCGTCGCCCAGCGTCAGTGGTGTGGGCTTGGTGATGATCAGGGCGTAGTCGGTCTTGGCGATGGTCGCCACCTGGCGAAGCATCTGACTGGACGCGAGACGACTGCCTGCCAGACGAACGCAACCATCCAGCTGGATGTCGTCATCGTCGGTTTGCAGCAGGTAGATGCCTTTGACGGCTGTGCTCGGAAAAAATTGGTTCACATTTGCTTCGGCTACTGCTTTCTGGGCGGCCGGCAAGAAAATATCAACGGTTTTTCTCATGTTGCTTTTCGAATTTTCGTGCAAAAATACGGAATTCTGCTCACTTTACAAAACAAAAGGGAAATAAAAAGCAAAAGATTTTCATTCATTCTCTTTGCCACGTAAAAAAAATGCACTATCTTTGCATTCTCAAATAAGAATTTAACGTTAGATTTTAGAATAGCATGAGAGATCTTTTTCAAGCTTATCGCACTTTCTTCGGAAAGGGTGACGCACTTTATCAGCTATTTGCACCATACCGCATCTGTCCGTTGGGCGCTCACGTCGATCACCAGCACGGACTGGTGACGGGATTTGCCTTCGACAGCGGCATCGAGTTCCTTTTTTCAGCCACTGAGACGGGCAAGGTGGAGATGGCTTCCCTGTCGTTTGAGGGTCTGATGACCTTCAATGTGAACCGTCCTATAGATGAGAAACAGCAGAACTGGGGCGACTACCTGCGTGGTGCCGTTTGGGCTTTGCAGCAGGACTTCCAGTTGAAGCAGGGCGTGCGCGGCATCGTGCAAGGTTCGATGCCCATCGGCGGCCTCTCGTCATCGGCAGCGCTGCTTTGCGGTTTCGTGATGGCCATCGACAAGGTGAACTCCCTGGGGCTTTCGAAGATGCAGGTCATCGAGTATGCTTCGCGTGCTGAGCGTAACTATGTGGGACTGAACAACGGTATTCTGGATCAGGCCTGTGTGGTGCTTTGTGAGGCTGACAAACTGCTGTATCTCGATACGCGTACCTCAGAATATAAGCTCCTGCCTTTCGGCGACGGGAAGAAACCGCTTCCCTTCAAGTTGGGCATCTTCTTCAGCGGCGTGACTCGCAAACTGACGGGTACTGACTATAATCTGCGCGTCAGCGAGTGTAAGACGGCGGCTTGGATCATGCAAGCCTACGAGAATGAGCATCTGAAGGAGTTGCAGGACACGCGGTTGCGTGACGTGCCTGAAGAACTGTTCAATAAGTATCAGGACAAGATGCCTGAGCGTTTTGCCAAGCGTGCCCGCCACTTCTATTCTGAGTGTGACCGCGTGATTGACGGCGTGAAGGCCTGGCAGGAGGGTGACATCAAGAAGTTCGGAGAGTATATCTTCCAGAGCTGCGAGAGTTCGATGAACAACTATGAGTGCGGTTCGCCCGAGCTGATCGCCCTTTATAAGATTCTGCGTCAGACGGAGGGCATCTATGGCGGCCGATTCAGCGGCGCTGGCTTCAAGGGAGCCTGCATCGCACTGGTGGATCCTGCTAAGGAAGAGAGCATCCGTAAGAAGGTGACGGAAGAATACCTGAAGCAGTACCCCCAGTACAAGGACAGCTTTGAGCTCTTCTTCTGCGACCCCGCCAATGGCGTCGATTTCCTGTAGTTTCGTGTTAGCTGCGATTCCGTCGCAGATCCAAAGTGTTAGCTGCGATTCCGTCGCAGTCCCAAATTTAAAAACATAATGAAAACCATCGTAATAGCCGCTGGCTACGCCACCCGCCTCGGAGAGCTCACGAAGAACTTTCCGAAGCCCCTGCTGAAAATAGGCAACAGCACCATTCTGGGACGCATGCTCGACGATATCGACCGCATTCCTGAGATTGATGAACATATCGTCGTGACCAATCATAAGTTTGCCCACTTCTTCGAGGACTGGGCCAAGGAGCAGCACTACACCAAGCCCATCACCATCATTGACGATGGTACGGAGACCAACGACACCCGTCTGGGAGCCGTGTGCGACCTCCTGATGGCGATGGATCAGCTCCACATCGATGACGACATCCTCGTGGTGGCTGCCGACAACATCCTCTTCTTCTCGTTCCAGGAGTTCGTCGATTTCTTTAAGGAGAAGCAGACCTCCTGCATCATGTGCCACGAGCAGCCTTCGATAGAGAAGCTGCAGCGCACGGGTGTCATCGTCGTTGATGATCAGATGCGCGTGCTCAACATGGAGGAGAAGCCGCAGGAGCCGAAGAGCCATTGGGCCGTTCCACCTTTTTATATATATAAGAAGGCTGACCTCGAACTGGTGCGTCACTCCGTTGAGAACGGCTGTGGCAAGGATGCCCCAGGCAATTTGGCTCACTACATGGCCGACAATGCCACGTTGCATGCCTGGCCTATGAGCGCAGGCCGCTTCGACATCGGCAGTCTCGACACTTACTACGAGGCTGTGGAGAAATACGGAAAGTAAGGTGAAAAACAGAAAAGAACTGAACATATCATCATGGAAAGAATAGATTTAGCAGGAAAGAATATTTTTGTCACGGGTGCCGCAGGCTTCATCGGCTCTAATCTGGTGAAGCGCCTGTTCAAGGACGCGCCTACCGCCACCATCATTGGCATCGACAATATGAACGACTATTATGACGTGCGTCTGAAGGAAGCACGCCTCAAGGAACTGGAAACCAACCCGAAGTTTGTCTTTGTCAAGGGCGACATCGCTGACAAGGCCACGATTGACGGCATCTTCGCTGAGTATAAGCCTGCTGTTGTTGTCAACCTGGCTGCTCAGGCAGGTGTGCGCTACAGCATCACCAACCCTGATGCCTATATCCAGTCGAACCTCATTGGTTTCTACAACATTCTGGAGGCTTGCCGCCATTCGTATGACAATGGCGAGAAGGGCGTGGAGCACTTGGTCTATGCCTCTTCGTCGAGCGTCTATGGCTCGAACAAGAAGGTGCCTTACTCCACGGATGACAAGGTGGATAACCCCGTCAGCCTCTATGCTGCTACGAAGAAGAGTAACGAGCTGCTGGCCCATGCCTATTCGAAGCTCTACAACATTCCTTCCACAGGCTTGCGCTTCTTCACGGTCTATGGCCCTGCCGGTCGTCCGGATATGGCTTATTTCGGCTTTACCAACAAGCTGGTGGCAGGCAAGACCATCCAAATTTTCAACTTCGGCAACTGCAAGCGCGACTTCACCTATGTCGATGACATCGTAGAGGGTGTGGTGCGCATCATGCAGGGCGCTCCTGAGAAGAAGAATGGTGAGGACGGTCTTCCCTTGCCTCCCTATAACGTCTATAATATCGGTAACAACTCGCCTGAGAACCTGCTCACGTTCGTCGATATCCTCCAGCAGGAACTGATCCGTGCAGGTGTCCTGCCTGCCGACTATGATTTCGAGGCACATAAGGAACTGGTGCCCATGCAGCCAGGCGACGTGCCTGTGACCTTTGCCGACACTTCTGCGCTGGAGCGTGACTATGGCTTCAAGCCCAGCACCTCCTTGCGCGATGGCCTTCGTGCCTTTGCCGAGTGGTATGTCAGCGACGCTAACCCCTTGAAGAAATAGGAAATAACCCTTTGAAGAAATAAGAATGGATATGGACGGAGCCAAAGAGGTGCTTCTGGGAAAGAGCGTAGCCGAGCTGAAAGACATCTGTCGTTCGCTTGGATTGCCCGCCTTTACAGGTGGGCAGGTGGCTAAGTGGCTCTATGACAAGCATGTTGAGCGCTTCGACCAGATGACCAACCTGTCGAAACAGGGACGCGAGAAGCTGGCCGAGCACTATGAGGTGGGTGCGATGCCGCCCATCGACTGCCAGCGCAGCGTCGATGGCACCATCAAGTATCTCTTTCCTGTCAGGTGTTCTGACAGTTGTGACCCCAGTAAGACGTCCTCTTCAGCCAGTTGCGACCCAGTCGCAACCAACAAGACAGCCTCCTCCGCAAGTTGCGACTCAGTCGCAACCCACAAGACCCGCTTCGTCGAGACCGTCTTCATCCCTGATGGCGAGCGCGCCACGCTCTGCGTGTCGTGTCAGGTGGGGTGCAAGATGAACTGCCTGTTCTGTCAGACAGGAAAGCAGGGCTTCGAGGGACAGTTGACGGTGGCTGACATCCTGAACCAGATCTACTCGCTGCCTGAGCGCGAACAGCTGACCAACGTGGTGTTCATGGGACAGGGCGAGCCGATGGATAATCTCGACAATGTGTTGCGTGCCACGCAGATTCTCACTTCCGATGACGGCTATGCCTGGAGTCCCAAGCGCATCACGGTGAGTTCGGTGGGCGTGAAGGGTAAGCTCAAGCGCTTCCTCGACGAGAGTCAGTGCCATGTGGCCATCTCCATGCATTCACCCCTGCACGAACAGCGTCAGGAGCTGATGCCTGCCGAGAAGGCCATGCCCATCGCAGAAACGGTGGAGCTGCTGCGCCAGTATGATTTCACCCATCAGCGCCGTTGCTCCTTTGAGTATATCTGTTTTGGCGGTCTCAACGACTCGCTGGCTCATGGCAGGGAGATCCTCAATCTGGTCAAGGGTTTGGAGTGCCGCATCAACCTGATTCGCTTCCACGCCATCCCAGGCGTTGACCTGCCCGCCTCCGACGAGCACCGCATGGAACAGCTACGCGACTTCCTGACGGCTCGAGGCGTGTTTACCACCATCCGTGCCAGTCGCGGACAAGACATCTTTGCCGCTTGCGGCCTGCTGTCAACAGACCGGAAACTGCGTGCCGCAGTCAACCGCTTAGAATCAACAATATAACTACTATATCACATGCAAGAAAGAAGAATAAGAGTAGCCATCACGCATGGCGATACAAATGGAGTGGGCTATGAAGCCATTCTCAAAACCCTTAGCGACCCCGCGCTGCTGGAGCTTTTCACACCCGTGGTCTATGGCTCGCCCAAAGTGGCTTCCTATCATGCCAAGGCGCTGGACATTGAGCCTGATTTCGCTATTATCGATGATGCCAGCGAGATCAAGGATGATTGCGTGAACCTGCTGAACTGCTTTGGCGAGGAGGAGATCAAGGTGAGCTTCGGTGAGGCCACCCAGGAGTCGGCCAGCGCAGCCATCCGTGCCCTCGACCGTGCCATTGCCGATTATCAGAATGGCGCTTTCGACGTGTTGGTCACCTCACCCGTGAACCGCAGCACCATCGCTGGCTTCAATGGTCATGCCGACTATCTGGAGCGTAAGCTCAGCAGCAAAGGCAAGGGCATCAGTATCCTGATGAACGACGATCTCCGCGTGGCGCTGGTTACCAACAATGTGGCCGTGAAGGATATCTCGGAGGCTATCACCAAACAGAAGATTGTGGAGAAAGGACGCCTGCTCCATGAGGCTTTGCGTCGCGACCTGCGCATCTCCAGTCCGCGCATTGCCGTGCTGTCGCTGAATCCGCGTTGTGGCGAAGACGGTGCACTAGGCGAAGAGGAGCAGGAGGTCATTGCCCCTGCCATCGCCGAACTGGAGGCTCAGAACATTCAGGCCTTCGGCCCCTATGCCGCCGATGCTTTCTTTGGTCGTGCCGACTACTATCGTTTCGATGGCGTGTTGGCCATGTATCATGATCAGGGCATGGCTCCCTTCAAGACGCTCGCTCCTGAAGATGGCGTGCGCTTCACGGCTGGCCTTCCTATCGTGCGCACGGCTCCTGCCTATGGCGTTCATTTCGAGTTGGCCGGACAGAATAAGATGGATGCCAGTTCGATGCGTCATGCCATCTATCTGGCCATTGATGCCCTGCGCAACCGAGCCAGCTACGACGAACCCTATCAGAATCCGCTGCCCAAGCTCTATCATGAGAAGCGTGATGAGAGTGAGAAGGTGCGCTTCAACGTGCCTCGTCAGAAGGAGCGCGCTGCTGACGCTTCAGCAGGCTCTGCCCCTGCCGATGCCCCTAAGGCAGCCTCGGAAACGACCCAAGATTCTGCGAAATAATTGCTTTTTTCTGCCAAAATTGCAGCTATCTCAAAAATAATGTGTAATTTTGTCAGCTCAAATGGAAAGTTCTGAAAGAAAGAAAGAGCTACAAGGCATCAAACAACGGTACAAAATCGTAGGCAACTGCGAGGCTTTGAACCATGTGCTCGACGTCGCACTCCAAGTGGCGCCGACCGATTTGTCTGTGCTGATTGTTGGCGAGAGTGGTGTGGGCAAGGAGATCATTCCGCGCATCATCCACGATAATTCTCCCCGTCGCAGGGAGAAGTATTTCGCCATCAACTGCGGCTCTATTCCTGAAGGAACCATCGATTCTGAGCTCTTCGGCCATGTGAAAGGTTCGTTCACGGGCGCCATTAACGACTCGCCCGGCTATTTCGGCGTGGCCAACAAGGGCACGCTGTTCCTCGACGAGGTGGGCGAGCTGCCGCTGGCTACGCAAGCTCGTCTGTTGCGCGTGCTGGAGACGGGAGAATACATTCCCGTAGGTGCCACTGAGGTGAGGAAAACCGACGTGCGCATCGTGGCCGCTACCAATGTGAACATCCGCAAGGCCATCAGCGAGGGCCGCTTCCGTGAAGATCTCTACTACCGTCTGAACTCCATCCCCATCCAGATGCCGTCGCTTCGTGAGCGCGGTGAGGACATCGAACTGCTGTTCCGTCTCTTCGCCATGCAGATGGCAGAGAAATACCGCATGGAGCGTGTGACGCTCACCGACGAGGCCAAGCAGATGCTGATGCGCTATAAGTGGCCGGGCAACGTGCGCCAGTTGAAGAACATCACAGAGCAGATCTCCATTCTGAGCAAGGAGCGTGTCATCACGCCTGAAGTGCTGGCCAAGTTCATTCCGCAGGACAAGGAGAGCACCCAGCTGGCTGTGGTCAACCAGGGTGGGGGCGACCACTCGTTTGAGAAGGAGCGTGAGATCCTCTATAAGATCCTCTTCGAACTTCGCGGCAACGTCAACGATATGCGTCGTGAAATGGGTTTGCTGAAGAAGCAGCTCGACGAGGTGCAGGGCAATCCCAAGACCATCATCGGCGCGTCAACGCCAGCCCCCATCCAACCCATCCAGCCCATTCAGCCCATTCACCCCATGACCTCCAATCTCGAGGACGCTGAGGCCGAGGAGTACGTGGAGCCGACACCCGAACAGGAGAACCTGAACCTGAACGAGCTGAGTCGGCAGATGCTGGAGAAGGCACTGGAGCGCAATGGCGGCAACCGCAAGAAGGCTGCGCAGGAGCTGGGCATCAGCGACCGCACGCTCTATCGCCGTCTGAAACAGTATGGCATGATGGTCGTGCTGCTGTTCTGCTTCCTGCTGCCGTTCACGTCGTGCAGCGTGAGCTACAAGCTCAACGGTGCCAGCATCGACTATACGAAGACCAAGACCATACAGATTGCTGAGTTCCCCATTCGAGCCAGCTATGTGTGGGGCCCGATGGCCAATATCTTCAACAATCAGTTGAAAGACCAATATGCCAATCACACGAAGCTCGTGCAGGTGCGCCGCAATGGCGATCTCCAGCTGAGCGGAGAGATTGTGCGCTATGAGCAGCGAAACAAGGCCGTCTCGGCTGAGGGCTATTCGGCCATGACGGAGCTGTCGATGACGGTCAACGTGCGCTTCACGAACAGCAAGAAGCACGACGAGGACTTCGAGCGGCAGTTCACCGCGACTGCCAGCTATGAGACCACCCTGTCGCTCAACTCAGTGCAAGAGGAACTGGTGACCCAGATGGTGAAGGACATTACCGACCAAATCTTTAATGCCACAGTAGCCAACTGGTAGGTTGGGTGTTGGGTGTTGGGTGTTGGGTGTTAGGTGTTAGGTGTTGGGTGTTAGGTGTTAGGTGTTGGGTGTTGGTGGAATGGCTGACTACAATTAAGGAAATGAAAATATGGAACTGACAGAACTGATAAAACATCCTGAGCAACTGGACAGAGAGACGCTCTATGAGCTTCGCTCCATGCTCGCTTTGTATCCGTATTTTCAGACGGCTCGCCTGCTCCTGCTCAAAAACGAGTATCTGTTGCACGACCCTTCGTTTGACGAGGATCTGCGCCGTGCGGCCATCTATATCACCGACCGCAAGACCATCTTCCAGATGATAGAGGCTGGCCATTATCAGTTGCAGCCAACAAAGCGGGAGAATCCTGCTGCTGCGACGGAGACGGCCACGGCCGAGACACGCTCCAGCCGCACCATTTCGCTCATCGACAACTTCCTCGAGTCGCTGCCCAAGGAAACGGGCGATGGCGAAAAGACCCCCAAACGCAAGCCTACTCCTGCTGATGCAGCCGTCGATTATGTCGCTTATCTGCTGGAGAGCGAGAGCGAGGAAGAGCGCAAGCAGGCGCAGGAGGTGCCTCAGTTGAAGGGGCAGGATCTGATTGATTCGTTTATCGCAAATGATAAAGGAAAGATTACACTCAATGAGCATCCTACCTTGACACCCGATGTAGAGGAACCTGCGGAGGGAAAAGAGGGGAAAGAAGGCTATTATACCGAGACTTTAGCCCGAATCTACATTAAACAGGGCAGATATTCAAAGGCTTTAGAAATTATTCACCGATTAAGTTTGCAATATCCAAAAAAAAATGTTTACTTTGCAGACCAAATTCGATTTCTCGAAAAATTGATAATTAATAATAACAAAAAAACAGTATAAGAAATGTACACATTTTTCGTATCATTAATTGTAGTGGCAGCAATCGTGATGATCTTCGTCGTGCTGATTCAGGAGTCAAAAGGCGGTGGCCTGGCTTCTAACTACGCTTCGTACAACCAGATTGGTGGCGTTCGTAAGACCACCGACTTCATTGAGAAACTCACTTGGGGATGTGCTATCTTCATGGTGGTGGTGAGCATCGCATGTGCTTATGTCGCTCCCAAGGCTGATTCAGCAGGTTCAGTGATGGAGGGTGTCGAGGATCCCATCGCCAATCCTAACACGCTGCCTGGCTTCGGTGCTGCTGAGCCCGCTCAGGATGCTCCTGCTGCTGCTCCTGCTGCTGAGACTCCCGCTCAGGACTAATTCCATTCTAAACGGATTCATTCGTCGGCCTTGCGTTCGACCTTATCATCATTGTTGACACATTGAAGTTACGATTCACCATAGACTATCGCACCGAGTGGGGTCAGCAGCTGGTGGTAGCCCTTAGCTATCACTCGCAGGATGGAAGTGAGCGCATGGCCCGATTAGTCATGCAGACTGAAGACGGTGAGCGCTGGGGAGCAGAAACCTCAGTGCTGGAGAGCCGTCGCAGTCCGATTGAGTCGTTCACCTATTATTATTTAGTCGAAGACGCTGACGGCACGGAGTTGCGCCGTGAGTGGAACCTGGTGCCTCGCACGTATGCCTTCGACTCTTCTAAGACTTTTACGATGGCTGACCAGTGGCGTGATATGCCGCTGAACAGCCATCTTTATACTTCGGCCTATGGCGTCAGCACCTCGGCTTCTCGAAAGAGTGCTGCTCGCGCTGGACAGCAGCCAGGCGCTCTGCGTCCGCTGAAGTTGCCCTTGTTCCGTAAGACCATTCTTTTCCGTGTGTCGGCTCCCCAGTTGAAGGAGGGGCAGTCGCTGGCCATCGTCGGCAGTCATCCGGCTCTTGGTTCGTGGAATCCCACGCGCTATCTGCCGATGGAACCTGTGGGCGTGAGCGACTGGATGCTGACGCTCAACGTCGATTGGCTGGGACTGCCGCTGGACTATAAATATGTGGTGGTTGATCCTGCGAAGCACGAGTTGTTGGCGTGGGAAGAGGGCGACAACCGGTCGGTCAATGAGGAACTGAGCGATGGAGAGGTCTATGTGACCTATGGTGCGCCGCTCCGCATCGCCGAGAGCCCTTGGCGGGTGGCGGGTGTCTGTGTGCCTGTGTTCTCTTTGCGGAGCGAGCAATCCTGTGGCGTGGGCGACTTTGGCGACTTGCGCCGCTTCGTGGAGTGGGCCGCTGCCACGGGCATGCGCTGCATCCAGCTGCTGCCGGTCAACGATACGACCGTCACAGGCCAGTGGAGCGATTGTTTTCCTTATAACATTATTTCCGTCTTTGCCCTTCATCCTCATTACATCGACCTCAATGCCTTAGGCGCTTTGAAGGATAAGCGCCGCATGACCGCCTTCCGTCGCCGTCAGGGCGAACTGAATGCGCTGGCCTATAGTGACTATGAGGCGGTGGAGAGCGTGAAGACCGATTATCTGCTGACGTTCTTTGCTGAACAAGGCGGGAAAACGCTGGAGTCGGCCGACTTCAAGGCGTGGATAGAGACTAACCGCTTCTGGCTGGAGCACTATTGCGCTTTCTATGAGGAGCACCAGCGTCAGCGACAGAACAAGCCGTTGCCGCCCCATTTCGTGGAGTTCCTGCAGTATCACCTGCACCTTCAGTTGAAGGCTGCCGCCGATGCTGCCCGCAGTCAGGGCATCTTCCTCAAGGGCGACCTGCCCATCGGCGTCAGTCGCCAAAGCGTGGAGACGCAGGCCTATCCCGACTTCTTCCATCTTGACATGCAGGCGGGTGCCCCTCCCGATGTCTTTGCCATGCAAGGGCAGAACTGGGGCTTCCCCACTTATCGCTGGGATGGAGAAGTGAGCGTGAGCGCAAAAGCTGGCGAAAAGGTCGCCATCTCGTCGCTCACCGACTGGTTCCACCGCCGTTTAGAGCAGCAGGAGCAGTATTTCGATGCCCTTCGCATCGATCATGTGCTGGGCTTCTTCCGTATCTGGGAGATTCCTTCCGACCAGCTCTTCGGCACGATGGGCCATTTCTCACCCGCTCTGCCGCTGACGCCAGGCGATATTGAGTATTTCGGACTCTCGTTCCGCAGGGATTTCCTGACTAAGCCGTTCATCAATGATACCATCGTTGACCGCGTCTTCGGCATCCACGCCCAGTATGTACGCGACACGTTCCTGGAGCGCAAGGCTTACGGCCTTTACGACCTGAAGCCCGAGGTGGCCTCGCAGCGTAAGATTGAGGCCTTGTTTGCGGAGCGAGGCGACGAGAACAGTCTTTGGATTCGTGACGGACTCTATCGGCTGGTGGCCAATGTGCTGTTTCTGGAAGATCCGCGCCAGCCCGACATGTACCATCCCCGCATTCAGGCCTATAAAGAGCCCGTGTTCGAGGCTTTGAACATGGAGGAGCGCGATGCCTACATGCGGCTCTACAATAATTTCTTCTACCAGCGTCACACCCTGTTCTGGGGTAAGCAGGGCTACGACCGTCTGACCGCCCTTTTCGGCACCACCCACATGCTCATCTGTGCCGAGGATCTGGGCATGATGCCCGACTGCGTGGCTCCCGTCCTCGATGTGCTGCGCATCCTGACTCTTGAGATTCAGCAGATGCCCAAGCAGAGTGGGGTGGAGTTCACTCATCTGGATGGCAACCCCATCCGTTCCGTGGCTACCATCTCTACGCATGATATGGCGCCCATCCGTCTGTGGTGGGAGGAACAGCCTGAACGGGCCCAGCGCTTCTATACGACGATGTTGCAGAAGCAAGGCCGCGCGCCTGAGCATCTGCCAGCCCATCTGGCTGAGGAGATGATTGCGCGCCACCTCTATTCGCCCTCCATGCTCTGCATCCTCTCGTTGCAGGACTGGCTGGCTATGGATAGCGAACTGCGCTCGAAGAATCCGCGTGAGGAGCGTATCAATGTGCCCAGCGACCCCTTCAACCGCTGGCAGTGGCGCATGCACCTCACCATCGAGCAGTTGCTGAAGGCCGACCGCATGAACGGCAAACTCAAGACCATGATTACCCGTAGTAAGAGATAGACGCGTCATCACGTCATCACCAACTCGATAAAAAAGCAAAGCGATGAAAAGAATCTGTATTGTGGCAGGTGCCCGTCCGAACTTCGTGAAGGTGGCTCCTTTGATGCGTGTTTTTGAGAAGACGCAGCATGCAGCGTGTACGCTGATCTATGCAGGGTGTGAGGATGACCCCACGTTGGAGCCGTCGCTCTTCGATGATCTTCAGATGCGCCGTCCTGATGTCTATCTGGGTGTCGATAGCGTGAATCTGAACGAGATCACTAGTCGCGTGATGGCAGCCTTTGATGCCTATCTCGCTGAGCATCAGACCGATGTGGTGATTGTGGTCGATGATCTCGCCTCCACGATGGCAGCCGCCATCGTCACCAAGAAGCGTGGCGTGCAGTTGGCCCACTTGGTGGCAGGCACCCGTTCTTTCGACATTAGCATGCCGAAGGAGATCAACCGTCTTGTGATCGATGCCCTCTCCGACTATCTCTTTACTGCTGGAGTGAAAAGCAACAGCGTGGCCACCCGCGAACAGGGCGATAAGGGTCAGACCTATATGGTGGGAAACATCCTGATGGACACGCTCCGTTTTAATTACGACCGTCTGCGCAAGCCCTCGCTCGACATCGAGGCCGACCAGTATCTCGTCTTCACCCTGAACCGCAAGGCGCTGCTGGCCGATGAGGCTCACCTCAAGGAGGTGCTTGAGACCATGCTGGCTGCTGCCGACGGATTCCCCATCATTGCGCCGCTGCGCGGAGAAGCCCGTGACGTGGTGAACCGTCTTGCCCCTCAGGTCAGAACTGTCGATCCGCTGTCTTATCTCGAGTTTGGCTGGCTCACGGCTCATGCCCGTGGTATCATCACCGATAGCGGCAATGTGGTGGAGGAGGCCACCTTCAATAGCGTGCCTTGTATCACGCTGAACAGCTATACCGAGCATCAGGAAACGGTGACCGTGGGTTCCAACGAGCTCGTCGGCGGTGATGTCCGCTTGCTCTCCGAGGCCTTACAGCGCATGCTCAGGGGTGAATGGAAAAAGTGCGCTCTTCCTGATCGTTGGGATGGACGTACCGCCGAGCGTATCGCTCAAATCCTTCTTGCCTGAGCTCGAGCGCTCATTTCCATTTCTCATTTCTCACTTCTTGCGTCCCTTCGGTAGCAAGCGACCAGAGGTCGAGCGCTCATTTCTCATTTTCTGGATGTACCTGATCTTGGCTCCCAGCGTCTGCCAAGCTGTTTCCAGTGAGTCGCGGCGGGTGCGCAGCTCGTTCAGTTTCTTCACTTCGGCCGACTGGTCGTTCAACTGCGTAGCGTGAGCCATCACCCAGGCGTGTTGCTTGTCGTGCTCAGCTTTCGCTATCTGGAGCAGACTATCCACCACGGCCAGCTCCTGTTGAGTGGCTTTCAGCGTGGAGTCCTGTTTGTTGACGAGTGCTGCCTTTCGGGCCTCAATCTCGTCGCGTCTCGACTTGTTGCCGCAGGCTGCTACAACCATCACGGCAATCAGAAAACAAATCATCTTTTTCATAACTGGATGCAAAAGTACGAAAAAACAAGTTAAGCACAAAAGGAAAAGTCCATTTTTTGTTCATTTCCGAAGCAGCGTTGTGCGTCAAGTGCATTTTAATTGATTTCAAATGCATTCTAACCGGTTTCAAATGCATCTGAACGCGTTTCAAGTGCGTTTGACACTTTGCCGCTGCATCTTGAATGCGGGTGCGAAGGTACGACATTCCCATTGCGGTTCACGAATGAAACACGAAGTTTTTATATATTGTCTGCGACGCAACACAAATATCCACGAATAACCATAAATGTCTCATAAATATTTATGATTAATTACTGCGTTCCTCGTGGGTCTTCGACAAATCTCGTGGATATTTGTGTAGCGTCGCAGACAAAAGACACGGGTTATTCAATGTGCGCAAAGAAATAGCGCGGTCATTTGGTCAAGGTCATTTGGTCAAAATCGAAAA
>JAEEGL014822819.1_pt1 | contig 23254 bp, 20 predicted proteins | sample 9134231 | NCBI WGS metagenome assembly JAEEGL01 (sample SAMN16246548, study PRJNA631951) | gut metagenome | biome: gut microbiome; feature: rumen; material: fiber-attached | host: Bos | place: Iran: Karaj | collected 2018-10
GGCGCAGGCGCAACGGACTCCGGCCGGGGTTCCGGAGCGGGAGCCTGGGGCGACGCGGCAGGAGCCTTGGGCGCCGCGGCCGGTTTTTTCGGCGCCGCGGGAGCGGAGGCCGGTGCCGCCGGGGCGGGGGCCTCGATGCCCGGACGCCGGACCAGGAAGCTCAGTTTCATCAGCAGGAATTCCACGTGCAGGCGGGGCGCCACCGCCGCCTTGTACTGCGACTCGCAGAGCTGCGACGCCTCCAGGGCGCTGTACAGGAAGCCGACGGAGCAACGGGCGGCCTGCTCGGCGTACCGCTTCCGGGTGGATTCGGGCAGTTCGAGCAGCGGGTCGAGCCCGCCGCAGCGGCTTACCAGCAGGTTGCGGAAATGCGCGCTGAGCGAAGCGACGAAATGCAAGCCGCCGAGCCCCTTGGAGAGGATCTCGTCGAAGGTGCGCAGGGCGGTCCCGTAGTCTCCCTGCAGGAAGGCGTCCACCAGGGAGAAACTGTATTCATCGTCCAGGACGCCCAGGTTCTTGATGACGTCCGCATATTTCACGTCCGTGCCGCAGAAGGCGACGGTCTGGTCGAACAGGGTCAGCGCATCGCGCATCGCCCCGTCGGCCTTCCGCGCAATCACGTGGAGGGACTCGTCGTCGATCGTGATGCCTTCCTTCGAGGCGATCCCGCGCAGGTTGCGGACCATGTCGGGCACGCTGATGCGGCTGAAGTCGAACGTCTGGCAGCGGGAGAGGATCGTCGGAAGGATCTTGTGCTTCTCGGTGGTGGCCAGGATGAAGATGGCGTGTGCCGGCGGCTCCTCCAGCGTCTTCAGGAAGGCGTTGAAGGCCGCGAGGGAGAGCATGTGCACCTCGTCGATGATGTAGACGCTGTACTTGCCCACCTGCGGCGGAATCTGCACCTGGTCCATCAGGGTCTTGATATCGTCCACGCCGTTGTTGGACGCGGCGTCCAGCTCGTGGATGCAGTAGGAGCGTCCTTCCTGGAAGGAACGGCACGATTCGCACTCCCCGCACGGGTCCATCCCCTCGGAAGGATGCGCGCAGTTGATCGCCTTCGCGAAGATGCGCGCCGTCGTCGTCTTTCCGACGCCGCGGGGGCCGCAGAAGAGGTAGGCGTGCGCGAGTTTGCCCCCGATGATGGAATTCTTCAGGGTGCGGGCGATGTTGTCCTGGCCGATCAAGGTCTCAAACGAATCCGGCCGGTATTTCCTGGCTGATACGATATATTCTGACATAGTATACAAATGTACACAATTATTCGCAATTTCGTATCTTTGTCTCATAACTCGGCACGAAGTATGAAGAAATCTTCTCCGGCTGCAAACAAGATCATCATGAAACGCTTATCTGCCATATCGCTGCTCTGCCTCGTCGGATGCATGCTCTGCCTGGACGCCTTCGGCCAGGCCCAGATCACCACGCGCAAGGAGAAGCTCAAGGACATGACGACGCGGATCACGAAAGTCGTGGTTCCCGGAGACGAAATGATGGCCGAAGCCATCAAGGAAAGCGTCTCGATGGAATGGACCCTGTCCCCCTTCGAATTCTGCACGCCCGCAGAATTCGACGCCATGAAGACGAACCCGGCGCACTATTTCCTGCTGCTCGCCGACAAGGACGGCATCCGCTCGCTCGCCTTCGTCAAAGGCGGGCCGGAAGCGGCCCAGGGCGTGGACGCGATGCTGCTGGTCACCGCGTTCCCCCTTGCCGACGCGCAGACCCCGTCGGGGCGGGAGTTCATCATCCTGCCCGCCGTCATCGACATCATCCAGGACCTGGCCGGCGGCCTGATCCGCTCGGAATTCAAGGCGTACGCCAAACTGTCGAAATACAACCGGAACTTCTCCAAGCTCCGCACCAAGACCATCCACCTCGACCGGGAGGACATCGCCTCCACCGTGGGGCGCAAGGTCCTTGACGAACTGGACGAGGACATCCTCCTGGAAGACGAAGGAACCGTGAACGAGGCCTTCACCCAGGCCGCCTACAACGGCATCGTCAGTTTCGTGGTGTCGCCCGCCGAGCCGGTCGCCGGCGCGCCCTGCTACAAGATGCTGATCGGGACGGACGACCACCAGCTCTACTATATCCAGAAACACAAGATCTCGGCCCGCAAAGGCAGGGGCTTCCTCGCCGGCGACCTGAAGAAAATCCGGAAAGTCAGATAATGCGCACCGGCAAAACGGACTGCGGGCTGCTGTACGCGGTCAAGAAAAGCGGAACAGCCGTCGGATACTGTTCGCTGAGCATCCGGTGCGGCACCCGTGACGAAGCGGGGTTCCACAGCGGCATCGCCCACTTCACCGAACACGCCCTCTTCAAAGGGACGGCGAAAAAGAGCGCCCGCGTCATCAACAACTACCTCGACCGCCTGGGCGGTGAACTGAATGCCTTCACGACCAAGGAGGAGATCGTCCTCCACGCCACCGTGCTGGGCGAAGACACCTTCAAGGCGGCGGCGCTGCTGCTCGAACTGGCCACCTGCCCCACCTTCCCCAGGGAGGAGATCGAGACGGAGCGCGGGGTCGTGGCGGAAGAGATCCGTTCGGCGAAGGACAGCCCGGCCGACGACATCTACGATGCCTTCGAGGGGGCCTGTTTCGAAGGCCACCCGCTCGGCGGCCCCATCCTGGGCACCGTCGCGAGCACCCGGAGGATCACCTCGAAGGAACTCGCCCGCTTCTGCGCGGCGCATTTCCATCCCGGCCGGATGGCCCTGACCGTCGTGGCCGGAGAAGACGAAGCGCGCCTGGAGAAGAAAGTCCTGCAGCTGGCCGCGAAGACCTTCGGGGCGGCAGCCGCGCCGGCGGACCTGCCGTCCCGGGCGCTGGCGCCCGCTCCCTTCCGGACGTTCGACGTGACCCTGGACAAGCGCAACCACGAAGTGAACGCCATCCTCGGCGGCATGGCGCCCTCCCTCGCGGACGGGCCGCGCCGGTTCGCCGCCATCCTGCTGGCGAACATCCTCGGCGGTCCGGCGTCGAACTCGCTGCTGAACGACCTGCTCCGCGAACGGAACGGATGGGTGTACGGCGTCGAGTGCTCGTATGCGCAGTATGCCGACGCCGGCCTGGTCGCCGTCAGCCTGGGCTGCGAGCGGCAGAACCTGGACAAGTGCCTGCGGGGCGTGGACGACGTCATCCGGAAGATGCAGGAGAACCTCCTGTCGGACAGGCAGTTGCGCGCCGCGAAGAAACAGCTGCTCGGACAACTGGCCATCGCCTCGGAAAGCGGCGAGAGCCAGTGCCTGTCGATGGGGAAGAGCCTGCTCTCGTTCGGCCGTGTCGCGACGGAACCCGAGCAGCGGGCGGCCGTCGAAGCCGTCACGGCGGAAGACCTCCGCGACCTGGCCGGAAGCATCTTCGATCCGGAAAAACGCAGCCGGATGATCTATCTCTGACCCGTTTCCGGGCATATCGGAACTTTTTAGGAGGTGAGACTCGCAGTTTCACCTTTTTTTGCTAATTTTGAGCAAACTGCATGATACCCATGAAACACAAACACCTGCTTCTGCTGGCCGCCCTCCTGCTTGCGGCCGCCTGTACACCCCGGAACAAGGATCTTACCCTGCAAACGAAAGTGCCCGCCCGGCCCGCCGGGCAGGAGAACGTGCTCGGACTGACCGTCCCCGCCATGGACACCGTCCGCATCGGCGTCGTCGGCATCGGCGGCCGAGGAAGCGGCGCCGTCACCCGCCTGACGTATGTCCCCGGAACGAAGATCACCGCGCTGTGCGACGTCCGCCCCGAAAGGGTGGAATGGGCCCAGGGCGTCCTCGCCTCGCGCGGACTGCCCGCCGCGGCCGGCTACAGCGGCGACACGGAAGCTTTCAAGGCGCTCTGCGAGCGGGACGACGTCGACCTGGTCTACATCTGCACGGACTGGATCCACCATACGCCCATCGCCCTGTACGCGATGGAACACGGGAAGAACGCGGCCATCGAAGTGCCCGCCGCCACCTCGATGGAGGAGATCTGGGCCCTGATCAACACGTCGGAACGCACCCGCAAGCACTGCATGATGCTGGAGAACTGCTGCTACGACTTCTTCGAGCTGTCCGCCCTGGCCATGGCCCAGGCGGGTGTCTTCGGCGAGGTGCTGCACGTGGAAGGCGCCTACTGCCACAACCTCGACCCGTTCTGGGACGGATACTGGAACAACTGGCGGCTCGACTTCAACCAGACGCACCGCGGTGACATCTATCCCACGCACGGTCTCGGTCCCATCTGCCAGGTGCTCGGCATCCACCGGGGCGACCGCATGAAGACCCTCGTGGCCATGGACACGAAACCCGCCAACGGACCCGCGCGCGTGGAGGCAAAGACCGGGAAACCCTGCGAGGAATTCCTGAACGGCGCGGAAACCACCACCCTCATCCGGACCGAGAACGGGAAAACCATTTCGGTGACCCACTGCACGATGACGCCCCGTCCGTACGACCGGAAATACCAGATCGTGGGATCGGAAGGCTATGCCGCCAAATATCCGATCGAGCAGATGTGCCTGCGGCGCTCCCAGCTGGAGCAGAAGGGAGACGAACAGCTCCTCGACCAGGAAAAGATCCTCTCCGCCGAAGAGGTGGACCTGCTGCGTCAGAAGTACCCCAACCCGATGCTGACGCCGGAACTCGCCGAACTGGCCAAGACGGTCGGCGGGCACGGCGGCATGGATTTCCTGATGGACTACCGGCTCATCTACTGCCTCCGCAACGGCCTGCCGCTGGACATGGATGTCTACGATCTTGCGGAATGGTGCTGCCTGGGCCCGCTCGGCGCCCTCTCCATCGAAAACGGGAATGTGCCGGTCGAAGTGCCGGACTTCACGCGCGGCGCCTGGAACGAGAAACAGGGCTTCTCCTACGCGTTCGCCAAATAGAACCGCCGTATGGACACGGAAAAAAGACTGGAGTCGCTCGATGCCCTGCGGGGGTTCGACATGCTCTTCATCATGGGGCTCGCGGGCCTGATCGTCAGCATCTGCTGCCTGTTCCCCGGAGGGGATGAATGCTGGCTTGCCCGCCAGATGAGCCACGTTCCGTGGCACGGGCTCGCGCACCACGATACCATCTTCCCGCTCTTCCTCTTCATCGCAGGCATGACCTTCCCTTTCTCCCTGGCAAAGAAACGCGGCCGGGGGTTTTCGGAAGGAAGGATCTGGGCGGATGTCATCCGCCGCGGCCTCGTCCTCGTCTTCCTCGGGCTGGTGTATCAGGGATTCTTCCGCTTCCATTTCGCCACGCTCCGCTTCCCGAGCGTCCTCGGCCGCATCGGACTGGCCTGGATGTTCGCTGCGATGATCTGGCTCGCGGTCCGGAAGACTTCCTGGCGGATCGTCATCGCGGCGGCCTGCCTGATCGGCTACTGGGTGCTGCACCTGTTCCCGGCGCCGGACGCCCCGGCGGGCGCGGACCTGTTCTCGAAGGAGGGCGCGCTGTCCATCTGGATCGACCGGATGGTCATGCCGGAGCACCTGCTGCAGAAGGGAGTCTACGATCCGGAGGGCATCGCCGGCACGGTGCCGGCCATCGTCACGGCGCTGCTCGGCATGTTTACGGGACAGTTCGTCCGCCTGCCCGAGGAAAAGGTCTCCGGAGGACGCAAAGTGCTGTACCTGCTGGGCGCCTCGGTGGTGCTGCTGGCCGCCGGACTCCTGTGGAGCAAAGTCTTCCCCATCAACAAGGCCCTGTGGTCCAGTTCCTTCGTCCTCGTCGTCGGCGCCTACTCCGTCGCCATGTTCGCCCTGTTCTACTGGCTCATCGACGTGAAGGGATGGCGCAGGTGGACGACGTTCTTCAAGGTCGTCGGCATGAACTCGATCACGATCTACCTGGCACAGCGGATCATCAATTTCGGAGGGATCCGCGACTTCTTCTTCGGCGGCCTGGCCGGTCTCTTCCCCGAACCTGTCGGGAACGTCATCCTGGACGCCGCCTACATCGCCGTATGCTGGCTGTTCCTGTATTTCCTCTACAAGAAGAAAGTATTTCTGAAAGTTTAGCGCCATGAAACTGTCCGCCGCCCCGTTCATCGCACTGGCGGCCATCATCACGGCCGCATGCGCTCCGCGCGTGAAGGATGCCGGGGTTGTCGCCGGCAATCCCATCAGCGTACTGATCGGCCATCCCGTGGACGACCCGCATATGGTCGCGCACGAGGGCCGTCTCTACATGTTCGCCTGCCACGATTTCTCGGTCGAAAGCACGACCTACGACCTTCGGGACTGGTGGGTCTGGTCTACCGACGACCTGCTGCATTGGAAGCTGGAAAGCGTCCTCAAGCCGGAGGACACTTTCATGAAACAGCCCTCGACGGAATGCTGGGCGACCTTCGGCGTACCGATGGCCGGCGGCTGGCGGTTTTATTTCTCGGCCGGCCCGAGGCAGATCGGCGTCGTGACGGCCGACACCCCTGCCGGACCGTGGCACGATCCGCTCGGCGAACCCCTGATTGCCGAAGGGCAGTATCCGACGGATACCCGCGACCCGGACATCCTGCTGGATGACGACGGTGCCGCGTACATCGTCTTCGGGACATTCAGCTATTTCATCGCACGCCTTTCTCCCGACGGCCTTTCCCTTGCGGAAACGGCGCGTCCCGTCGTCATCGACCGCCCCTTCGGTCCGTACGGGAAGAATATCACGGACGACAAGCCGTCCCTCCACAAGCATGGCGGGCTCTACTATCTTTCCTGGTCGAGTTTCTATGCAGTCTCGAAGGATGTCTACGGCCCGTATGAGTATCGCGGATCGGTGATCGACCCGGCCTGCGTCTCGCCTGAATTCAGGGGCGACAGGGCAGACCTTCACTTCGACCGGCACGGCATCTTCTACACGTTCAACGGGCAGTGGTATTATTCCGCCAACGATTTCAGCCAGCCCGGAAGGACGCGTTTCTACCGTGACATCGTCACGGGATATGTCCACTACCGGGACAACGGCGACATCGCTCCCGTGCGCATCGACCGCACGGGCGTAGGCCAGTACGACGCGTGCGGGGACATCGAGGCGGAAGACTGGTTCGACGCCCGCGGCGTCTCGAACGAGGAGTGCCCCTCAGGCGGATTCGAACTGCTGCTCTGCGGCGGGGCCGCCGTCCGCTACCCCAACATCCACCATGTGCCCGCAGACGCGGTGCTCTCCCTTTCCCTGTACGAAACGGCCGGTGGCGGCACGCTGGAATTCCGTGAAGGGGCAGCGGACGGGCGTCTCCTGGGGTCGCTGGCCCTGGGGGACAACGCGGCGAATCCGGGGCATTGCGCCACCCGCGAAGTGCGGCTGGAAAACGCTCCGGAAAAACTCGACCTGTGGATGGTGGCGAAGGGACCGGACGGCCCCCTGTGCCGCATCGACAGCTTCCGTTTCAAGGCGTCCGCCGGACGGTAGGGGCAGCCGGGAAAGGAATTTCAACGGAACGATTGTCCTCTCAGTCTTCTCTCATGCGCCAGCCATGCGCGCGCATCCGTTCGACGCTCCACATGCGGAAGGCGCTTGGCCAGGGAGCGAGGATGTCGGTAAAGTAACCGGCTTCTATCACCGGGCGGTATTTGGTGAAACGGGCTTGACAGACGGCTTCGCTCTGGCTTCCGACCGGGCGCTGCTGGCCGTGGATCAGCTGCCCCTTGCGGGTCGTGATGCCCTGCAGCGAATTCGCCCACATGAGCCTTGCGATCCGCTCCCACGAGGCATTGCCTGTCAGGGAGGCAAGTTCAAGCAGATCCGGCACGATCTGTTCGCCCCAGGTGTCGATGCCCATGTGCTCGGTACTCACGGACGTCCCTCCCGTGGTATGGTAGCCATAAACGGAGCAATCGGTCTCCGGACCATATATTCCGTCAAAGAAGAACATCCAGCTCGTGAAATAGTATGCAGCCTTTTCCGCCCGCTCCAGATGGATGGAATCGCCCGTAATACCATACAGCTTCAATGCTCCGTTTACCAGCGGCCACGAAGTCTCCTTGTCGATGCAATAGCAGTCGATCGCCCCGGCGGTGCACTCGAAACGGTCGAGGTCACGTGTAAAGTAGAAGTCTTCCGCCTTGAGCGCGGCATCAAGATACCGCTTCTCCTTCGTCTGCCCGTAGAGTTCCGCCAAGGCCGGAATCAGGAAACTGCCGATCGTGCCGGCCGTTTTATCGGGCCTCCCGTCTATATAATAGCTTTTCCCGAATCCCCACTCGTCCGACCAGTGGTCGATGAAGAAATCCCCGATCCGCCGGGCGAATTCAAGATACTCGTCCTTGTATATTCCATGATCCGCAAGCAGGCGGAACATCCTTACGGCCTCTGCCGCCGCCCATCCCATGTTGCAGGCATCGGGTTTTCTGCGGGCGGGAGCGTTTTCATCGAAATTATGATTATAGGAAGTATACAGAAGGCCGCTCGGATGCTGTGTCTGTACGAACGCATCATAGATCCCGACCGCCTTGTCCAGCAGGCCCTGGTCCGCGTCCCGGAACGCCTTGACGGCAAGCATCCGCGCATTCAGGAAGTTCTGGCCGGCCCAGCCGATTTCGAAAGTCTGGCAGTATGTCCCCAGGTCGGTCCAGTATTCGTACTTCATCCTCTCCGCCATTTCTTCCCTGCTGATCATCATCGCGGCGCATTCGTGCGCCATCCGGTTGGTGTAATGCTCGTTCACCAGCCATTTCCCCTTGTACAGATACAGCAGGGAATGGACATAGCGGATTCCAAGTTCGAAAACCTGATCGTCATCCAGGCAGGGTTCCAGCTGGGGATCCAGCAGGACAAGGGCCTTTTCGACAAGGCTCGCCGCCGCGAAATGGCGCCATCTGGGAGGGCAGATGCAGACAAAGCTTTTCGCCGTGAAAGTCTCGCCCGGAGCAAGTTCTATCCAGGTGTCGTATCGCGGCCCGAATACGCCCTTCGACTCATACGTGACAGGCGCTTCGGTCACGGGGCGGACGATCACATGCTCGAACCGCCCGTCCGCCCTTTTCTCCAGGGAGCAGGAGCTGACGAGGGACTGCGGCGTGTCCGCTGCGGAAAAAAGCGCCAGTCCCGTGCTTTCATTCTCGGTCAAGGTGCAGGAAGGGACCCCTGTCCTTTCGTAGGAGAAAACCCAGGGTTCTCCGTCGTAAGTCAATCCCTTCGGGGTCTTCACATCTCCGAACTCGTTCCCGTTGTAGTTGACGCAGGGGACGAGATAACGATCGGCGCGGAAGGCATCCAGCACCCTGATTTCGTCCTTGAAACGAACCGTGTCGCCGCTGGTGTTCCTGATGGAACGGGTTACGGAATAGGCGCCATCGCCAAGATAATCAATGCGTTCATCCGCCAGGACAAGCCTGGCGTCCGGCGCCCTCCAGGGGAGCAGTTCCGCAACGGCGGCCGACTTGCGTTTCACCGTTCCGTCCGTTCCGAAATAAACGGGATGGGAGGACAACGTCATTTCACTTGCCAAAACAAGGATTCCGAGCAGAAGGAGTGTTCTTTTCATTGGAGATTTCGATGATTCATCGTTTGTTGAACGGATGCTTACGCCAAAGTTAGCATTTTTTGTTCAATTGGTAACGCACACCCCCTCTGCAGCCCCTTCCGGAAACGACGGATGAGCGCAATGAATGACAAGAAAAACAAAACCGACCTCAGAGCGATTCTGAAGCCGGTTTCGGTGCGGTAGGTGAGAGTCGAACTCACACGGGCTATCGCCCACTACCCCCTCAAAGTAGCGTGTATACCATTTCACCACTACCGCATGTATGTCTCCCGATGGGTCGGGACTACAAAAATAGACATTTCCTTCGAAACTGCAAAATTTTTTAAAAAATATTCTTATCTTTGCACGCTCTCACGAGATGGGAGCATTTAGGTATCAACATTTTAAAAACAGATTCACAATGGCTGTTAAAATCAGACTCCAGCGTCACGGAAAGAAGAATTTCGCATTCTTCCACATTGTCGTGGCGGACGCTCGCGCACCTCGCGACGGTCGTTTCATCGAGCAGCTCGGCTCCTACAATCCGAACACCAACCCTGCCACCATCACCCTCAACAGCGAGCGCGCGCTTGCTTGGTTGAAGATGGGTGCGCAGCCTACCCTCGTCACCCGCAGGATCCTCTCCTACGAAGGCGTTCTGCTGCGCAAGCACCTCGAGGGCGGTATCGAGAAGGGTGCCCTCACCCAGGAGCAGGCCGACCAGAAATGGAACGCATGGAAGGCCCAGAGAGACGCCAAGATCGCTGCCAAGAAGGAAGGTATCGTGAAGGATGCCGCTTCCAAGGCGAAGGCCGCTCTCGAAGCCGAGAAAAAGGTAAACACGGAACGCGCCGAGGCCCTGGCCAAGAAGGCGGAAGAACTGGCGGAAGCCGAGCGGAAAGCCGCTGAGGAAGCCGCCGCCGCGAAGGCCGCCGAAGAAGTCGGCGCGGAAGCCGGTGCGGAAGAAGCTCCCGCCGAGGCGTAAATCCGTATGCCTGCGGAAGACAGCAGACTGATTCCGGTGGGCCGCGTGCTGAAATCCAACGGCACGGAAGGCGAAATGCTGGTCGGTTTGCGCGGATTTCTTCCCGCGGACATCAACACACAGGAACCGGTGTTCATCCTGATCGATGGACTTCCGGTTCCTTTCTTTATTGAATCCTGCCGTGAGCGCGGCACCGCCAAGCTCCTCCTCCACCTGACCGGCGTCCGTTCCCTGGAAGACGCGGACGAACTGGCCGGCGCGGACCTGCTGATGCGCGCCTCCTCCCTGCCCGGAGACGAGCAGGAGGACGGCCTGCTGCTGGAGGACCTCCCCGGCTGGACGATCGTCGCGCCGGACGGACGCGCGCTCGGCGTCGTCACCGACTTCGAAGACATCCCCGGCAATCCCTGCCTGTACGTGGAAACGCCGGGCGGACAGGCGATGATCCCCTTGCATGAGGACTTCATCCTGTCCGCCGACGAAAAAGAGCGCGTCCTGACGCTCGACCTGCCCGAAGGGCTGTTGTAATCCCGTTTTATTTCGGCATGTAGTCCTCCGGGTTCTCCTCCCGGCGGACGGGCTGCGGTGCCTCCTCGGCCGGAGCGGGTGCGGCCGGAGCAGGCGCAGCCTCGGCATTCCCCATTTCACGGCGGCGGAAGTAGTCCGCCTTCACGTCCTGATAGAACGCTGCCTGCGCGGCCTGGACATACGGGTAAACCCAGAACAGACCGATTCCCAGCGTCAGGATACCCAGCAGGGCCCAGCCGATGAAACTCAGGTAGAGGTAGAAGAGGTCGAACTTGCGGTCTTTCATCATGGCGCGGCTCAGGTCGATGGCCTTGTTCGCGGAAAGGTCCGGATAATCGACGAGAATATACTCCGTCATCGCATAAGAGAACGCCTTGATGATGCCGGGGATCCAGAGCAGCAGCGACCACAGCCCGATGAACAGGTATTTCAGGAAGAAGCCGGCGACGTGATGCCACCAGTTGCCGAAACCGATTTTGAACATGTTCCGGGTGATGTCGCCTTCTCCGGCGAAAAGCCGCTTGAACGCATTCAAAAAGCCGACCACCAGGGGACCGACGACCAGGAAAACGGCCAGGTAAAGGAAGAGGGACGCCTGCCCCAGAGATTTCAGGGCAACGGTCCCTTCCGCAAGGGACGCTTCTGCGACGTATGCGGTGCGGATGTAAGGGGCGGCAGCCAGCAGGGCGATCGCTTCCAGCACCAGGAACGCCAGCACCGCCTGCGGCCAATGGCCCTTCAAGGCAGCCAGCGCCTCGTTTTTGTAATCTTTGTTCTCTTTCATAAACGGTGTTGTTAATTGTTTTCAGGCAAAAGGATGTCGACGGTGCAGACTTCCGTGGCCGGGCCGGTGAGGAACACGTCCGTGGCGCTCAGGCCCCAGGAAGAGAACGTCACTTCGAGCTGCGCGATGGCCGCCCGAACGGGTACGCGGATACGGCCGTCCTCCTCCTGGCGACCCGCCATGGAACGGCGCCAGGCCACGATGGCGGCGGCGACGATGCCGGTACCGCAGGCGAGGGTCTCCCCCTCCACGCCTTTCTCGAACGTACGGATACGCAGGCCGCCCGCGCCGTCCGGCTCGATGAAATCGACGTTCGTGCCCTGCGGGGCGAAACGGTCGTCAGCGCGCAGGCGGGCGCCTTCGGAAGCGACCGGATACGTGTCGAGCCCTTCCACGGGCACGACCAGATGGCGCGTCCCCGTGTCCAGAAATACCGCGTTTTCGGCATCGATCCACTGCATGCCGGCCACGTCTTTCATGCCCAGGCGCACCTGCAGCGTGCCGTCCGCGGGCTCCGTCCCTGCGGGGAAGAAAGCGGTATGCGGGCCGTCCGGCGCCTCGAAGTCCAGCCGGCCGCCGGGGGCGGGAACCCCCTGGCGCAAGGCGAAGGCGGCGATGCAGCGGCCTCCGTTGCCGCACATCATCCCGCCGCTGCCGTCCGGATTGAAGAAACGCATCCGGAACGCAGCCGCCTCGCTCCTTTCCAGGAGCATGAGGCCGTCGGCGCCGATGCCGGTGTGCCGGTCGCACAGGAAACGGACCTGCGCCCCGGAGAGCGCCACGGGATGCTCCCGGGCGTCAAGGAGCAGGAAATCGTTCCCGGCGCCGTGATACTTATGCAGATGCAGCTTCATCGCAGCAGTTTTTCCAGTTCGACGGAAGCCTCCGTCCGCCCGTCGCGGTACTTGACGATGACGGGCGTATAGAGGTGGATGCCCGCGTCGCGGGCGGGACCGGAAGAGACCGGACGGCTGCCCGCCACGACGACGGCGCCCGCCGGGACGACCGTCTGTCCCTGGGGCGACTTCGGCACGAAATCCCCGGTGGTGGCGTCGAAGAGGGCCGTCCCCTTCGTGAGGACGACGCCGGAGCCGATCACGGCCCGCTCGCCGACGAGGGTCCCCTCGTAGATGCCGCAGTTCCCGCCGATGAAGACGCCGTCTTCGATGATGACGGGAAGCGCGCCGGCCGGCTCCAGGACCCCGCCCAGCTGGGAAGCCGCGGAGAGATGGACGCGCTTGCCCACCTGCGCGCAGGAACCCACCAGCGAGTGGGAGTCCAGCATCGTGCCTTCGTCGACATACGCGCCGATGTTCACGTAGCTGGGCGGCATCACGATCACGGAGGGCGCCAGGTAGGCCCCGCAACGGACGCTGCTGCCGCCGGGCACGATCCGCACCCGGTCGCCGGGGGCGAAAGCGTGGAGCGGAAGGGTGTCTTTCTCGATGAAGGAGAAGGCGCCCAGGGACTGGTCGGCCAGTTCACCCGCCTTGAAGCCGGCGAGGATGGCCTCCTTGACGGCGGTGTCCACCACCCAGGTGCCGTTCACCTTGCGGGCTACCCGGATTTCGCCGGATTCCAGCGCCCGGACGGTCCGCGCGAATGTCATTTTTGCATCTTCCATGTCAGTCGGTCTTTACATCGGGGAAAAGCGCGGCGATGGTACGCCGCATCAGCGCCACGGTCTCCGGAACGGGCTCCGTCAGCGGGGAACGCATCCGCGGGGCGCACAGGCCGAGGACGGACAGCGCCGCCTTGACGGGGATCGGGTTGCTCTCGGCGAAGCAGGCCTTGAACAACGGTGTCAGGGCGCGGTGGAGCGCCCGGGCGCGCGGCATGTCATCCGCAGCGGCCGCACGTACCAGCTCCGCCACGGGGCCGGGGGCGACATTGGAGGCGACGCTGATGACACCGTCCGCCCCGAGGGCCATCAGGGGCCATGTCTGGTCGTCGTTCCCGCTGAGGACGCTGAAGCCTTCCGGCGCCCCGTCGATGATCTCCTGGATCTGGGCGATGTTGCCGGAGGCCTCCTTGACGGCGACGATGTTCGGGATCCGGGCAAGACGGAGCACCGTTTCCGGAAGGAGGTTGCTGCCCGTCCGGCCGGGGACGTTGTAGAGGACGACGGCCCGCGAAGTCGCGGCCGCGACGGCCTTGAAATAGGCGTACATCCCCTCCTGGGTCGGCTTGTTGTAATAAGGCGCCACGACGAGCCAGGCGTCGGGGCCCAGCGGGTCGAGCCGTTCCATGTTGCGCAGGGTTGCGTCGAGGGAGTTGGTGCCGACGCCGGCCACGACCGGCCGGTCCGGGCAGCATTCCCGCGTGATCCGCAGCAGTTCCTGCTTTTCGGCGTCGCACAGGCAGGGCGTCTCGGCCGTCGAGCCGAGGGGAACGAGGAAGTCGACGCCGGCCGCCAGCTGGCGCGCCACGAGGCTGCGATACGCCTCATAATCGGGCGCATCCTCCAGGAAAGGGGTGGCCAGCGCCGTGCCGCATCCTTTCAACCACTTCTCTTTCATCATTGCTCCTCCTTGAAAAACAGTTCCTTGAACAGGTGCACGCCGGTCAGGCCCTCGGTCATGCGGGCCGCCAGCACGGCGCCCTCGGCGAAGCCTTCCCGGGAGAACGCCTCGTGTTCCAGCGTGATGCGGTCGGCCTTGCCTTCGAACCCGACGGTGTGCGTGCCGGCCAGTTCGCCGACGCGGACCGACGAGACCGGCGGCTCGACGCCCGTATGGGAGCGGATCACGCCGGCAAGCGACTTGGCCGTCCCGGAAGGGGCGTCCAGCTTGTGGATGTGGTGCTTCTCCACGACATAAGCGTCGTATCCGCCCGCGCGAGAGAGGTATTTCGCCACCACGTCGACGGCGGCGGAGAAGACGTTCACGCCCACGGAGAAATTGGAGGCATAGACCATGGGCGTCCCCTGGCGCTCGAACGCCGCGACGACCTCGTCACGGATGTCGTCCCAGCCCGTCGTACCCACGACGACCGCCCGGAAGAGCCGCGCCAGCGCCTTGTAATGGGTCCGGAAGGCGGCCGGGGTCGTGAAGTCGATGCAGACGCTTTCCCGGGCGAGGGCCGGGTCGAAGGAGGCGATGTCTTCGCTCTTGCCCACGCAGGGAATGCCCGCGCGGGAGAGCGCGGCCTCCACCATATGGCCCATCCGGCCATATCCGCTGATCACCACCTGTATCATCTCTTGAAAATATAATCGTGCAAACCGGCGAGCGTCGGCGCGAGGCGGTCGCGGTCGATGACGAAACTCTCGCTGAGGAGGTCCGTCCCGAGACTCACCATGTGCACCTTGCCCGAGAGGCTGATGACCTTGTCGCCCAGCCCTTCGAAAGAGACCATGCCCCGGCCGATGACCGAGATCTGGGCCTTGTCGCGGTAGACCGTGGGATCCGCCCAGGCCGAAAGGGCCTCCAGGGCTTCGGCCAGCGCGTCATTCCCCTCCGGAACGGTCAGGTAGACCTCCGCGTCGGAGGCCGTCGCCATCACCACGGGAATCTTCCTGGCATTGAATTCGGAGAAGACGCGGCCGAGCATCGCGGTGACACCCAGCAGTTTCCGGGCTTTCACCGTCACGAAGAGGATGTCGTCGCGGACGGCGACCGACTTGGGGCCGGCAGGAGCCTCGTCGCACCGGACCACGCTGGTCCCCGGGCAGGCGGGATCCTTCGAATTGAGCACGCGGATCGGGATGTTCTTGATCCGGGCCGGCTCGATGGTGAGCGGATGCAGGACGCGGGCGCCCATCGCGGCCATCACGGCCGCCTCGTCATAGGAGACGCGCTCGATCCGGCACGTGTCGGACACGACGCGGGGGTCGGCCGTCCGGATGCCGTCGACATCCGTCCAGATCTCGACGCGGTCGGCGTCCAGCGCCATCGCATAGAGGGCGGCCGAATAGTCCGACCCTTCGAAGCCCAGCACCGAGGTGGAACCGGCTTCCGACGTGGCGATGAAGCCCTGGGTGACCACCAGCTCCGCGCCGCGGGACGCCTCGGCGTAGATCCGCCGGACATTGTCGCGGGTCGCCTGCAGGTCGGGACGGGCGCTCATGTAGTGGTCGTCCGTGATGACCATCTTGCGGGCGTCCGCCAGGTGGCAGCCGACGCCGGCGGCGTTGAACGCCGCGCAGACGATGATGGAAGACAGGAGTTCGCCCGTGGCGATGATCCGGGCCTGGCTGCGGGGAGACAGCTCGCCGATCAGGCATACGCCGTTGACGAAGGATTCCAGCCGGCCGATCCGGTAGTCGATATCGGAAAGGGCGGTTTCAAGCAGGTCGGGGCGGGCGGAGAGCAGGGTCCGGGCGAGGCGCACGTGACGCTCCCGCAGCGAGGCGAGCAGCTCCGCCACCTTGGCGGCGTGACCGGCCTCGGCCTCGGAGGCGATGGCGACCAGCAGGCGGGTCACGCGGGCGAGGGCCGAAACGACGACGAGCGGACGCTCGTCCAGCCGGTCCTTCACGATGGCGATCACCCTCCCGATGGCTTCCTCGTCCTGTACGGACGTACCGCCGAATTTCATGACAATCATACGCAGTTCGTTTTATAAATTATTGATTTTCAGATAGATGCTCACATACCGGTCCGCCGCCTTCTCCAGGTCGGACAGGAGGACGTATTCCCGGTCGGTGTGCGCCACGAGGATCGACCCCGGACCGCAGATGGCCCGGCGCGCGAAGCCCGTCAGGCGCGGCGCGTCGCTGCCGAACGACACGCTCTTGCAGGGGATGCCTTCCGCATCGCTCCAGTAGCGGAGCGGCGTGTCGCCGCCCAGCGCGTCCACTTCGGTTCCCTCCGGCGCAATGCCCTCCAGGACGGCGAGAAGCGTCTCGTCCGTCAGGAAGGTGGTGCGGAAATACAGCCGGAAGGAGACCTCCGGACTGAGGATGTTCTGGGGATTGTCGCTGTGCAGGGCGCCGATGTTCCAGGTTGTCTTCCCGAGGACGGGGTCGAAGGGGAACTCCACGCAGCGGAGCCGGTCGACGAAATCGACGAACTTGTCCACGGCGCTCTCCCCGTGCGACGGATACCCGGAATGGCAGGGGATGCCGGTGATCCGCACCCGGAAGGCTTTCGTCCCCTTGCTGGCGCTGACCAGGCAGTTGTCGGTCGGTTCGCCGACCAGGACGAAGGCGCCGCCCGGGCAGTCGCGGGTCCACGCCTTCGCGCCGAAGGAACCCGTTTCCTCGCCGGCGAGCAGCAGCAGGCCGAAATCCGTCCGGCCCCGCCGTTCCAGTTCCCGGCAGGCGACGTACATGGCGACGATCTGTCCCTTCGCGTCGCAGCTGCCCCGGCCCGTCACCAGCAGGTCTTCGGGCGCGGTCACGACATTGCCGTCCGGCAGCGAATCGCCCGCCCGGACGGGGGTGAAAGCGGGGGCGATGTACGGCGGGACCGTATCCATGTGGGTACAGAAAACGAAGGAGGGATGTCCCGTCCCGGACCAGTCGAGGAGCAGGTTGAGCGTTCCGTCCCCCACCTCATGCGAGCGGACGGTGCATGCGGGCGCCGGCGCGTCCTCCGATGCGGCGGTGAGCCGCTCGGAAAGGAACGCGGCCATCCGCCGCTCGTTTCCGGAAGTGGAATCGACCGAGAGGATCTCCCGGAGTAAACCGGACATGTTCATTTTCTTCGTTTCCATACAGCCAGTTTCAAAGATAATGATTATTTTTACGAACACAAAAACAACCTCCCTATGAAAGTGATCCTGACCGGAGCGACCGGATATGTCGGAGAAGGCGTCCTGCTGGAATGCCTGGACAACCCCCTCGTTGAAAAAGTGCTCAGCGTAAGCCGCCGTCCGTGCGGACACATGCATCCCAAGCTGGAAGAATACCTGACGGAGGATTTCATGGCCCTGCGCGCGGGGGACCCGAGGCTGCAGGGCTACGACGCCGTGTTCTTCTGCGCGGGCATTTCCAGCGTAGGCAAGAAGGAAGAGCAGTACAAGGTCATCAGCCACGACATCCCGCTGCATTTCGCGGACATCGTCGGGCCCCGGGAGCGGATGACGTTCATCTATGTGAGCGGCGCCGGCAACTACAACCACACGGACCAGATGTGGGTGCGGGTGAAGAAGTCGACGGAGGACGCCCTCGGGCGGAAAGGCTTCAAGGGGGCCTACAACTTCCGTCCGGCCATCATGTGGCGCTACAAGGGACAGTTGCACGTCCAGAGGATCCAGTACCTGTTCTGGGCGATGTATCCGCTGGTCAAGCTTTTCGGCGGGTGGAACACGATGTCCGAGGTAGGCCGGGCGATGATCGCCGCCGCCCGCGACGGTTATCCGCAGCGCGAGATCGAGGTGCAGGACATCACCGCGCTCGCCGGACGGCTCTGACCCCGGAGGAAGACCGATGAAGACCAAAAAGAGTTTCAGATACTGGCAGTGGCGGGTGATCATCTGCTCGATGATCGGCTACTCGATGTTCTATTTCGTCCGGAAGAACTTCTCGTTCGCCATGCCCTCCCTCGGCGAGGAATACGGCATCACGAACACGAGTTTCGGCGTCATCCTTTCGCTGGTGGGCATCCTCTACGGCGTGTCGAAGTTCGTGAACGGCTTCATCGCCGACCGCTTCAACGCCCGCTGGCACATGGTCATCGGCCTGACGGCCTGCGTCATCCTCAATTTCCTCTTCGGATGGAGCGACCGCATCAGCACCTGGATCACCGGACAGGCCTCCGGCCCGGACTTCGTGGGCGGGATGGTCGTGGTGATGGCCGTCCTGCTGGTGCTCAACAACCTCTTCCAGGGATGCGGCTTCCCGCCGTGCAACCGGCTGCTGGTCCACTGGGTCCCGCCGCGCGAACTGGCCACCAAAACGGCCGTCTGGAACACCTCGCACTCGATCGGCGCCGGCATCCTGGCCGTCCTGTGCGGTTACATCATCGGCGCCACGAACAACTGGCGGATGTGCTTCTGGATCCCGGGCGCCATCGCCGCCGCGGGCATCTTCTTCATCCTGTTCACGCTGGCCGACACCCCCTCGTCCGTCGGCCTGCCCGAACTGCCCGACACGAAGACCGAGATCGACGACGACCTCTCCCCGCAGGCCTACCGGGCGTTCCTGCGCAAGCATGTGCTGCTTAATCCGATCATCTGGGTGCTGGCCGTCACGGACCTCTTTGTCTACGTGGTCCGGTTCGCCGTCCTGGACTGGGGGCCGACCTTCCTCAGCCACATGGCCGTGCCGCTGTCGCCGCAGCTCGCGGGCTGGACGATCGGCATCTTCGAGGTAGCCGGCTGCGCGGGCATGCTCTGCGCCGGCTGGATCTCCGACCGCTTCTTCGGCGGCAGAAGCCACCGCGTCCTCGCCGTCGAGATGGGGTTGGTCGCCGTCTGCCTGGTCGTCCTGCAGCTGCTGCCGGAGAACGCGTCCCCGATCCTCGTCCTCGCCATCCTGGCCGTCGCCGGATTCTTCCTGTACGGGCCCCAGGCGCTGCTGGGCGTCACCGCCTCCAAGCACGCCACGAAAAAAGCCGCCGCTTCCGCAGGCGGCCTGATCGGCATGATGAGTTACGGTTCCGTCCTGATAACCGGCGTGGGGCTGGGCTGGTTCTCGGACCACTTCGGCTGGGACCACCTCTTCATCCTGATGGCCGGCTTCGCCGTGGTCGGCGGCATCCTCGTCGCTACCTTGTGGAACATCAAGGACGACGGCTACATCCACGAAAACAACCCAACCAGACAATCATGAGCGACTTGGCATTAACCATCATCCTTTTCTTCGGCTTCATCGGCATCATCGTCTGCATCGCCGCATTGATGGCCATCCTCGGCGATCACGTGAGGCAGATGAACCAGCCGGACACGAAGAAACGCATCCGGTACATCCGGAAGATGGAACAGGAGGAGAAGAAACTGAGAGACGAGATCAACACAGCCGCCACGGGCATCATGGCAGGGTTGCTGCTCGACGATGCGCTGAAGAAGAAAGACAAGAAGAAGGACGACGACAAGCCCTGGTACGCCTGAGTCACCGGATCCGGAAGATCCGGACGTCGCCCGCTTCCACTTCGAAGGGAGCCGGGCGCTTCCCGACCGGCACGAAGCGGCCTTCACGGTCGACTTCGCAGGCCTTCCTGCGGAAGGCGATCTCGAGCGTCATCGGTTCCTCGATGCTGCCGCTGACCACCATCAGGAAGGTGTCCTTCCCCTTTTTCAACAGCGATACAAGCGCGCGGGCGCCATGCGTATCCAGCGAAACGACCCCGTCGGGAAGTCCCTCGAGCGGCGTGGCGCCGGGCGGGACGTCGCCCACGACGCCCACCTGCGCGACCTCGGAGCCGACGAACACGCCGGCCCGCGCCTGCAGTTCGGCGTTGAGCGTCTTCACGCGGTCATACATCGGAGTCCGCTGCCCGTCGTAGGAGATCGGGCCGCCCCGGTAGTTGAAGCCCTCTGCGTCCGGGCTCGGCGTCCAGTAGGTGAAATACTGCAGGCCGGAGGCCCCGTAGGCCAGGTCGGTGTACATCTCGATGCGCAGGTGCGTCATCGTCGGTTCCGGATAGTGCCAGTGCGGCACGCACATCGCGAACGCCCAGAACGGCAGGCCGCTGCGGGCCGACTCCTCCCGGATGATCTCGAGGTTCTCGTACCAGTCCTGCCGCAGTCCGTCCACGCGGACGGGATAGTGGTCGAAGGAGACCATCGGCAGGCCGACCTCGTCGATGAAGCGGCGGACATAGTCGCGGTAATCCTTCGCGCCGATGATGTCGTAGTCGACCCCGATCGGGAACAGGTTCAGGTAGAGCGGATGGGTCTTGTCCACGGCTTCGATCCGGCGGGCCCAGGCGGCCAGGTCCGGGAAGTCCTTGCACCAGGGTTCATCGCGCAGGAAGTAGCCCCAGAGCGCCGGATGGTCCTTGACCAGGGATACGATGCTGTCGGTCTTCGTGCGGAGGTCGCCGCAGGAGAAAAGGATCTTCACGCCCGTCTTCCGTCCCAGTTCCAGCGACTTCATCGCATCGTCCAGGGACCACAGGTGGGAGAAATTGATGTTGAAACCCGCGTCGGCGAGTTCCTGGAAGCGTTCTTCCGTCAGCTGGCCGGCCGGGATGCTGTGCCAGGCCAGGATGGGGAGCGTCTCCCCGGGACGGGTGCAGGTCTTCTCTCCGCAGGAGGCGGCGAGCAGCAGGGCCGCCAAGGCGGCGGTCAAGGGAAGGAATGCGGTTTTCATGAGGCAGGAGCGTCAAGGCGAAGGTCGGGGCGCAGCCGCGAGGAACGGCGCAGGAGGACGGCGGTCGCCAGGGCGGCGACGCAGACCAGCACGAACATCAGTTCGGTGCGGAAGGCCCCGGTGACGGCTTCCTCCGAAGTCTGGAAGAGCCGTCCGGCGGCCATCTTGAAGAACATCAGGCCCAGGTTCTGTACCCAGTAGATCAGGGCATAGGCGGTCCCCAGGACGCGTTCCGGAACGACCTTGGGGACGGAAGGCCACATGGCCGCCGGCACCAGGGAATACCCGAAACCGAGGAACACCATGCTCAGGTACCCGTAGGCGGGCACGCCGGCCGGGGCGAAGCAGAGCAGCAGATGGGCCGCGAACGAGAGCAGCGAGCCCAGGATCATCCAGCGGGTTCCCTTGCCCGCCTTGTCCACCAGCATCCCGAAGAGGGGCGCGAAGACGACGGTCGCGAAAGGGAGCATCGACACCATCCAGCTCGCCGCCTCGACGGGCACGCCGAAACGGGGAATGAGGATGGCCGTCGCGAACTTCTTGAAGGAGACGATGCTGCTGTAGAAGAAGACGCACAGCAGGGCGATCATGATGAACTGCTTGTTCTTCAGCAGGTCGAGCACGTCGCGGAAGCGGAACGGAGGTTCGGTGGCGGCGCCCGTCTCCCGTCCGTCCCGGGCGGCCGCCCGGTCGAAGCGGGCGTCCAAGGCGACGAAGAAGGCCCAGAGCAGCACGCCGAGCGCCATCAGGCCGAGGCCGAGCATCGCGGGGCGGGCGGTTTCCGCCAGGGAGTAGGTCTCGCCGGCGGCCTTGGCGGCCACCAGCCGGGGGGAGATCACCAGCGCGAAGGCGGTGCCCAGCCGGGCGATCGCCAGCTGGAGGCCCATCGCGAAGGCCATGTTCCTGCCCTTGAACCACTTGGCGATGGAGCGCGTCACGGCCACGCCGGCGATTTCGCTGCCCAGTCCGAAGAGCATGCAGCCGGCATAGGCGAGGGTGAGCGACGTCTTCGGAGGCAGCCCGGCGGTGATGGCCCAGGCCACGAGGCCGGCCCCGCCGGCCATCATGCCCACGAAGAGGGACCCCGTGACGCGCACGCCCCACTTGTCGAGGAGCATGCCGCAGATCACCAGGCCGCCGAAGACGCACAGCACCGAGTACCCGCTCGTATAGAGGCCGTAGTCGGCCGCGTTCCATCCGAGCGCCAGGTTCTCGGGGTGCTCGAACAGGTGCGAGAGGGTGGAGAACATGTCGTCGAAGTAGTACGATGCGAACATCGGTACGACCAGACAGGCCAGGGCCACCCACGCGAGGCGGGCATAACGATTCCTTCCGTTCCCAGCCATGGAGCTATGCCGTGATGTTGGGTTCCTCGAGGCCGAGGTGCTTCTTCCGGTCGACGACCTTGAGGTACAGGCCGATCAGCATGGCGGCCACGCCGAGGCAGGCCAGCATCACGAGCGCCCAGGTGTAGTTGAGCTGGTCGGGCGGGGTGCCGGGGGCGTTGGTGCTGGTGAGCACGTTGCCGATCAGGATCGGGAACAGCCACAGGCCGATGTTCTGGATCCAGAAGATGAGCGCATAGGCGGAGCCGATGATCTTCTCGTCCACGAGCTTGGGGACGGAAGGCCACAGGGCCGCGGGAACCAGCGAGAAGCTGGCGCCGAGCACGAGGATCGTGATGTAGGCCACGACCGTGCCGCCGACGGCGCTGCCCTTGAAGAGCGGCAGGATGAAGGCGAAGGTCAGGTGGCAGAACACCAGGAGGACCGATCCGATGAGCAGCATCGAGGCCGCCTTGCCCTTGTGGTCGACGTAGTTGCCGAGGATGGGCGTGATGGCCACGGCCAGCAGCGGGAAGACCGCGAAGATCGTCTCGGCGGTGCCGCGCATGAAGCCCATCACGCAGTAGACCACCAGCGCGACGACGGCGACGGCCATCAGGCCGTACTTGAGGCCCTTGTTGCCCTTGATGAAATTGCTCGCGAACGCGCAGACGGCCACGACCAGCATGATGATGTACTGGACGATGGTGACGGCTTCACCGGCCCAGAACGACCCGGCGGCGGGCTCGGTCAGGGTCAGGTTGCACTGCAGCATGTTGACGGCGTATTTCTGGAACGGGAAGATGGCGGAATAGTACAGCACGCACAGGAGGGCGACGAGCCAGAAACCGAGGCTGGAGAGGATCTTGCCGATGTCGCTCACCTTGAACGGATCGTCCTTCTCTTCGGCTTCGCCGGTCTGGCTGTCAAGCTTCCGGTCCATGAAGAAATAGGTCACGAACATGATCAGGGCGATGCAGAGCAGCACCACGCCGA
>JAEEGL016981060.1_pt1 | contig 23254 bp, 20 predicted proteins | sample 9134231 | NCBI WGS metagenome assembly JAEEGL01 (sample SAMN16246548, study PRJNA631951) | gut metagenome | biome: gut microbiome; feature: rumen; material: fiber-attached | host: Bos | place: Iran: Karaj | collected 2018-10
AAAGTAGACGAAGCTTACAATGCAATGTCTGAAATTGCTGCTGCAGGCGGAACCGTTCTTTTCGTAGGTACCAAGAAGCAGGCTCAGGACGCAATCAAGTCCGAAGCAGAGCGTTGCGGAATGTACTACGTAAACGAGAGATGGTTGGGCGGTATGCTTACCAACTTCAAGACCATCCAGTCCAGAATCGAAAGATTGAAAGCCATCGAAAAGATGAGCCAGGACGGAACCTTCGAAGTTCTTCCCAAGAAGGAAGTTGCTCAGTTACAGAAAGAATGGGATAAGTTAGAGAAGAACCTCGGCGGTATCAAGGAAATGAACCGCATTCCCGACGCTATTTTCGTAGTAGATCCCAAGAAGGAAAAAATCTGCATCGACGAAGCACACGCACTCGGAATTACCCTTATCGGTATTGCCGATACCAACTGCGATCCGGACGAACTTGACTATGTAATCCCCGGAAACGATGATGCAATCCGTGCCGTAAAACTGATTGTATCCAAGATGGCTGACGCAGTTATCGAAGCTAAGCAGGGCGAAGTTATGACCGATGCTGAAGCAGAGAGCGCAGAAGCAGACGCAGCAATCGACGCAGAAGAAGCTCAGGCTTAATCAAATTCCAGAAAGGACAGGTACAAACATATGGCAGCAATCACAGCAGCAATGGTAAAAGAATTAAGAGAAATGACCGGTGCAGGTATGATGGATTGTAAGAAAGCTCTTACCGAAGCCGATGGAAATATGGAAGCAGCTGTAGACATTCTTAAGAAGTCCGGTGCAGCGAAGATGGAAAAGAAAGCCAGCAGAATCGCAGCAGAAGGTATTGCAAAGGTTTCCAGCAAGGATGGCGCAGCAGTTGTTGCAGAAGTTAACTCCGAGACCGACTTCGTTGCAAAGAACGAAGTATTCCAGGAGTTCGTACAGGAAGTTGCAGACAAGGCACTTGCTTCCGGATTGAACGGCGGTGCAAACGGAGAAGATGTTCAGACTCTTCTTGACGGCGGTCTTACCGAGGTATTCGCTGAGAAGACTCTTAAAATCGGCGAGAAGCTTTCCTTCAGAAGATTCCAGAAGGCTGAAGGCGATGAAGTTGCTTCTTACATTCACGGCGGCGGAAAGATTGGCGTACTTGTAGCAGCAAACGGCGCGAAGGGCGATGCAGTTAAGGAAGCACTTACCAACATCGCAATGCAGGTAGCAGCTATGAATCCTACCTACATCTCCAGAAGCGACATTTCCGCAGATGAACTTGCAAAGATCAAAGATATCACTCTTGAGAGCGCATTAAACGATGCATTCACCTTACCGAAGCCCATCCTCAACAAGTTGCTTGAGGAAGCAAGCACGACCGATGTTTGGGGTGACGAAGACAAGGCAAGCTACGAAAAGGAAAAAACCAACAAGTATCTTCCGAACTTCATCTCCGACGCAGGAAAGGCAGCTCTTGGCCAGCTTGCATTAAGCAAGAAGGAAGAGATCTCCGGCGACAAGATTTTCGCAGGTCTGGTAGAAGGACGTATTTCCAAGCAGCTTAAGGAAATCTGCTTACTTGATCAGGTTTATGTTAAGGCTGAAGACGGAAAGCAGAGCGTTGCAAACTATCTTGCAAGCGTTTCCAAGGACATCGTAATCACCAAGTTCGTTCGTTTCGAAGTTGGCGAAGGTATGGAAAAGAAGAACGAAGATTTTGCAGCAGAAGTTGCAAAACAGATGAACGGCTAAAACCTATATTTTGAGGGTTTTACAGGACACAACACAAAAGAATGGGGTGGTGCAAAAGCGCCACCCTTTTTCATATTTTTTTCGCAAAAATCGGCACTTTTTTCTGTTCCAACTTTACATAATTTGTGTTAAAATGGATATCGCCTAACTCTGGGGTGTAATTGGGTTGACAATCGTTTCGCGGGATGAAAAGAGAAGCACCTGCGGAAGTGTAAATAAATTAAGATTTAACTAAGCATGACGAATAAAGAGAACATCAATGAAGTGAATACGCAGGAGTCCGTTCAGGCAACGCCTGCCCAGGAATCTCCCGCAAGGAAGGAATTCCGCAGAAAGAGAGTAAAACGCATCAAAGCGGCGCTCCTGTTTTTGCTTGTATTTTTCCTGGTGGTTCCGAACCTTCTGTGTGCATTTCTTTTGTATAAACTGTATCAGATGAATAAGAGCTTAAATCTCCTTCGTGAAGAAATTAAAATCTCCCAGACCGAGATTGAGCGCCGCACGAAGGAAACGACGACCGTGCTTGTCGATGAATACGGCAACCCGATCAATATGGGAACGGAAACCGTGGAACTTCCGGACGATGCAAACCTTCCCGATGAGGAAAGATATCCCGGCCAGCAGCTCGTATACTTAACCTTCGACGACGGCCCGGGCAAATACACGAATGAGATTCTGGATATTTTAAAAGAGCATAACGTAAAGGCAACCTTCTTCGTACTCGCAGCGGACGGATATGACGCAGAGTACAACCGCATCATTGCGGAGGGCCACACGCTTGCAATGCATTCCTATACACACCGCTACAGCGAGATTTATTCCAGCCTCGAAGCATTTGAGAACGACATCAATTCGCTTTCCGCATTTCTGGTGGAGAAGACAGGTGTACGTCCCAGATTTTATCGCTTCCCGGGCGGCAGCTCGAACGACGTGGCGCATGTGGACACCGCGGATATGATTCATTTCCTGACGCAGGAAGGCTATGTTTATTACGACTGGAACGTTTCCAGCGAGGATGCTTCCAAGGAGCTGAAAGAGACCAATACGATCGTGAAAAACGTATTGAACGGCATCGGCAACAAATCGAATTCCGTCGTTTTGATGCATGACTCCGCATCAAAGCCGACCACGGTCGAAGCACTGCCGATTATCATCGAGACTTTGCAGAAGAAAGAAAACGTTGTATTTCTTCCGATTACGGACAGAACCAAGCAGGTTTATCACGTAAAGCCGGAGCTTCCGCAGGAAGAAGTCAAGGCGCCGGAAGAAAGAAGCGAAGAGCCGGAGGCACGTTCCGAGGGTGTTTATGAAGAAGCTGACGACGAAAACAAAGAAGACGCCAAGCCGGAAGATGTGCAGGACGCAGCAGACGAATCCGCGGACGAGGGTTCCGAGGATTAATACATAAAGTGCAAAAGGGGGAAAATGTAAAATGGGGTTTTTCAATGATTTAAAAGCGGATTTTAATCAGGCCGTGAACGAACTGACCGACGGAACCGAAGAAGAGGTTCAGGTAAAGAAAGAACCGAAGGAAAAATTCGGCCGCAAGTCCAAGAAGAGCAGTTCCAAGCCCGCACAGTCGGTACATTACGAACCGCTCGAGGAAAGCGGTGAACGTTCCGAAGCGGAGAAAGCTCTTTGGGATGAGCTTCGTGCAGACTTAACCGCAAGTGACGAAGCACCTGCCGAAGAGGAAGTCATTACCGGCGAAGACGAAGTGGAAGAAATCGTTGAAATCGAAGAGCCCGTCGCATATGAAGGGCCGAAGGGGGAAGGTATGGCAGCACAGGAAGTTCAGAAACCCAGCTTTTTACAGAATACAAAACCGGCATCCGAATACGTTCTTCCTACGGGTGAAGTTTCGGACGAAGTCGGCATCGTAACGGCAGGAATGGCTGTTGCGGGCAATATATACAGCGCAGGACATATGGAAATCTACGGAAATGTGGACGGCAACGTTGAAATCAACGGCTCCCTCCGCCTTCTCGGTACGATTATCGGTAATGTCAAGGCAAGCGAAGTCATCGTGGAATCGGGTAAAATCAAAGGCGACGTTACCGTGGCTACCGGCATCAGCATCGCAAACGGTTCCGTAGTCATCGGACAGATTGCGGCAGGCACCGGCGCAGTGATTGCGGGCGCGGTTAAGGGCGATATCGACATTCACGGTCCCGTAACGCTGGATTCTACGGCGATTATCAAAGGAAATATTAAGTCCCAGAGCGTGCAGATGGCCAACGGAGCCATGGTTGACGGTATGTGCAGCCAGTGCTACTCCGAAGTAGACTTAAGCTCGTTCTTTGAGAACTTATAAAAGGAGAATTCATCCATGAAAAGAATTATTATCAAGCTCAGCGGCGAGGCGCTCGCAGGCGACAAGCACTTCGGTTTCGATGAAGATACCGTAAGAGGCGTAGCACTGCAGGTAAAGCAGCTCGTCGACGAAGGATATGAAATCGGGATTGTAACCGGCGGCGGCAACTTCTGGAGAGGCAGAAGCAGCAAGAACATCGACCGCACGAAGGCAGACCAGATCGGCATGCTGGCAACGGTTATGAACTGCATCTACGTTTCGGAGATTTTCCGTTCCGTGGGAATGCAGACCGACGTATTAACCCCGTTTATGGTCGGAAGCTTCACAAAGCTTTTCTCGAAAGACCTTGCAAACGAAGATTTTGCGGCAAAGAAAGTCGTATTCTTCGCAGGCGGTACCGGACATCCTTATTTTTCAACCGATACGGGCGTTTTGCTTCGTGCCATCGAGGTTGATGCAGACGTCATCCTGCTTGCAAAATCCATCGACGGCGTATATGATGCCGATCCGAATAAGGATCCGAACGCAAAGAAATACGATTCCGTTACGATTCAGGAAGTCATCGACAAGAATCTTCAGGTGGTGGATATCACGGCATCCATTCTCGCACGCGACAACGATATGGAAATGTACGTGTTCTCCTTAAACGAAGAGAACAGCATCGTAAATACCGTAACCGGTAAGTTTACCGGAACCAGGGTTACGGTGTAGAATAGAGCAGGAACCAAATTTAAGTACGTAATGTAATAGGGAAATAGAAAAAACAAGAAACCGGGAGGGTTACAACATGAACGACAACGTAAAAGCTTTTGACGAGAAGATGAAAAAAACCTGCGATCACTTGGGCGCTGAACTTGTGACGATTCGCGCGGGCAGAGCAAATCCCCACATTCTGGACAAGCTCACCGTAGATTATTACGGAACCCCGACTCCTTTACAGCAGGTTGGAAACATTTCCGTTCCGGAAGCAAGAATGATTCAGATCGCGCCCTGGGAAAAGAGCCTGATCAAAGCCATCGAGAAAGCAATCCTTGCATCCGACATCGGAATCACTCCTTCGAACGACGGAACCGTAATTCGTCTTGTGTTCCCCGAACTTACCGAGGAGCGTCGTAAAGAGCTCAGCAAAGAAGTTAAGAAGAAAGGCGAAGATGCAAAGGTAGCGGTTCGTAACATCCGCCGCGACGGTATCGACGCATTCAAGAAACTTTCCAAGAACGGAGATATCTCCGAGGACGAAATCAAAGACATGGAAGACGATCTTCAGAAGAGCACGGATAAGTACATCAAAGAGATCGACAAGATGATTGAAGAAAAGTCCAAGGAAATCATGACCGTATAACGAGGAAAATCATCATGCAGGCACCTACTCATGTAGCAATTATCATGGACGGCAACGGACGCTGGGCGAAGTCGAAGGGCTTCCCGCGTACCGTCGGACATGCCAAGGGCGCGCAGAACTTAGAGGATATGCTCTATATCGCGGACGAACTCGGCATCAAGTATCTGACCGTCTATGCATTTTCCACGGAAAATTGGAAACGAAGCGAAGACGAAGTCATGGCGCTTATGAATCTGTTCCGCGAATATCTGCGAAACGGTTTTAAAAAAGCGGCCAAAAACAACGTCCGCATTCGTGTCATCGGTTATCGTCCCGGACTTCCGAAGGATTTACAGGACCTTGCGGATGAGATTGAAGAATTTTCCAGGGACAATACCGGCTTACAGTTCCAGATTGCCTTAAATTACGGCTCACGTGACGAAATCAAGCGTGCCGTTCAGGCAATTGCCAAAGAGGTCGAAGAGGGTAAAATAGCCCCCGACGACATCACGGAAGAAACCATCAGCGCGCATCTCGATACCGCGGACATTCCGGATCCCGATCTGATGATCCGCACGAGCGGAGAGCAGCGCTTATCGAATTACCTGTTGTGGCAGCTTGCCTACACGGAATTCTACTATACCGATACCCACTGGCCCGTATTCGGCAAAGAAGATTTGCAGAAGGCTATTGAGTGGTATAATCAAAGAGACCGGCGTTACGGAAACGCCAAATAATCAGGAGTCGTTCGATTCGATGAGCACATTGTGGAAGCGCATTATTTCCGGCGCAGTCATTTTAATACTGACGATAGTCCTCGGCATTGTGGGCGGCCCGGTGCTGGGTGTGGCTTTGTGCGCAATTTCCTGCATCGGCTATGTCGAATTCACGAACGCAACGAAGGTTCGCGAGGAAGGACACCGTTTCAATGTATTCCAGGTGCTCGGCCTTTTTACCATCATCGCATACTATCTGACGATTCTTGCGCAGGACAACTGGTACTGCCCGCAGGAAGTCAAAGACTGGCTCAGTAAGCCGGTCGGCGCGTTCAATATTTTTGCCGTAATTATCATGCTGGTATTCATTACCGGTTTCATCGGCATTCTGTACGCTTATATTTTTTCCTTCCCGAAATTTAAATTTCCGCAGGTTTCACACGCCGTATTCGGTGTCATTTACGTTGCCTTGACGCTCAGCTTTATTTATTACATCCGCGAGCTTCCGGGCGGCATTTTCCTTGTGTGGATGCCTTTCATTTCCGCATGGTTTTCCGATACCTGCGCGTATGTGGCAGGCGTTACCCTTGGCAAGCATAAAATGACTCCGCGCCTTTCTCCGAAGAAAACCTACGAAGGCGCAGCGGGCGGTCTGCTCGGCGGTACTTTGGGAAGCATGATCTTAGGAACCATTTATGTCATCGTGCATAAATCCGGCGCTGTCAGCATTTTAAGTTTCGGACTGATGGGCTTAATCGGTTCCTTCGTTTCGATGTGCGGCGACCTCGCGGCTTCCGCAATTAAGAGAAACAATAACGTAAAAGACTACGGACATATTATTCCCGGACACGGCGGTATTCTGGACCGTTTTGATTCGGTAATTTTCACCGCTCCGATGATTTATTTCCTGATGGCGCTCTTACTGCAGTTTGCGCCGGCCGGCGGAGCAGGCAACTAGTATTTCCGCCCAACGGGCGGAATTTCCACAAGGTGGTTATTTTCGTATGGATAAGAGACTTGTCATCCTGGGCTCCACCGGTTCGATCGGTACCCAGACATTGGAAATCGTAGACGCGAATCCCGATTTAAAAGTAATAGCGCTTGCGGCAGGCAGAAACGTCGACCGCATGGAAGAGCAGGTGCGTAAATACAAGCCTGCTTATGCCGTTATGTGGGAAGAGGGCGCAGCGGCGGATTTAAAATCGCGCATCGCCGACACCGACACCAAAGTCGAAGCAGGGCTGGACGGCTTACTGCATATTTCGACGCTTGAGGAATACGATATCCTTGTGACCGCAATCGTGGGCATGATCGGTATCCGCCCGACCATCGCGGCACTTAAAAAAAAGAAAACCATCGCGCTTGCAAACAAGGAAACGCTTGTAACCGCAGGACATATCATTATGCCCCTGTCCAGACAGATGGGAGCACCGATTCTGCCCGTGGACAGCGAGCATTCTGCGATTTTTCAATCGTTGCAGGGCATGCCGAAGGACCGTGTAGAGAAAATTCTCCTTACGGCTTCCGGCGGACCGTTCCGCGGCAAGAAGCGCAGTGAACTTGTCAATATCCGCGTCGAGGATGCCCTAAAACACCCGAATTGGACGATGGGCCGTAAAATCACCATCGACTCTGCCACACTCGTAAATAAGGGCCTTGAAATGATCGAGGCGAAGTGGTTATTCGATGTGGAACTCGACAAAGTGCAGGTTCTGATTCATCCGCAGAGCATCCTGCATTCCGCAGTACAGTACGTGGATGGCGGAATCATGGGCCAGATGGGGGTTCCGGATATGAAGCTGCCCATCCAGTATGCGATTTTTTATCCCGACAGAAGAGTGATGGATACGCCGAGAGTGGACTTTAAGGCGCTCGGTGCCATGACATTTGAAGAACCCGATGAGGAGACCTTCTTAGGCCTTCCTCTTGCAAAGCGTGCGGCAACCATCGGCGGCAGTATGCCGAGTGTGTTCAACGCGGCGAATGAGCGCGCGGTGGCACTTTTCCTGGACCGCCGGATCCGCTTTTTGGAGATTTACGATTTAATCGAAGCTTCGATGGAGAATCACGTTGCGGTTGAGAATCCCAGCGTTGAGCAGATTCTCGAGGCGGAAAAAGAAACTTACGAATTCATTGAAGGAATTGTTCCATGTCTGTAGTTTGGTCGATAATTGCATTTCTGGTGATTTTTTCCGTACTTGTGGTAGTGCACGAGTTCGGCCATTTTATCGTGGCCAAAGCGAACGGAATTCATGTCACCGAGTTTGCGGTCGGAATGGGACCGAAACTGCTGCATTTTAAGAAAAAGGGTACCGAATACGCGATTCGCGCGTTGCCGTTCGGCGGTGCGTGCGTATTTGAGGAAGAAGACCCCTTCGAGGACGAGGAAGACGAAGCCATCGACGAGGAGAATCCCTTAGAGGGCCCGACCCGCGGAACAACGCTTGGGGAGAAAATCTTCGGCGCGAAGAAAAAAGAAGACGAAGAGGTTTCTGTGGATGGCGTAAAGGGCGCCAAGGCTGAGAAAACTGCAAAAGAAGATGCGAAAGACGACGACTTCGACGAGGAAGAGGAAGGCATCTACGGATGCAAGTTCTCGGATGCTCCGCTTGCGGCAAGAATCGCAGTCGTGCTTGCGGGACCGGTGTTTAATATTTTACTCGGTTTCATTCTTGCCATGATCGTAGTCGGCACCTGCGGCGAAAATCCGCCCGTAATCGGCGCACTGATTGAAGGCTATCCCGCCGAAGCGGCAGGCATGCAGCCCGGCGACGAGATTATCTCGATTAACGGCGAGCGCATTTATCTGTTCTCCGAAATTACGCTTTATACTCTGACCAATCGTACAAACGATTGGGAGGTAAAATTCAGGCGCGGCGATGAGATTCAGGTTGTAAATCTGTCCCTCGGCGATATGGACGGACGACGCGTGATGGGAATCTATGCCGGAGAAGTCGTAGATTGCGCCAATATTAAGATTTTTGAGTACAGCTGGTACGAAGTACGTTACTGGCTCAAAGCGTCCGTAAAAAGCATAGGAATGCTCTTTACGGGGCGTATCAAGAAAGACGATGTCGCAGGCCCGGTCGGCATGGCTCAGGTCATCGGCACCACGATTAACGAAACCAAGGAATACGGCCTTCCGACCGTAATCATTAACCTTGTAAATATTGCGCTGTTACTCAGCGTGAACCTTGCAATCATGAATCTGCTTCCGTTCCCTGCGTTGGACGGCGGACGATTCGTATTCTTAATTGCGGAGCTCATTCTGCGCCGCAAAGTGCCCCGTAAATTCGAGGCAATCGTTACATTGGTGGGCTTCGGCGCACTGATGATTCTTATGGTTCTTGTTTTGGTCAACGATATTTCAAAGTTCTTCCGCTAGGAGTGCATCCGGCGGTTCTTTCGCCGCGCTTCGCGGGCGCAGTCGCTGACCGAATCTAAATTATCCCTGTAAAAACTGAATCAGGCTGTCTTTTTGACGTGCAAAAAAGAAAGGATTTTTGGATGAAGAAAAATGAATATTCCTATGCTCACATATGGGATGAGGAGGGCTCCTCGTGCCTTGCGATTGAGCATGTTATGACGAGCGCAGGACCGGTCATTCTGGGTGTTTTAGGCGACGGGACAAATGTGGAGACGGTGAAGAGAATTGTAGGCTGGTTCTATGAGGATGCACTGCCGATTATCTGCGAGCATGGTCTCGGCCGGGGTGTTCGTAATACTTTCGTGCAAAGAGAATCATTTCGCGTGGAAGGATTGAAGGTTGTTGTGTTGTTTCGAAACAGGACCTTTGTTTATCCCGAGGACGGTTCCGTCCGTCGACTCCCTAAGAAAAACGGCGTGCCACGTGGGTATCTTTTGGCGTCGGAAGATTTTATCCGGGAGATTTCAGGCGAAGAGTGCGGTTATATTCTTGGTGAGAAGCATATCGGGACCGTGCAGTCACGTCTGGATGAACTGGGAAGAAGAGCACAGGTGCGCAATCGTGAGGGCAGCTACAGCGCGGTGTATCTTTCTTACGGGAAAGAATAAGTTTCTCAGAGTTTGAGAAAAGTTTATGAGGAATGTTCTATGAATAATAATTTCACGGGGAACCAAATTGGCAACAAGTATGAAAAATACAGGGTTTTGGAGCGCCTTGGCGAAGGGACAAGCGGAAGCGTGTATCTTGTCGAGGATGAGCATACGCAAATACGCTATGCGATGAAGTGCTACAAAAGCATTGCACAGGGCAGGAAGGAGACGGAAATGCTGAAAAATCTGCATCATCCGGGGATCCCGAAACTCACAGACTGCTTCGTGGCAGATGCCATGTATTTGCTGGTCATGGAGTACGAGGAGGGGGAGTCACTTGAAGATGCCCTGCGAGCGCAGGATAAAACGCGACAGGATGTAAATCCTATTAGGAAATATACCGGGGAAGAGCGGGAACGGATTTTTCGTGAGCTGGTCGAAATCGTAGCATACATGCACACATTGCCGTTACCCGTGGTTCACGGGGATCTGAAGCCGGCTAACGTTGTGCTGACAGGCAACAGCGAATCATCGGTTAATAAACCTTCTGCAGGGGGTGCAGGCAGCGTCCGCCTCCTTGATTTCGGGTCTGCGAATGCGTACAGCAGGCGGCGGGAGCAGAGAAGTTCTACGGTCGGGTATGCAGCGCCGGAATTATATGCCGGACTCAGCATGCGACAGAGCGATGTGTATGCGCTTGGGTTTATCTTAGTTTACATAACGACAGGAAAAACGCCGGGCTTCTTTACAAAACATCCGACGGCAGCAGTCTTGAGAAGAATCGGAATGAGCCGTGAATATGCCGCAATCGCAGAGAAATGCACTCGTCGCGACCCGAAGGACCGCTATGCGAGTGCTGCAATCCTGCTGGATGCCCTGGATCACATTGGTTTACATAACAGATTACATCGCATGGCAGGACGCGTAAGAGAGACCATCCTGACAGACGGAGGGGGCGTCCTTGCCTTCTACGGCCTCGGCCGCATGTTTCTGGTCACAGGGGCAGAAGCAGGCGTAGCACAAGCAACTCAAAGTCTGCAGACAGTGTCTGCAAGACTCGCTGCGGCACCGATGGCAGGCAAACTCTGTCTGCTTATCGGGTGTCTGATGCTCATTTCCGAGATTCTGTTCGAATCCTACAGAAGAAACCGCTACGGAGAGGAGAATACGCGCCTGTACAGCATCCTCCTAAGCAGGCAACAGGCTCCCTGCGAAGCCATGCAGAAAGGCGTCTGATTGCAAGTAGAAATTTTAGTTTTTAATTTGGCAATTCTACACAATTGAATGTGGTCGGGCATCTGTGATACACTATATAATGCGCCGGGGCAATCCGTCCCGAAGCAAAGAAAAGAGTTAAAAAGCACGCAGAATTCGTGCTTTGACAGCATAAAGCAGGCATGAAGCCGACTGCATCGTGAGCGAGTGCAGTTACAGAAAGGACCAGCCATGTACCGAGACAATACCAAAGTCATTCAGATCGGAAACAGAGTCATCGGCGGAGGAAATCCCATCCTCATCCAGTCCATGACCAATACAAGAACAGAAGACGTGAAGGCGACCGTGGAGCAGATTCACCGCCTCGAGGAAGCAGGCTGTGAAATCATCCGCTGCACCGTGCCGACGGAAGAAGCGGCAAAGGCCATCGCCGAGATTAAGAAAGAAATATCCATTCCGCTGGTGGCGGATATCCATTTTGACTACCGGATGGCGATTGCGGCCATGGAAAACGGCGCGGATAAAATCCGTATCAACCCCGGCAACATCGGAGGCGAAGAGAAGTTAAAAGCCGTTGTGGACGTCGCAAAGGAACGCAATATTCCGATTCGTGTGGGTGTAAATTCCGGTTCCCTGGAAAAACCGATTATCGAAAAATACGGTCACGTGACCGCGGAAGGAATCGTGGAAAGTGCACTCGATAAAGTTTCCATGATCGAAAATGCGGGATACGACAACATCGTCATCTCGATTAAATCCTCGGATGTTTTAATGTGCGTCAAAGCACATGAACTGATTGCCGAGAAGACGAAATACCCTCTGCATGTGGGAATTACGGAAGCAGGCACGTTATTTACCGGTACGGTCAAAAGTTCGGTAGGCCTCGGAATTATCTTAAATGACGGCATCGGAGACACCATCCGCGTATCCTTAACAGGAGATCCGGTAGAAGAGGTAAAGACCGCAAAGAGAATTCTTAAGACACTCGGCCTTCGTCAGGGCGGAATCGAAGTTGTAAGCTGCCCGACATGCGGAAGAACAAAAATTGACTTAATCGGTCTGGCAAACCGGGTTGAGACTCTGGTCGAGGCATATCCGCATTTGAACATCAAAGTAGCGGTAATGGGCTGCGTTGTAAACGGCCCGGGCGAAGCGAAGGAAGCAGACCTCGGCATCGCCGGCGGAGACGGCGTGGGCCTCCTCATCAAGCACGGCGAAGTTGTCCGCAAGGTACCCGAAGCCGACCTCCTATCCACCCTGAAGGCAGAATTAGACGCGTGGAAGTAGTTTTTTATTATGAAATTTAACGAAGTATTCTATAAAGCCAAACTGGATAAAGACTCCCGCGACCGATTTTACAATCTGGAAGTGGACAGTATCAAAAGCAACACGGAAGCCGATACGATTCGCGTGCACATCACGAGCCCGTATCTGATTCCGTATCTTTACGTTGTCAGAACAAGCAATGCCATCCGCGAAGCCTATTTTGCGGAAGGTGTGGACGTCGGGATTGATTTAAAATACAAACTCTCCGGTCTCTATACTCCCAAAACACTCTGGGAAACTTACCGCGACAGTATCATATCCGAATTAAGCAGCGAGGCTTCCTTAAACGGAAGTCTTTTACAGCATGCCAAAGTCGACTGGATTTCCGAAGACGAAATGCAGATTACGCTGGAGAATTCGGTCATCGCAAGACGCAGGGAGCGCAGCATCGAAGGATTCCTTCACCGAATCTATCTGGACCGCTGCGATTTGCCCGTAAAAATCACCTTTGCATACGCGGACGTGGAGGAGAGCGCATTCCATAAAGAGCGCGAGCACCGCGTCAGAAAACGCGTGGAGGAGATTGCAGACCGCGTATTCCGCGGCGACCGCGATGTCGAGGAAGATGACGGAACACTGGCAATTGCCGGTGCGAAGACATCTGTTTTTGACATGGATTCGGAAGGCCCGACCGGAGTGGCCGCCAAAGCCGGCAATGCATCCGGCAAAGCAGACACCGGCAATACATCCGCCAAGGCAGACGACAAGAACAAACTCGTCGGCGCCTCCAAAAAGGACAAAAAGGACGGGAAAGGCGATAAGAAGTTCGACCGCAGGGATTCCGTCCGTCGTCCTCTTAACCGAAGCGAAAATCCCGATGTCCTTTACGGCAGGGACGCTTCCGGCGACATTACACCGATCAGCGAAATCACGGATGAAATCGGCATGGTAACCATCCGCGGCAAAATTTATAAAATGGAAGACCGCGCCCTCCGCAACGAAAAGCATCTTTTCTCGTTTGCGGTTACGGACGATACGGACTCCATCATGTGCAAGGTATTTACCTTCGAAGACCAGAAAGACGAATTTTCCAAGGCGGTCCACGAGGGCGATTACGTGCGCATCAAAGGCGTTGCAAAGTACGACACCTTCTCGCACGAAATCACCATCAGCTCCATCGACGGCATCGCCAAGTCCGTCTCCGACAAGAAGAAACGTTCCGATTTGTCGCTCCGCAAGCGTGTCGAGCTGCACTGCCACACGAAATTCAGCGACATGGACGGCGTTTCCTATGCAAAGGACATCATCAAACGCGCGGATTCCTGGGGCATGCCGGCCCTTGCCATCACCGATCACGGCGTGGTACAGGCCTTTCCGGACGCGCTCCATACATTGGATAAAATCAACAAAGACAGGGAGAATCCTTTCAAAGTCCTCTACGGCGTGGAAGGTTACCTTGTGGACGACTTAACGCAGGCGGTCGTAAACGACAAAGGACAGAAGCTGACGGATTCCTTCGTGGTATTTGATATCGAAACGACCGGATTTTCACCGATTGACAACCGCATTATCGAAATCGGCGCGGTCCGCGTTGTAAACGGAGAGTGCAAGGATACATTCTCGGAATTCGTAAATCCGAAAGTACCGCTTTCCTTCGTCACGACAAACTTAACCGGCATCACGGATGACATGGTCATTCCTGCGGATACAATCGATAAAGTGCTTCCGAGATTCCTCGAATTCATCGGCGAGGATGCGCTTGTTGCGCACAATGCCAATTTTGACATGAGTTTTATCATGGAAAATTGCAGACGTCTCGGAATCGACAAGGAATTCACTTATCTTGATACCGTGGCGGTTTCAAGATCGCTGCTTACCAGAAGCAAGAAGCATACGCTCGACCATGTCTGCAAAGAGCTCGGAATCAGCCTTTTGAACCATCACAGAGCGGTGGACGACGCAACGGCGACGGCGCAGATTTTTGCCCGTTTTGTTGCGATGCTTGCAAAGAAGAACATCTTTACGCTTCAGGACGTGAACGATTTTACATCCTCGAGCGTGGACCGCATCATGAAGTCCCCGAGCTATCACGTAATTATTCTTGCAAAGAACGAAGAGGGCCGCAGAAACCTGTACAGGCTCGTCAGCGAGTCACATTGCAAGTATTTCCATTCCGTGCCGAGAATGCCGAAGAGCTTAATCAACAAGTACCGCGAAGGCCTGATTGTAGGCTCCGCATGCGAGGCCGGAGAGTTGTTCCGTGCGATTCTCGATCAGAAGACCGACGAGGTTTTGAAGCGTATTGCGGACTTCTACGATTACCTTGAAATTCAGCCGGTCGGAAACAACGAATTCATGATTCGTTCCGACAAACACCCGGATATCAATACGATTGAAGATTTACAGAATTTAAACCGCAAAGTCGTCGAACTCGGCGAGCGCTTAAGAAAGCCTGTCTGCGCAACCTGCGACGTGCATTTTCTCGACCCCGAGGACGAGATTTACAGACGTATCTTAATGAGCAACAAAGGCTTTGCGGATGCGGATCAGCAGGCGCCGCTTTACCTTCGTACGACCGAAGAAATGCTCAAGGAATTTGAGTATCTCGGCGAAGAGAAGGCGATGGAAGTCGTTGTCGACAACACCAACATGATTGCGGATATGTGCGAAATCGTTTCGCCGATTCACCCCGACAAAGCGCCTCCGGTCATCGAAAATTCCGACGTGATGCTTCGTGAAATCTGCGAAACCAAGGCACATGAAATGTACGGCGAAGAGCTGCCGGTCATCGTAAAAGAGCGTCTCGAGAAAGAGTTAAACTCCATTATTTCCAACGGTTTCGCGGTTATGTACATCATCGCGCAGAAACTCGTTTGGAAGTCCAACGAGGACGGCTATCTCGTTGGTTCGCGTGGTTCGGTCGGTTCGTCCTTCGTAGCGACCATGGCCGGAATCACCGAAGTAAACCCGCTGTCGCCGCATTATTACTGCGCGAAATGTCATTACAGCGATTTTGAATCCGAAGACGTTAAAATGTACGCGGGCCGCGCAGGCTGCGACATGCCCGATAAAAACTGCCCGGTTTGCGGGGAAAAATTAAAGAAAGACGGCTTCGACATTCCTTTCGAAACCTTCCTTGGATTCAAGGGTGACAAGGAGCCGGATATCGACTTAAATTTCTCGGGAGAGTATCAGTCGAAAGCGCATAAGTACACCGAGGTTATTTTCGGTGCGGGACAGACATTCCGTGCGGGAACCATCGGTACCGTTGCGGAGAAAACCGCATGCGGCTACGTGCGCAAATACTTTGAAGAACACGGCATTCCGAAGCGGAACTGCGAGATTACGAGAATCGCGCAGGGCTGTATTGACGTGCGCAGAACGACGGGCCAGCACCCCGGCGGAATTATCGTATTGCCCAGAGGCCTGGATATCAACCAGTTCACGCCCGTGCAGCACCCGGCGAACGACATGGAAACCGATACGATTACGACGCATTTCGATTACCACTCGATTGATCATAACCTTTTAAAACTCGACATTCTCGGACACGACGATCCGACCATGATTCGTATGCTGCAGGATTTGACGGGTATCGACCCGCTTACGATTCCGCTTGACGATCCGCAGGTTATGACATTGTTCCAGAGCACCGAAGCGCTCGGCATCACGCCCGACCAGATCGGCGGCACGAAGCTCGGATCCTTGGGAATTCCCGAGTTCGGAACCGATTTTGCAATGCAGATGTTGATTGACACGCATCCGACCTCGTTCTCGGATTTAGTCCGTATCGCAGGACTTGCGCACGGTACCGACGTCTGGCTCGGCAACGCGCAGAAGCTGATTATGGAAGGCACCGCAACGATTTCAACCGCAATCTGTACGCGTGACGACATCATGACGTACTTAATCGGCATGGGTCTCGATCCGAGTATGAGCTTTAAAATCATGGAGATGGTCCGCAAGGGTAAGGTTGCAAAGGGTGAATGCGCGCAGTGGCCGGAGTGGAAGGCGGAGATGGCGGCACACGGCGTGCCCGACTGGTATATCTGGTCCTGCGAAAAGATTAAATACATGTTCCCGAAAGCGCACGCAGCGGCGTACGTTATGATGGCGTGGCGTATCGCATACTGCAAGGTAAATTATCCGCTGGCATATTATGCGGCGTACTTCAGTATCCGTGCGACGGCATTCAATTATGAAAAAATGTGTCTCGGACCGGAGCGATTAAATGCCGCAATTGCAGAATACAAGCGTAAAGCGGGCATCACGGGCAAAGAGGACGACTCGAAGAAAGCATCTTCCGAAGAGGAAGTTTCGAATAAAGAAGAAGGCGAATACAAGGACATGCGCCTTGTGCAGGAGATGTATGCGAGGGGATTCCGGTTCATGCCGATTGATATTTTCCGTGCTCATGCAAAGAATTTCCAAATTATCGACGGACAGATTATGCCGGCGTTAACCAGTATCGAAGGCGTTGCGGATTCCGCGGCCACCGGTATCGTGGAAGCCTGCAAGAAGGGACCGTTTACGTCAAAGTCGGACTTCAAGAATCGTGCGAAAGTAACGGATACCGTGCTGCAGACCATGGACCGCCTGGGCCTTCTCGGCAACCTGCCTGAGAACAATCAGATCAGTTTGTTTGATTCGTTCTAGAGGGCGGACGCCTCAGACCGGCATCATGCACGCGTAAAGGCCTTGGCTACGCATTAATAATAGCAATGAAAATCAAATCGCAAAAAAAACCTAATAAGAAAAGGCTCATCGTCTTCCTAGGTGTCCTCATCGTGCTCGCGGCGCTTTCGTTATATTTCGAAATCCCCGTGACGCGGCATTTTGAACTGAGCGGAGAGGGTAAAATAAAAGAGCAGGTTCGAATCGCACACGTTTCGGACCTGCATTCCTGTTATTACGGCCCGAATATGAAGTCTCTCGTAAAGCGCATCGGGAAAGAAGAACCGGACCTCGTGCTGCTTACGGGCGATATTTTTGACGACAAATTAAAAGATAAAAACGCGAAACTCTTTGTTGAGGCGATGGTTGAAAAGTATCCCGTGTATTACGTAACCGGAAATCACGAGTATTGGAGCGAACACGTGGACGAGACGAAAGCGTATCTTACGTCGGTCGGCGTAGTTGTACTCGAAGGCGGTTATGCAAAAGAGGAGATTAACGGGAACACGGTTTATGTTTGCGGCGTCGACGATCCGACGCGGCTTCTTCGCAGCACCTGGGAACTGCAGCTTGCGAACGCAGATCCATGTTATAGTGGTGAGGAAGCAGAAGTTGGATATAAAATTCTCCTGTCACATCGTCCGGAAGAGGTTGAAACCTACGAAAAATATGATTTTGATTTAATCTTATGTGGTCATGCGCACGGCGGCCAGTGGCGGATTCCGTTTACACGGCTTGGCTATTTTGCACCCAATCAGGGTATGATGGCCAAATACGTCGACGGCCTTTTCGATTTAAAGAACGGCTCGCAGATGATCGTCAGCCGCGGCCTCGCCCGCGAGAGCACTCCCGCGCCGCGCTTCTTCAATCACCCCGAGGTGATTATCGTCGACATTAAGTAACAATTCTTTATTTTTCCCCATAAAAATCTTTGCCTCGTTTCGTATCTATACCAGAGACGACAAAAACTCAGAGCGAAAGTCGAAAACAGAAGTGTTTAGAAGAAACGACAATTCAGGAGGAAATGAAAATGTTTAAGAAACTTACAGGAAATCACAATAAATCGAGAAAAGTTAAGGCAACCATTAGCCTGGCTCTCCTCGCAGCGCTTGCGCTTACCGCATTTGGTTGCAAGAGTAAACCGAGATATATTCAGGAACCTGTCCCGGTAAATTCCGAGGTGCCTTCGGATCCTTCCAAATCCGAGGTTCCGGCTGATCCTTCCAATGGCGAGACTCCGGCAGCAGGAGAAGAACAGTTACCGCCTCGCGGAAACATTGGCGGCATCGAATACTCGATCTCCCAGTGCGATTATTTTCAAAAGAGCAAGAAACCGGGTTACTACATTGACACGCTTGACGAGCCCAACGCACCTTACTTTTTCTTCATTACCAGCGGAAGAAAGAATACCGGCGGCTACGGCGTTGAAATCGTAAATATCGAAGTGGACGAAAACAAAAACATGGTTGTGACCGTTGAGTTCACCTCGCCCAAACTGAGCGATGTTGTTACCCAGGCAATTACCTATCCCTGCGCACAGCTTACCGTAAGCGAGTATCCCGCCAGCATCGTAATCAAAACGACCGGCGGCCTCGAACTCCCCTGCCTGAATTAAATGTTTTTTGACGTCAAAATATCCAATAAAATCAAGCCTTAGCGACACTTTCGGGTGTCGCTTTTTTGTTTTTGTTGTGAATAATCACGAAATTGCGGAATGCGGCGATTTTACAAGCCCGTCGTATTGAAATACGACTCAAAGCCGTGCTATGATTCAATCACGTTTTCGAGGAAGGTATTCTGGCAGAATTTTTCAAAGAGAAAGAAAACGAGGTGATTCGAGTGATTCAACTTGATTATTCAATTGAAAAACGTGAGGAAATTGCTCACAAAAAGGGCGTTAAAGAGGGAATCGAGCAAGGAATAACACAAGAACGCGCGAATACGGAAGAACAACGTAAACGTGCTGATAGTTTAGAGGAAGAAGTAGCTTCCCTAAAGGCATTGGTTGAGAGCATGCAGGAGACAATAAATGACTTGCAAAGAAATAATTGAAGGGAGTTTTGGTAAGTTATGAATTCAAAAACGCGTAAAATCCTCTGCATCCTCCTGATTGCAGCATTGCTTGCGGTGATTGCGGCGGGATGCGGGAAGACGGTAAATCTCGGCAACAATGCTCCCATCACATCCAAGTGGAAAATCAAAGAATTTACGGTTAACGGCACGACCACGAAGATGGAGGACACCCCAACCTGGTTAAAGATAATTTCGGCATCGAGAAATCCGAAGTTTTCCTGCAAGGACGGCACTAACTGCACGCTCAGCGTCAACAAGAAAACCCGCACCGGAACCGTAACGATGGAAGACGGTCATTACGTCATTACCTTCAAGAATGCCACTACAAAGTTTTACGGAACCATCTCCGGAAACACGCTCTTTCTCCACGACGAGGGTGGCAAGGTACTTCTTGTATTTGAAGCGAAATGATAATAAACGGCGCCAACCGGCGCCGTTTTAAAATTTCCCCTTGACTCTTACGTTACGTAATAGTTTATGCTATGATTACACGGGAGGGAATAAAGATGAAAACAGTACACGAAGTGAGCCGCCTTGCGGGCGTAAGTATCAGAACACTGCAGTATTACGACACCATCGGACTTTTGAAACCCGCGGAATACTCGGAGTCCGGGTACAGACTGTATGACGATACGGATCTGGAGCGTTTGCAGCAGATTTTACTTTTTCGCGAACTGGAATTCCCGCTCAGGGATATTAAGGAGATTATGGAAAGTTCCGATTTTGACCGGAAGAAAGCGCTCGATCAGCAAATCAAACTTCTGACGCTCAAGAAGGAGCATCTGGAAAACCTCATATCCTTTGCCCGTGAATTGAAGAGGAAAGGAGCAAAAACAATGGATTTTACGGCATTTGATACAAGTGCAATCGACGAATACACGAAGCGCGCCAAAGCGCAGTGGGGCGATACGAAGGAATTCAAAGAATCCGAGGAAAAATCCTCAAAGCGTACCGCCGCTCAGACCGAGAAGGTAATGGCGGACTTTATGGCAATCTTTGCGGAATTCGGAGCCCTGAACGCCGACAGGCAGGCAGACGCCGACCCCTCATCCAAAGAAGCGCAGGCGTTGGTGGAAAAGCTCAAAGCATACATCACGGAGCATTTCTACACCTGCACGAACGAAATCCTTGCCGGACTTGGCAAGATGTACGCTACGGACGGAGAATTCAAACACAATATCGACGCTGCCGGCGGAGAGGGTACGGCAGACTTTGTAAGCAAGGCGATTGCAGTTTACTGCAAGTAAGTAAACATCATACCGCAGACGGCGCCAACCGGCGCCGTTTTTTATTTTCGCTGCATATGATTGAAATCCTGTTGGACATTTGTTGGACATGGCGTTGTATGATTGTCCCATATTGAGGCCGAGACCTGTCAAACACAGAAGAAACCGACAGAAAGGAACCATACCATGAGACCATTTGAAACCCTGATTCATTTCAATGCAGACAAGATTAAATTAGAGAAGCAGGAAATCGAGGAGTACATTCATTCCCCGGAATTCAGCAATGATTTAAATAAACTCGACAGCCTGTCGAAGTTAAAGGATTATCTTTTCCTCGAGGCGATGGAGGACCCGAGATGGGACCCCTCGAAAGCACAGCAGGTGTATAACGAAATCGATAAGGGTGTGGATTTAACCACACATCTTGAATTTTGCTATATGAATCTTCTCGCGGACGAAATGATAAAAGAATTAAAAAACGACCGCGTAAAACAGATTGCTTACGGCGAGACGCTGTACAGCAATGCTGAAAAAACGATTGCCATCAACTGGGGCAAGCAATTCCAAAATTTCATTCGCAGGAACACCTATAAGGATTACGAGGAGCAGGCGCATCTTAAGGATTCGGCGCGAATCGACCCGAAAGAGGCCGAGCATAAGATGCCTGAATTTGACGAAGAAAAGCACGAAAATGTTCAGAAGAAAGCGTATTCCCTCACGTGCAAGAACCTGAGGAAATTTGCAAACGAAATGGAAGAGATGGTTAACTCCGTCGACTTTTTTATGTTCGGCAAAGGCTCTCCGGAGTTCGATAACATGAAGGATAAAATCGTTGCTTTCCGCAAGTATGCCGAACGATTTTCGAAAGGAGAGGAACTTGATACGGAAACAATGGCGGAATGCTTGGACCGCCTGAATTCGGTAACATCCGACATTAAGACCTACATTCGCAAGAAGCAGAAAGAATTAAATGATGATCCGAACCGCATCAGCGATGAGGATAAGCAGAAGCGCGAGCAGCCCAGAATCAAGACCTCCATCGAAATGCTCGAGAAGGCGGAGATGTTCTATCATAAGGGCAGATGCGGATTCGCCGGACGTCTTTACGGCGAGCTGGGGCCGAAGCTGGAAGCAGAGCTGAAATTTGAGGAAAGTTTTCGTGCAAATCCGGATAAAATGAAGGATAAATTCAGATTCATGGATTCCGCAGCACGCTCCATAAGAATGCTGCAGGAGATGGGAGGGTCGAAGTATCTTGCAGGCAATTCCCTTAAGAATTTTTACACCGCCCGTGTGAAGGATTCCGTTGACGCGATTCGCGCTACCGGTGGATACAGCTGGCTTGATCAGAAAGATTACTCTCGTTTTGAAAACGGCGAAGAACCCAAATCCAGAATGGAATGCGTTTTACGCGATATCTCAAACTGGTATGACCAGAATAAGGGCAATATCAGCGAAAAGAATTGTCTTACGACCGATAAAATCAAGCATATCCTGGCCGTCAATGAAATCGAGCTGAAGCCGACACACCGGACCATCAGTGAGCGTTATGAGCAGAACGTAAAATCCACGGAGACCGTGTGTGCGAAATACAACAAGAGCATGGTCAACGCGCCCGAAAAATCCGCGCACGGGTTGGGGATCTAAAAATGGATGAAACTAAGAGCAATAAGCTTATCAAATTTACAACGGTCTACGACATCCTTAACGCTGTCCTCGGCCTGTTCTATGTCCTCTTGAATGTCTTATACCTCGGAAGATATATTTTCGTAATTGTGAAAGAGCAGCTCCACCCCGGATCAAACATCGGTTTCGGCTGGGAGTGGCTGTTTATGACGTTCGGATTTTTCATTGTAATTCCGACGCTTGCGGTTCCGATTTGCAGATGGATAACCGTTTTTACAGCGAAGAAAGGTCGCATCGTATCAAACATATTACGAATTGTACAGATTCCGTTTTCTTTCGTGTCAGGCCAGCTTGTTTCCTTCGCGGCAGGCGTGCTTATCGTGTACGGAATCGGTCAATTTGTTGTCTTGCTCGGCGGCAATTCAAGTTTTCTATACAACACTCAGGTGCGCGGCGATTCACTTGATTACGTGATTATAATCGGCCTTTCAAGTATCATGCTCCTTGTGTTCATCGTGAAGGAAGTATTTGAACTTGTGCTGAGTATATTGAATTTAAAAGACAGCAAGAAAAAAGGAGAGGCATTATGAAAGAACCGTCATTTATGATTGTTATACCAATGAACCAAAAGGACGTCGAGGATCCGATGACCTTTATCGAGAACGTCAAAGCCAGCGAATTGGTCCGCATTGAGAATATTCGAATGGATGAGCAACGCGGCATGATTGTGGATTTTGCGGTTGACGACAGGAAGTATGAAGTGGATGTCAACCCGGAAGAAGTCGAGGTTCCCGGTTTTTTCCGTCCGGAGCATGTTTTCTCGGAAGAAGAGTTCCGGCAGCTTGATGAGGCAAAATTGGGACTGAGCGTATGCATGGATTTTAACGACGATTATGCAAGATGTTTTCATGACCAGCTTCGGATTATCCATGCGATGTTTCCGCAAATTTTGGCGATTTTTGATTGTCCCGCGGAAAAACTCTTATCCGGCAAATGGGTCTCTCTGGCAGCGCAGTCCAATATTCTCCCGGCACCGCGCTATTTATTCACGGTACAGGCCATTTCCGGTGAGACAGATGAAGTA
>JAEEGL010763172.1_pt1 | contig 23253 bp, 22 predicted proteins | sample 9134231 | NCBI WGS metagenome assembly JAEEGL01 (sample SAMN16246548, study PRJNA631951) | gut metagenome | biome: gut microbiome; feature: rumen; material: fiber-attached | host: Bos | place: Iran: Karaj | collected 2018-10
CAGGGCGGCAACGCCCGTCTTGCAGGTGCCGGCGTCGAACTGGGACATCACCTGCTGGTACTGGTCCTCACCGACGTAGCGTTGGACGAACTTGAGGACCCCTTCCGGGGAATACCGGTTGACGAGACGTAACACGTCGGTCATATCGCGTTCCTCACGCAGGATTTTCCGTATGCTCTTGGAGATTACCCTCCTTATCTGGCTTTCAGTGAGTTTCATAGCCTACTTGTTTTTTTCAGTTTCGTTGTTCACCACCATAAACTCAAGTTTCTCCTTGAATATGAGGATTTCGTTTCCGATTTTCGCCTTGATGTCAATGAAATACCGGTTCGGGACCAGTTCCCCGGTGTCAAGGCGGAAGGAGTTACGCTTGCCCTGCTTGTTGATATTGTCCCAGTCAATGACGTCCACATCCTTGTCGCCGTCCTTCACGTACAGGCGGTACCAAGCGGTGTTGATGAGCCGGTAGTTGTCCGTGGACTCGTACGGAACGCAGAAATCGACGTACAGGTACCGGGTGTCTCCCTGAACGACCTTCTCGGAGTCGTTGATGCCATAGATGATGGGGGACAGCCTCGTCGTCTCAACCGCCTCGCCCTGCGAAATAAATTCGGAACTCGGGCGGACAACAAAGTCCAGTTCAACGTCGTCCATCTCCTCGCCTTGGTACTTGAGGTTGGACCAGACGTCTGAAAGTATCTGGTTATCCCGGGCGGTTCCCTTCGGCAGTTTCACCTCCGCGTAGTAGATGCCCCGAGAAGCGTGTTTTACGGGGTATTCTACGCCCTCTATGGTGCAGATGGGTAGTTCATCCAAATTGTCGAAAGAGTTCGTCAGAGACGAGTATACGTAGTAATACAGGCGGTTTGTGCGTCCCTTGTAGAAAGTGTACCTGTCGTCGGCGATTATGGCACTGCTACGGGTCTCCACGACCGGCTCAAAGAACGTCCTCGTGGTGTTCCCGAAGAAGCCAACGTAGTCCGTCCCCTCACGTTTGATTTCGTCAAGGTACGGGACGAACATAATGCAGAGCCCGTTGTTTTTCTTCTTGCCGTCCAGTATGTCGTTCACGTACTGGGTGAGGTCAAGGTCAAGGTCCTCGTTGCCGTAGTCAAAGTCCTGCTTGGCCACGATGACGCTCTCACCGCCCTGACAGAAATGCTCGTACTCCACCTGAAGGAAATCGTCGTTGTAGATGCCCTCCTCGGCCCACTTGAGACCGTTCTTCGGCTGGTACCAGTTGCACCCGTCACGGGAGACGGACTGCTTGCCAGTCAGCCAGAAATCAAAGGAGTTGTCAAAGCCCACGCCGGCGTCCCAAGTCCTCGGGACCTCAAAGGCGATGAGCGTGAACGACGTCGCCCGCTTCCTGAAATCCACGGCTTCCCAAGAAGGGAGCCTCTTGTCGAATTTCTTGGGGTCTATGGACCCGCAGTTCGTCATCTTGAGGTGGTGCGTGACGGCGGAGCGGTCGCCGTAGGTGCCGTCCTCCGTGAGTTTTTCTATCTTGTCGGTATTGAAATGCACGAGGAACCTTGAATTCGTAAACCCATAGTTGAGCATACAAATAGGATTGAGCCCGAAATTATCTTTCGAGCCCCTGAAAATCGTCGTGCATTTATCGAGAAACGTCCTTGTAACCATTGGAGCCTATTTCTCTATAAATACGTTTTGTCAACGGGATATTTCTCGAATTCCTCCCTCAGATACGCCCTGATGTCCGGGATTCTGTGCAGTTTCTCAAGGAGTTCCCGTTCGGAGCGGGTGAGTTCCGGTGCCTTCTCAAGACCGAGTTTAATCGCCTTGAACCTTGCCTCAAAGAGGTCAATTTTGGAATTCGGGTCAACCTCAATTTCCTTGATGGACTCATAGTCCGTGATGGGCGGGACTTCGTGATTCAGTTCCATAATGCTTGCTTTTCTAAAAAAATACGATTGCTCGTGACAATCTCAATAAAAAATCCTATATTTGCCGTGTATGTTCTATATCGCCATCATAGGATTGTCCAAGGTTGATGACTTTGACTTTTTCCGGGAGAGGTGCATCTACTACCTCCGGGAGAAAGCGAAAGGAGGCATAACCATACTGACTACCGAGGAACATCCGTTCGTTGACCGGTTCGCCTCAATGTACCGCATCAACACGAGGGTGTTCTACGCGGAGTGGAACAAGTACGGGCGGGAGGCGAAAAAGAAACGCAACTACGAGATGCTTACGCACGCCAACGGAGTAATCTCCTTTAACGACGGCACCACCGATTGCGAGATGCTAAAAAACCTTGCTAAGGAACTCGGCCTGCCGGTAAGGAACCCAGTGAAGCCGGCTACTTGACCATTACCGTGATGTCCTCGTAGATGGGCATCAGCATAACGGCGTCCGGGTAGTTTACGCCCTCCTGATACAGGTCGCCCTTGAAATCAATCTTGAACTGTCCCCGGAACTTACCTTTCGTCTTCGTGTCTTTTTTCCTCCAGCGGTACTCAATCACATAGCGGGACTCGCACCCCTCCTCACTGAGAAGGATGTTGCAGGGTTCCTCCGATATTTTCAGGACGTCGTCCTCGTCCCACATTGAGAACGTCACGTCGGCGTTCTGGATGGCGTTGAAGAACTTGCCCGATTTCATAAACTCAAACTTGCCGTCGTTTACGAGTTCCATACGGAGGTACGGCAATTCGGAGTTCTGTACTATGTAGAAATACTGCATCGTTCGGTAATTATTTCTCTATAAATACCTCTCAGGCAGGTAAAAACGAGAAATCCGCCGTATGGAACGACGGATTTGACGCTTGTCAGATATGAGGACGGCTCTATGCCTTCTTATCGTTGTTGGCGATTTTCCGGCCGAGTTTCTTCTCGTAGTGGGTGTTCATCGTGTTCAGTTCTGCGTCAAGGCTGGCGGTGAAAGTAGCGTATTTCGTCTCGGTGCTACCTGAGGTATTGCGGAAATCGGTGGCGAGGCTACTGACACAGCAGTAGACGTCCTGAAGGTCGCCCTTGGCGGCGAATCCACGGTAGTTGATACCGAGGTCAACGGCCGCCTCCGCGTCCGTGATGTCGGCACCGAGGTACATAAAGGTCCAGTGGTCCTCGTCCTCGTGCTTCTTGATCATCTCACGAACCTGATGACCGTTGTACTCGCGGGACGAGTTCTCCATACCGTCCGTCATAATGACGAAAAGGTGTTTTTCCGGCTGTTCGGACTCCTCAAGCCCCTTGACCCATTTGACGGTGCTGTCGATTGCGGTACCGATGGCGTCGTTCATAGCGGTGCCACCGCCCGGGCAGTAGGATTTCTCGTCAAGGTACGGGACGTCCTTGACCTCCTTGCCACGGTAGACCTCCGTGACGCGGTTCTCGAACTTGAAAAGGGAAACGATGCAGGAACCGTCCTTGACTGCACGCTGTTCGTCAATGACCTTCCTGAAACCGCCGATGACATCGGACTGGGAAGAATACATGCTACCGCTCTCGTCCACGACGAAGCAGATGTGGATTGAATTTTCTTTCATATTATTTCTTGGTTTTCGTAATCTCGAACCCGTGCTCGTAGATGCTGTCGCTGAGGGAGTCTACGACCTCCGTGATGAACTCGCCGGCGAGGTTCTTCAGGTCCGGGAGTTTCTTGATGTCGTCCTTGTTCTGGCGAAGGTAGAACTGGAAGGACAGGAAAGACTTCTTTTCTGGCTTGATACCGCTGGTGGCGACCTGAAAGTCAAGGATGTACTTGTTGTCGAACAGGGTGGTCTTGTACAGACCCTCCGTGATGCTCTGCTTGAAGGAATGCCGGATTTCGGACACGTCCTTCGTGTAGTCATACTTTTCTTCTTTCGGGGAAATGAAAGCCTTGCCCTCCACGTACACGACGATGGGCTGTAACTTGTTCGTGGTTCCTATCTTTAGCCTAAAATTCTGGTTTTCTATCCGTTTTTCGTTGTTAAGGCGGGCTTCTTTTTGCATAAAAAAAGAATCTTTACTATTAGTATAATAAAGATTCTCAAAAAGTCAATAGCCGTATGTAAAATCCGTTACTTACTTTTTCCGGCGGGGAACGCGGGATTCCGCCACCTGCTCAAGGTCGTCGTCCTGAGCCCAGTTCTGGTTGCCCTTGTTACCCTTGAAACCCTTGTTGTTCGGCTTCATCTTCGGCCTTCTCGGGGCTTCCATCTCACCACGGTTGAAACCGTGACGGCGGTCCTTACCACCTTGGATTTCGTCGATGTTTTCGTTGACGACCTTGTTGACAGCGTTCTCAATGCACTCAAGGAGTTCGCTCTTTGTAACTTTGACTTTCATTGTTCTGGATGTTATTTTGATGTTAGTGTATATTCCAATTCAGCAAGGTTGGCGAGGTCGTCGTAGGATGTGGCCTCAACGAACTTGCGTTCCTGCAGTTGCTTCCGCATCGTGTCGAACTGGCTCTTCTGTTCAACGGTCTCGGCGGACTCAACGGCTTCGTCCAGTATCTTGATGCAACGGTCCTTCCTCTCCTCAAAGAGTTTCTCAACGGAGCCGGCGGAAAGCCGGTTGCTGACGAACTCCATAATGAGGTCGGAAAGCCACTCGGGGGAGTTGGAGGTGAGTTTGTTCAGTTCCTCCATCAGTTCCTTCGGCTCCTTGCCGGAGAACTCGTTCTCGTCCACGGTCTCCTCCTCGTTCAGACGCCTCTTGATGACGGTAACCTGCTCAACGTACTCGTTCAGGTTCCTCGCGGATTTCTTGTGCGTCAGGACGTACTCAACGCTGTTGTACAGGGGGTCTGCGGACGCGAACGCCTCGGAGAGCATACCGTGAGTCTGCTTGGTGGCTTCGCAAGCCTCCTTGACGACCGCCACGAGTTTCGCCTTCTCCTTGGAGAAGTTTTTCCGGTCAATCCCCTCGCCGAGTTTGAGTGCCTCGTTCAGGTACACGTCCTTGTCGGACACGCCCGGCTTCTGGGATACCGCGAAACCGACCTTGAAAGCCCTTTCAAGGTCCACGCTCTCGTCAATGACCTTCGTATATTTGCGGATGATGTCGCGTCCTTCCTTGGACTCATAGAGTTTTTCCAGCATACCGGACATAAGGCCGTTGAGGTTGCCGACGGAAAGTTTTCCGAGCCCCTCAAGGTCCTCCTGATATGCAAGCCTCTCGGATACGTTCTCGAACATCTCGTTCATCCTGTTCTGAATCTGCCTAATCCGTTCGGCTCTTTCGGTAAAGTTAATCATCGTTTTCCTTTTATCTATAAATACGTTAATCCGTTAGGTTTTGCGTTTCTTTGTCGCCACCAATGAGGTCAATTCCCTTCAGGATACCGTCTATGCCCTCGTTAATCATCAGGGATTTGCTCAGGATAGGAACCGGCTTTGAACTCTCCTCCTCGGCCTGCATCTCGTGCAGGAAGGAACGCTTTGCAAGTTCAGGGAGTTCATAGCGGTCAAGGAGTTGCTCTGCGAGTGGAGCCGGGCCGCCCTCTGGACCGCCCGTTCCTCCTTCTGGACCGCCGGCTGGACCACCCTCTGGACCGCCCATAGACTCAAGGTCGGCACCGCCTTCCTGTCCGTTGATGTCGCCCTCGGTGTCCGAACCGGGCTCTCCGAGGTCTCCGAGTTCGTCACCGAACCCTTCACCCATAAGTGGCATACCGCCTCCCGGACCACCTCCGGGACCTCCCATACCGCCGGGACCGCCACCAATTCCCTGAGGGTTCTTCTGGTACTTGGCACCGGGCTCCCCGTACAGGCGGTCGGTCTTGTCGAACTTGTGGGTACGCACGATAATTTCGGGCGTCCTCTGCAGTTCAATCGCAAGGGCGTTCTCCAGACGCATCTCGTTCAGGAGTGTGTCTATCTCGTCGTCCGTCTTGCCCATAATGTCACGCTGGACGGCGTGCCACGACATCAGAGGGAGACCACCGCCCTGCTCCGCGAGGGCGGAACTGGCGGCCGCGATACGCTTGGTCAGCGTATCAAGGTAGTTCATCTCAATCTGGTTGGACGGGTTGTTCAGGGACAGCGTGAAATTGGTCAGGTCGTCCTCAAAACCGAGGAGGTACAGGTGGATGATGGCAATCTTGTTCAGTTCCATCAGGACCGCCTTCTGGACCCTGTTCACGACACGGCTGAAACGGATGTCCTGCTGGGAGAGGTTCTGTGCCTTACCGCCGGCTTCCGTAAAGTTGAGGAAGGTCTTCGGGACACGCAGGGCGGAGAGGATTTTCTTCTCCATATACTCAATGTCGTCCATTGAGGTCGCGTTCTGGGCACTGGCGAGCGTCTCGATTGAGGACGGGTCCTGCTGGTCGCGGACCGGGATGATGTAGTCCGCCGTGACGTCAAGGAAATTCTTCCGGAGGTCAACCTGACCGGTCTGCGGGTCAATGATAGGAGCCCGCTTGACGCGGTTCATAAACTCCTGTATGTACGCCGGCACGTCCGTGCTGTCAATGGCACCGACGTTCACCTTGAAGATACGACGCTCAATACTGCGTTCAAGGCGATAGATGAGCATAGCGTCCTCCATCATTGAGAGCATCCTCCAGTGACGCCTTGCCTTGTTCAGCCAAGAGCAACCGTAGGGGAGGTAGATGGAGTCGGTGATGAGGCGGAAGTGGGCGACCATCCAGTTCTTGAACGGACTCTGCTCGTTGTGACCGTCCCAGACGAAGGAAACCTCGTCGGGTTTCAGTTTCGTGTAGTTCGCATTGAAGAACGAGCCTGTTCCGTAGGCGTTGTCAACGCCGTTCTCCAGTCGCCTCATCTCGTGCACGGGGAGTTCACGCCAGCCACGGATACCGTTCTGCTGGTCAATGTTCAGGAACATAAACTCGTTGCCGTACTTGACGGTCTCGTGGACGATGGTTGTGAGCCAGATGTCAATGTCAAGCCTGTTGTAGAACAGGTCCTCAAGGACAGCCTTGATACGCTCGGACTTGGAGAAAATCTTGAGCATCTTGCCCTCGTGGTCAAGAGTCGTCGCCTCCTCCGCGAGCGTTTCAACTGCGGAACCGATTTCCGGCATAGAAACGGTCATCAGGTCGGCGTCACGGTACATAATGCGTACCTGCGTGGCACCGAGTTCCTGAATCATTGAGGTGTCGTACCCGGTCTTCTTCCACAGGTAGTCAAGGTAGTTCTGCTGTTTGAGTTCCTTGAGTTTGTTGTCACGGTCCTCACGGCTGTTCGTTGAGTAGATGACCGTCTGACCCTGATTTATGTCATAAGAAGCGGACGTCGGGCGTACGGTGGTGCCGTGGATACCCCCACTGCCAACACCGATGAGCACGTCGGTCAGTTTCTGAAATGTGTTCTTCTTTGCCATATTTTTACCTTCTATTAGGAAAATATCCGTTCGTCGTCATTTGTCAATAAAACGAACGGGCGGATACCCGCCCGCAGGTTAACAGGTAGACATCGGGAGCGGTGTTCCGGCAAGGACCTTGAGCATACTGTCCACGAGTTCGGCCTGACGCTTCATAATCTCGTACGGGGACATCCTCTCAAGACGCTTGACGAGTTCCTCCATAACGCCGTCGTACTCCTTGTCCGCCTGAGACAGAAGCATTGAGTAGTCAAGGTTCGCCTCCGCCTCCATAATGCTTATCTTACCGCTGAACTTGCCACGCACGTTCGCAAGTGCCTTTTTCGCGAGTGCGAAGAATAGTTTACGGACGGTCGTCTTCGTCGGACCGTTCAGGAACGCGTAGTCAATCTCGCTCAGGGGGACTTGGTCAGGGGTCAGGATGACCTCTGGGTGCATCCTCCGGCAGGCGTCCGCGTCTCCGTTCGTCACGTCGTAGTAGGTGTACCAGACCTCACAACCGACGAGGCTCAGGGAGCCGTTGATGTTCATCGTGTTTCCGAACGTGAGTTTGGAGCCCGGCGTGGAGAACAGGTGAATGATATGCGTGCCGTCTGGACCGGCGGTCACCTTGTAGGTGAGGTCTCCGCGAAGGAGCCTGTTCTTGAACGCGAGGTCCGTAGCCATATAAGCGATGTCGGCCGCCTGAGCGATGTAGAAGCCTCCGATAGGTCCGTAGGAACCACCGCCGGCTTGACCATAGCCACCCGCGAAACCAAGCGTATCGAGTCCGCCGTAGGTGGCGTACAGGGCCGCCTGCGACGTGGAGGGGTTGACCCACATAACGTTGTTGATTTCACGACCGGCCGGAACGAGGTAGTTCTGTTTTCCTGCCTCAATCTTGATGAAGTCTTTTTTCAGTTCCCACGGTCCTCTCTGCTGGAGACCGACCTCCTTTGAAAACCAGTAGCCGAAATCCTTTGCCATATCCAGCGTCCTGACGGAGAGTGCGAACGCCATATCGGTGTTGGACACGTTCTTTCCGTACAGGGTCGCCCACTGCGTCTCAATGAGCCAGTTCTGGACCTTTTCGGCATAGTCCTCGATTGCGAGTTCAAGGAGGTCACACAGTTGTGCGTCCGTCAGTTCCACCTCCACGAGAGGGGCACCGAGGGCACTCCTGCATTTTCTGAACAACGCCTCTATTTCAGGTGTAATCTTGGTCATATCTATCGTCCTATCATTTCCATTCCGTCAAGGAGCCTGTTGAAACTCTCAAGCATAGCCTCGGGAGTCTGCTGGCTCTGGTCCGCGAGACCGACGATGCTGTCAATCTCTTGGTCCGAAAGCACACGCGGGGCGATGTTACCGCCAATGCCCTCGTTAACCTGCCCGGCGATAGCGTCGTCCGTTCCGGTCGGCTGGAGTTCCGCGTTTTTCTTCGCCTTTTCCTTCTTCGCCCTGACGGTTGCATTGCCTTGGTTCACGCGGTTGATTTCCTTCGCCACGAGACCCATAAACTTGCGGTACTCGCCGGCGAGCGTGTCACGCCAAGCGTCAATCGTATATTCCCCGACGTTCTTTGACCTGAGCCAAGCGAAAAAGTCGGTACCGTATGCCGGCGTATAGCCGAACGAGGCGAGAACAAGCGAGGCGAAGGTACGGCAGTACGGCTCGGGGTCAACGTCGCTTTGGCTTATCCTGTCGTAGGCGTACGTGTATCCGAGGAAATAGATGTCCTTCTCCGGGTCGCCGGAAGGCTTCATCAGGATATCCTTTCTTGCGAGCAGTGTCCTGACAACGGTACGCAGGCGGAGGACCACCTCGTCGCCGACGGTCTGGATACCGCCGGGGATGTAGTCACCACCCTGCTGAGCGGCCAGTTGCCTGTCCTGATTGATTGCCGAGTTGTTCGGGATTCCGAGAAGGTTGTTCTCAAGTCCCGCTTCGGTCCTGAACGTGTCGGTGGCACCCTCGAACAGGCGGGTATTGCTCACGTCGTAAACTTTGATGGACAGGAAGGACGTGGGGTCGTTGTTGAGGATACCGTACCACATCATAACGACGCCACGCTCCTGAGGGGAAAGTTTGGGGCTCATACGGACGAACTCCTCATAGTTCTCGTAACCGCATTTCTGGCAGGCTTTTTCCATCGCTTCCGGGCTCGGCTCCAAGTCTTTCCTCGGTTTCAGGATAATCGCGTACTTGTTCTTGTCAAGGACCTCACGGTTGAAATAGGTACGCCAGCACCACTCCTGCGTGACGAACGTCGCGTCGGGCATCTGGGCGTAAATCTGGACCTTGTTTTCCGGGCTCAACTCGTGACCCTTCGCTTTCTGGGCGGACGGGGACACCCTGTCGTAGTACTTGCCGGTAATCTTCTGGAGTGCCTGAATGACACGCTGGTCGTCAAGGTGGTCCGTCACGAAATCGGCCATCCTGCGGATTTTCATCCTCGTAGCCATAAACTCCTGACGGTTCGGGGTGGACGCGAGACGGTCCTTGATGTACATAGAAAGGTTGCTAAGGGCGTCGCTACCGAACCAGACGTTCTTCTTTCCGCCACCCATCGCACTGATATCGTTCAACGCCTCCGGAAGGATTTCAAGGAACTTCTGCACGCCGGCGACGGGGATAATGCACTCAACGCGTTTCCTCGGTTCCGCACTCAGTTTGGACGGGACAAGTTTTGACGAGAAAATGCCTTCGTATTTCTTGTTCCAGATTTGGACAAGGTAGTAGGTAACCTGCTCCGGTAGCCAAGCGATGTCCATAATGTAGCAGTCCTCGCCGTCAACCGGCTGGACGTAGGAATAGAAAACTTTCGGGTACCAGTAAATTCTGGAACCCTGTCTCTTCTTACCGATGTAGGTCTGCTCGTCCTTGTCTCCGAAATCGTCGTCAAGGTCATCGTCCTGAGAGTAGTCAAAGCCCTCGCCGTCGTCGTAGTCGTCAAGGTAAGACTGCATCTGCTGTGACTGCTGGGTGACCTGTCCGGTGTATTCTAAAAGCAGGTTTTCCCGTGCCTCATTGATGAGCCGTTCGAGAAAATCCTTTGCTGAATCGCTCATATTTCAACCTTTTTAGTCAATAATAAATACCAGAAGGACAAGTAAAACTATTTATTATAAACGCCTTATGGCGTACGTAGAACAAGGATTTTATGATTGACATAGCACACATATCGGAGGAGTACATCAAGTGCGTTTCCGATAAATCGCGAATCTATATGATAGAGAACTACTTGAAGACTTACGATATGCGTGAGAGCAAGGAGGTTCCCTTCCGCCTGTTCCCGAGACAAAAGGACCTTATCCAAGCGTTCCGGGACTACCGGCGTAACATCACCCTGAAGCCCCGTCAGGCTGGTATCACCACGACGGCCGCGGCGTTCATCGCCTGTGAAATCGTGCTTGCCAGCAAGGAGTCCCCGGAGACCGTCCTTATCGTCGGTCGTGACTTGAAACTGTCGCAGAACCTGTTGGAGAAGATTGAGAATTTCCTCCTACAGTTCCCGAGATGGTTCTGGGGCGACGAGTTCTTCTCCATTGACGAAAAGAGCGAGAAGAACAAGAAGGACATCTTCAAGATACACAACAAGCAGAGGCTTGAACTGAAAAACGGCTGTAAGGTCTACGCCGTGTCTTCCGGTCCGAATGCGGCCCGTGGTATTTCATCCGTGTCTTGGCTAATCTTCGATGAGGCGGCCTTCATTGAGAACGGTATGGACGTCTACGCACAGGCTGTCGCTACCACGTCCACCGGTGGTAAGACCATTATGATTTCCACCCCGTGCGGTAAGGACCAACTTTATTACAGCACCTATAACAACGCCCTGAACGGAAGGAACGACTTCCACATCACCGAACTTCGGTGGTTTCAGGACCCGCGTTACAACTGCTTCCTGCACTGGGTCAAGAAGGACGAGGAAACGAATGCCGTCCTTGACGAGTTTGACGAGCCGACCATTGACAGGGAAGGGCACGTTGAGTACAACCCGGACCGCTGGTCAATGCTTGAGAGGGAGGGCTACAAGGCGACGTCCCCGTGGTACGTCAGTATGTGTAACGCCTTCAACAACGACCCTATCAAAATCGCTCAGGAACTTGACGTTTCCTTCGTGGGCTCCTCGGACAACGTCGTTGACCCTACCTACATTGAGATGCAGAGGACGAAGAACGTCCGCGAGCCGGACCCGGAGATTGTGGACCGAGACTTTGAGGACGTGTGGATTTGGAAACTGCCGATTGAGGGGCACAACTACCTGATGTCCGTGGATAACTCCCGTGGCGACTCGGACGATGCCACCGCCGTTGAAATCATTGACCTTAACGGTATTGACGACGACGGTAAGCCCTGCATTGAGCAGGTGTTTGAGTACAGCGGTAAACTGTTCGGCGACGTCATCGGAGAACTTGCGAACACCTACGGTCGCCTTTACAACAATGCGTTCTGCGTCGTTGAGTCCATCGGCGGTTACGGTGACGCCACGCTCCTGACGCTGATGAACCTTGAGTATCCGAACCTTTACTACGACGACGTGGACCTGAAGACCTACACGATGCAGAACAGGACGTCGTCCTTCAAGCCGAAGAACGGCAAACTGCCGGGCTTCCACAGTTCCAGCGTCCGCTTCCAGATGCTGTCCAACTTTGCAAACCTCATCCGCACGGACCAGTTCAAGATACGCTCCAAGCGTGTCATCGCCGAGTTGGAGACTTGGATTTGGCACAACGGTCGTCAGGACCACATGGACGGCTTCCACGACGATACCATCACCTGCCTTGCTATGGGTATGTTCGTGATGCAGTACTCAATGAAGAAGCAGGTTGAGAACAGGGAGAAGGACAAGGCTATCCTGCAGGCACTGCTCGCCGGAAACTCCCGCCTCCAAATCCGTGACAAGAGCCGTGAGGAGGCGGTCAATCAGGCGGAAGTAAATATTTATATGAATAGAGAGTCCCTGTACAAGTCAAAGGCGGATGTGTACAAGGCTTATATGTGGTTAATGAATTAGGAGGTAAATATGTCTTGCGGTTGCATGAAAAACAGCGGTAACAACAACGGTGTTAAGCAGGTTACAAAGAGGACGGCGTCCAGTACCAAGTACAAGCCGACGCCGACGAAAAGGCGTGTGATCAAACGCCCGGCCAGATAAATTTGGCAGTATCATTTTTTCTGTATACATTTGTTGCGGAGGCGGGAAAACCACCCCCGCTTCTTTTTTTGGGAACTATATTTATATCATATTAAACCAATCCTTTATGGAAAAAGTTCTGAAATTCGCACCCAGCCTTGACTACGTGAGCGGTGACGGCAGTTACCAAGGTCGCACTTATCTTCACGGAGAACTTGAATACAACGTCGGCACGGACCTCTGTGTCCCGCTGAACGCAATCGAACTCGGATACACGAAGGACCAGATTGCTTGGTCCTCAATCAGTGGTAACGAGGTCGTTGATATGGGCAAGGAAGAGCCGAGACAAATCCTGTACATCAACGGGAAGGTTCCGTGTGAGGTTGAAGGAATAGACGGTCCTTGCGTCGGTTTCTTCTGGACCGTTCAGGAGCACCCTATCTACTACAAGGGACGTCCGTTCCCTTACTGGGAGCAGTGCGGTCTCATCGTCCTCGCTTCCGATGCTGACGGAATAAAGCAGGCGGAAGGGAAGATGTCTGAAAGAAGCCGATGGATGTAAACAGAAACGCGGGGCGGTTGCCTCGCGTTTTTGTTAGAAGATGTCGGTGCCGACGTTCCGGTTAAGTCCGACGGATTTGTTGAAATCACGCATCGCCTGTTTCCCCTGCTTTGCCGGCAGTTCCTCGATTGCCGGGTCGTAGCCGGAGAAATACGCCATGCCCCTCTGTGCGTCCTTGATGATTGCGTTGAGGGTTTTTCTGACGTCCTTCCAGCCTTCCTCCCAGTAGTCTCCCTGCACGGGAACCACCTCTCCGTTTCTCCTGATGGACATAACCTTCACGTTGTGAACGTCAGGGGTTCTTTCGTACGGGCTGACCAGCGTGTACTTGACAACGCCGGTTTTCGTCAGGACTATTGGACCGGCGAGACCGTAGGAGTCTCCTTCCCTGTCCATAAGCGGGGTATTGTCCTCACATTTTGCTTTTGCCTCGTTGAACGCTTCGTTCGCCTGAGCAATCAGGTTCTGGACCGTGGTGAGGAAGGAGCCACCGCGAGGAACCTTCGCCATTTCATACAGGGACTCCCGGATGATTCTCCGAATCATACCTTCCGTGATGCGGACCTTTTTCGGCTTCACGGACTCGTTCTGCCAGTCGGACTGGTCGAACCCCCTGATTTCATCCATCGTGCCGATGATGCAGTCTTCACCGCCGGTAGGATTGTTCATACCGCGTCTGTACAGTGCATACCCGTCAAAGCACTCAAACACGAGGTCGCCGGGCTGTGGGTCGTCTTCAAAATTACACCTTTCCGGCATAGTGAGGCACTCTTCGCCGTTCACATAGAACACGCCCTCCTCGTTGTCAATGTCGTTTTCCGTCAGTTCGCACTCGGGCTCAATCGGGGTCAGAGAGGTCTCATCCTCGCCAAGATATTGTATGAAATATTGTTCCATTGTGATAGTCATTTAACAATAAATACCTCACATAGAGTATAAAAGATAAGCCCCCGGAGGATTTCCGAGGGCTTTTCTTTGAGGCTTGCCGTTTCCGGCGACTACTACCTGAACTCGTTGATGTTCCAAGTCTGGAGGCCGTTGCAGACGACAGCACCGTAGTAACGGTTGTTGACCATCTTCTTGGCGTAACGGGTGATGATACCCTTGACCGGAGCGAAGTTCGCGGTGTTGTAGAGGGTCGGGGTCAGTTGCATAGGCACGTACGGGGCGTAGATGTAGCCAGTGTCGAGCAGGCTGTCGCCCTTGTGACCGATGATGCAGGACTCCGGCGGGGAGTACGGGTCAACGTAGACCTGATAGCGACCGTTCAGGGAGCCGATCTTCTCAATACCCATAGAGTAGGAGGTAGCCTCGGCGTTGGCGTCGGTCACGTGGAAGTACTCAAGGTCGTTGAGCATCGCGGAGATTTCGGTGGAGACCACGACGAAATTCGCACCGCCACGGAGGGTAGCCTTGTGAATCTGAGCGGAAATCTGGTTGATCTTCGTCATGAAGGTCTGGTTCCAGTCCTTCTGGGTGTAGTTGGTGCTGAAGCCAGCCTGACGACGCCAACCGTTGTAGTCCCAGCGGAGTTGCCAAGGACCGCCCTTGCGGAGGTCGCGGAGAATCTCACGGTCAATCTCGGCCGCAATCTGCTCGGAGAGGATAGCGGTGAGTTCGGCCTCGGCGTCAATGTTGTGGAAGGAAGCCACGTCCTGAGCCAGTTCAGGGCTCCAAGTGGCACGGAGTTTACGCTCCTCAACAGCCACGGTGACGTCGGAGAGTTTGAAGGAGACCTCGCCGATTTCGGTTTCGAGTTCGAGGGAGTCGTACTGAGCCCACGCGACCTCAAAGTAGTCGGAGAGTTCGTCGATGGTGAAGGAGTCGGGGCTGATACCGATGTAACCATCGTAGGTAGCCTCACGCTTCTTGGTAGGCTTGGAGAGGTCGAGTTCAAGATAAATCTTGCCCTCAGCGTCGCAGACCTGACCGTACTCCACGAGACCCTTGCCGTAACGCTGAGTCACGCAACGGAAGTGGACCGGCTCGTACTGCTTGTAGCAGGAGAACAGGGTTTCGCCAGACTCAACGGCGGGGATTTCCTTCTTGGTGACGACCTTCAGGGAAGCGAGGAACGCCTCGGTGTCCATCTCGTTACCGTCAGGGCCAGTGAGTTTGCCAGCACGGAAGCCGGAGAAACCACCGACAGCGACGATGATGTTGCGGACGGAGTCGTCAAGACCGCAGATAGGGAGTTCTTCGATGGCCTTGTAGTCACCGGTGGCGGTGATGCGAACAGGCTCAATGGTGCCGACCTTGATGGTGACACGACCCTTGGACTGGTCGAACAGGAAGTCGTTGTAGAACAGGTCGTACAGGGACTTCTTCATGTAGCGGACCACCTCAGGGGTGTTGCCGGACTCGTCAACGTTCACGACCTCGTCGGGGAGGTAGTAGCGGTTGCGGATTTCACCGTTCTTGTTGCGTTCAACACGCTCGTAGCCCATAAGGCCGTAGTGGGAACCGGTAGTGCCGTCGATAGTGCCTTCCTCAGCCTGCTCCCATTTCCTTTCGGAGGTGACAGGGAGGATGAAGAACAGTTTACCGATAGGCATACTCATCGCCTGCACGGAAACGATGTCGTTCGCGAGAAGGCGGGAGAAGACCCTGCGGACGAGCGGGAACACGACGGTCTCGAAGGAACCGCTGTTGGTGGCGTCCGTGGATTCGTTGAGAATGGTGCTTGCCTCGTTCTCAAACAGAAGGCTCATATTGGTCTTCATGTAGCCGTCGAGACCCTTGGTGAAACCCATTTTGTCCCAACGCTCCTGAATGGCTTGGCGAGCCTCGGCCTGCTTGGCAGAGAAAATCTTACCAACCTGGCCAGCGTTTAGAAAGTTAGAAATCATGACTTATCTTCTTTTTTTGTAATTGCTTATTTCCGCACGAAGAGATTGTCCATACGCTCCATCAGGTTCAGGGAAGCGTTGTTGGAGTAGATGGTGGTCTCGTTCAGTGCACTCTTGTCACCCGCAGTGAACTGCTTCTCCACAACCGGGGAAGAACTCTTCCGGCTCTCGCTCAGTTCACCCTTGATGGTGTTGTAGAGCGTGGTGCCCTCGGCGATGGTCTTCACGTTGTTGAACCTTTCAAGGATGGATTTCTTCTCATCCCGGGTAGTGGTCTCGTTCACGAGGATGTCAACCAGTTTACCGAGGTTCACGTTCAGAATGGCCGCCTCGTAGAGGCTCTTCTTGATTTGGTTGATGTAGTTGCGGTACTGCTTGTTTTCGGCTTGGACCTGCTTCGCGGCCGCGACGATTTTCTTCATGGACTCCTCCAGACCGACGGGCTTGAAGCCCTGATACTCGGCGTGGTCGGAATGGTGCCTCTTGACACCGCCGGCACCTTGGCCGATTTCAATGTTGGTCTTCTTGGTGGAGTGCTCTTCGGCGTGACCCGAACCGTTCTCGTCAACTCCGTCCTCAGCGAGTTCCTCGTTGACGTTCTTCTTGAACGGCTTGCCGTCGCCCTTGCCTGCCCACGGCCTTTCGTCTCCCTTCGGAGCACCGGCGTCCCAGTCGTTTGTCGTTGATGCGTCGGCGGGTTCCTTCATATTGAATTTCTTCTTGAAGACCGGCTTCTGGTAGGTCTCGGTGTAACCGAGGTCCTCCTCGTTGAGCGGGTTCTCCTCATCGTCATCTTCGCCGTTGACGTCGATTTCAATGTCGTCGCCCTCTCCACCTTCGTCGTCTCCGAGTTCCAGTTCAAAGCCGTCTTCGTCGTCGCCCTCGTCACCGAGGTCAAGTTCAAAGCCGTCCTCATCACCGTCCTCGTCGCCGAGTTCCAGTTCAAAGCCTTCGTCCCCTTCGGGTTCCTCGTCAGCACCACCGGCAATAGCATCAGGGTCAAGTTCGATCACGAATTCGGCACCGGTCTCGTCATCCTTGACGTCAAACTTGTTCGGGTCCTCTTCGTCACGCTTGACGAAAATCTGGTCGTCGTCACCAAGTTTGTTGTAGACCTTGAGAATTTCATCTCCTTCCACGCCCGTGAAATCATAGTCGTTGTCACCGACCTTGTACTGCTCGAAATCGGACCATTCGTCATCGGCGTCACCGGCGTTGTCGCCGTCTTCCTCGCCTTCAGCCTCACCGCCCTCAGCGGGAGCCTCTTCGGTGTCCTTTTTCTCGTCTCCGTCAGTCGTTTCAACCTCTTCTTCCTCGTAACTGTTGTCCTCAACAGGCTCCTCTTCGTCCTTCTCTTCAGCGAGAATCTTGTTGAAAGTCTCGTTGAGAAGTCCCTTCAGAGTCTTATCGGTACCCTCCTTGAGTGCGTCAGCGATTTTCTGAGCGTCAAGGACTGCTTTTCCAGCCGTGTTTGTTGCTTTCATATTAAAAGTGGTTAAAAACTGCTTATTTTATTGATAAATATTAGTAACTTCCGAAAAGTTATAAGGTTCAACCATTCAGAAGCCACTTTTCGAATTTATCAAACCTGTTTTCCGTTAGTGTGTTCCCGTCATTCTTGCGGGACTCCTTGTAAGGTTCCAGTTCGCCGTCGGAAAGACCGATGTAGGCGAGCGGTGTGCTCGGTTGTGTGACCACGTCCCAGCAGAGGATTTCATAGTCGTCGCCGACCACCAGTTTTCCGAGTTCCTGCTTCACGCTACCGAGTCCACGGGAGGACACGCCGAGTTTCAGGTCGGAGATGAGCCAGTGTGCGACCATATCCGAAAGGGTGGAGACGATGCCGTAGTTCCGGAAGCCCTCAGTGATGGGGATTTCCATCTTTCCAACGAGCGTACGCCCTTCCCAGTGGAGTTCAATGATGTTGATGGCAATCCTGCCTACGTCAATGGCACTGCCGTCCGGGTGGTTCGCCTCACCGTATCCACGCCTGTCCTGAATGTTCGCCAGATACTTTTCAACCGCACGCTTCAGGACCTCCTCCGGGTACACACGACCGTTCGCGTTTTCAATGCCGAATTTCTGGAACACGGCACTGACAATGAACGGGTTCGGAAGGTCCTTCGGGGACATCCTGCGTCCCTCGGAACCTATGATTCCCTCGAACAGTTTTTTGTTCTCGGGAAGGTCAAAGGACACGAAGCCGTCGTTCTCCACGAGGAGCCCGGTACCGGTCTGTCCTTTCTTTATTTCTGTCAATGTCTGTAATGCCATTTATAGAACGTATTTCGTATTCAATAAATATCAGCCTGATAGTAAAAAAGCCACGGCTGGCCGTGGCTATTTCGCATTCCGGAGGGCGTTTATCGCCTTGCGTAGACGTTCATCACGTAGTCTTCCAGAATTTGCTGGTTGTTTCCGTCAAGGTTCAGGTAGAACTTGTTCATCACGCCGTACGAGCCGACCGCGTCGTAGTATGCCATAAACTTTCCCTTGAGGTGCTGAGCCATGTTCGGGCTGTCGGCCCACGCCTGCTCAATGAAATCGTAGGGATAGTTCGAACAGAAATAGTTCCAGACCTTGATGGGGCTTCCTGACTGGGACTCCTTCAGAACCTTCTTGACGCTCCTGTTGACGATATTTTTGAGTTGCTGTTCGTTGATTTTGGTGGTTTTCATAAGTAAAACGTTTTCAATAAATACTTTATTTCTTCAGGAAAGCCCTGAGCCTGTCGGATATTTAACGTATCTTTGTAAAAACTGATGTTATGGAGAAAATAGGAGAAAGATACGGGAAACCGAAAATCGGAAAGAACTGCCGTTTCGTCGGAACCCCGAACTACGGCTCCGAGCCGTACCTGATTGAGATTGGCGACAACTCCACCGTTTCGTTCGACGTTGCGTTCGTTACGCACGACGCGGCCACGAGGGTTATCAGGAACCTTCCTGACGGAAACCCGGAGACCGTGATATACGGACCTATCAAGGTTGGAAAAAACTGCTTTATCGGTTGCCGGAGCGTAATCCTTCCAAACGTCACGATAGGCGACAACGCCATCATAGGTGCCGGCAGTATCGTAAACCGCAGTATACCAGCAAACAGCGTGGCCGCCGGAAACCCGTGCAAGGTCATCTGCTCTCTTGACGAGTACCGGAAAAAGCACAAGGATGATTTCCTCTATATGGTATCGCTACCGCCAGAGGAGAAGAAGGCGTTCCTGTTGAAACATTTCGGTCTGGAATAACAGACCTACTTGCGAAGGAAAGTTTTCAGTCTGTCCGAAATCTCGCGTCGTTTGGCGATTGTGCTTTCGGTGACTATCTTTGACCGATATTTCGGCTCCGTTTTCTTCGGTTTAGGCGGTGCCTTTGTGACGACCGTCTGTACTTTTTGACTGGTTTCTGGGATGATGTTGTGCGTCACGACTGCGTTGCTGGAAACCGGGATTGGTTTGCCCGGCTTCTTATGCCTTTCCCAACTGAACCAAGCGTTCTTGAAGGTGCTTTTGTCAAGGAAGGACACTCTTATTCCCGGGTTTTTCCAGCGTACGTAATCAAATGACAACTGGTCCCTATGTGAGTGGTCTTTCAGATTGTTCCACCACGCCTCCATCAGTTGGATACAGTCGGGCTCGTTGTGCCTCCTTACCATAATGGTTGTCTGCACGAGTCCGTAATGCTCGGGGAAGCCTTCCTGCTTGTACCAAGATTTCATCGGAAGGATGTTGGCGGCCGTGTCCTTCTTAATCTTGATGCAGACGTCCATTTCGTTGTAGATGCAGTCCCTCTGCGGGTGCCTCGGGATAAAAATGTTCCCGTTCACGCAGTACTTGTCAACGAACGACCCGACGTCCTTTTTTAGTTTCACGCTACCGTCAACCCAAATGGACAGGTCATATTCCGGAAGGAACTTGTGGGGCATAATCTTGATGCACCTCTGTTTCTTGACCTCCGAATAGCCGTCCAGTTCTTGGGGGATTGGCCTAATCTGCCAGATGTCGCTTTTAATTCGGTTAAAGTTTGTAAAGCAGACGTAGTCAAAATCAGGGCTGACGACATACGGGTCGTCCAACAGTTCGTACCCGCCGGTTATGCAGGTATAAACAACACCGCGTTTTTTCGCGTTCTCAACCGGTTTTTGCAAAGTATCCATAACTCCTTCCCAATGTGATTTATATTTCTCTACCCATTCTTCCGGGGTTAGTTTCGGAACTGACCTATCCCCGTATTTTGCCCTCTTGCTTTCCGCCCAACTACCGCTCCCATAGTGAACGCAGTATTCGGATATGACGATTTCCTTGTGCCTGTACCTTGATGCCCTGAGGTAGAAAGCAGAGCCCGTGTCATACTGGTCCGCCTTCTTGTTGTTTACGGTGTAGGCGAGCCCGTGCATATAGTCCGGGTTAAAATACTTTATGCCACAGCCGAGGCACATTTTTACGTTTATGTAACACAGGTACGGGACGACCCGTTTTATGTTTGAGCGTGGTTGCCTTATCGTCTCGCCGACATAAACGTACCTTCTGTCAAAGAGGCACGAAATATCTTTAGTAATAATTACGTCAGAGTCAACCAGAACGAAATTGTCGCGGATTAGGTCAATACACTTTTGTACCGTGTAGCAATGTTTTGCACTTGCCCAGTTGTTAAACCTCCCGAACGACAGGTTCCTTGACGGGTACCGGCTAAGCCACTCGCTAAAGTTGATGATGTTCCCCTTTGTGTTGTCAAAGACTGTTACGTTTGAAAAATTGTTCACGAACGGATGGATGTCGCTGTTGTCGAAGACATAGATTTCAGTATCAGGAGTATATTTGTTGATGCTCCTGATAAGTTTGTCCGTCAAAAACGGCGTGTTGTAATGTATAATGCAAATCTTCTTCGTAGCGTCCATATCTGTTAAACGTTCATCGCCATATTGCAATACTGGAGTCGTCAACCCTCGGGTTTCTCTTGATGTACGGGTTCGACAGGAACTTGGTTGACCTGACGGACCCGTTGTACAGGTAATTATCCGTCAAATCTCCGGAAGCCGGCGTCCTGTGTATTTCAACCTTTCCGTCCGCCATCCTCTCCTGATAAATGACATCAAGCCTCGGAAACCTGTACTCGGATAGCATAAACGGAGTTCTGGCGTCTATCTCCACGAAAGAGTTCGTTATCTTCACTGCGACCCCGCGTTGCCGGCTGATGTTCTTCTTGGTGATGTCGTTCAGGTATTTCAGGTTCTCGCGACGGAGTGGAGACGCCATATTGGTCCCCTTTTTGACGGTGAGGTTTCCCTCGTGGATGCGTCGTTTCATCAGCACCTTGTTAAGCATCTTTCGCTGGAAGAACGGTTCAACCCTTTTTTCCATCTCGGCGTCGGCACCGCAGGACCAAGGAAGGAACCCGCCGACGGCGTCAAAAAGCGTATGCTTCAACAGCATTTGCCCGCAGGTTTTCTGGATGAGGTGCCGGCGACCGATACCGCCGGTCCCGAAATTCTGCAACCTGAAGTTGACGTAGTCCGCCGAGCCCTTATCCCTCATCAAAGTTTCAACCATATCCGGGTTCATCAGGTCGTCGCTGTCGAAGCGGATGAGCCACTTGTATTTCGCCTGCGACATTACCGTGTTCGTCGTAACGTAGGTACCGCAGTTGGAGTCCATCATAAGAACCCGCAGGTTCTTGTACCGTGGCATAATCTCACGCATCTTTTTCAGGGTATCCATGCACCCGTCTATGCCGATGAGGACCTCCCAGTTGCTGTGCGTCTTGAACCAAGTCTGCCTGTAGATTGAGTTCAGGGTTTCCTCCACGTAGTCCTGTGCCTTGAAAGCGGTCAGGCAGATGGAGACGCCGTCCAAGTACGTTTTTTTTTCCGGGAGTTTGAGCATTTTCCCGACCATCACGTCGGTAGCGTGGTCCTTGTAGCGGAACTTTCCGTTGCCCGGGGTGAAGGTGAGTTCGCCGAGATAAATCCTGCCGGCAACCTCGTAGAAGTCAACGCGGACGAATATGAACTCCTTGGACAGTTTCTTCGCGTACTCCACCATCTGGTCAAAGCCGGCGGGACGCTCGTACTTGTCGCCGGTACCGAGACCGTACAGATCCACGGTGTTGCCGTCCATATCGTAGTACATAATGTCCCCGTGACCGTGGCCGTCGTTGATGGTCCAAAGTTTCGGCTCGCCGTTGAAGCACCAAAACTTGTAGTCGAACAGGGAGTCCTGCTGTTTCTCGTCCTCAAGGAGTTCCTCCACGACGATACGCGGAGTTATGTAGGCGTAGTGTGCCTGCCCGCTGGTGACGCCGAAATTGGTGTTCATCCACTTTCTGATTTCCGGAAGACGCTCCTGCAGATTGAACTTTGATTTGTCCTTGCAGATGATGTTCATATTGAACCCGTGGTTTGCCTTCATAACGAACTTATCCGGGAGTTCGGACAGTTTGATGTCCTCCGGGCGGTTGTACACCTTCACGACGGGGACGCAGATATCCTCACCGAGCACCTTCGTAACATATTCCCGCACCCTGATTTTGTCGGCACAGACGCCCTTCAGCGGGGTTGAGTCGTGCAACATAAGCCAGTTGAGTTTGTCTTGGATGGTTACGGGGTTCAGTACGTTGATGTTGTATCTTTTAAGTTTTTCGTGGATTACGCTCTCTAAAGTTGTCATACTCTATGGTTGGTTTAAGATTCGAGTTCCTCCTGCGTGAAATATTCTTCGTCGGCAATTACTGATTTCTCCTGCCTGTCGGTCAGGTCCTTCTCAAAGTTCCCGTAGTCTCTGGTATGCCTCACCTTCGCCTTGATCTGTCCAAGGATTTCACGCCCACGCTTTGTCTTTGCGAACACCTCGCTCATAAGTTCCGAGAACTCGTCGGCGTCAATCTGGACGACGATGGAGAAAAAGTCTGCGACCATATCAATCGTGATGCCTCCGGCCATAGCGTCAAAGATGTCCCAGAGTGCGGGACCGAGACGCATATTCCACGGCTCGTATTCAAGGGCGTCGCAAATGTTGAACAGGCTTTCAACGCTCGTCTGGTCGTCCGGGAGACCGTGAGAGGCGAGCACCTCGAACAGACCCCTGACGGTTTCCTGAACCATAATCGGGAACGCGATACCGTATGACTCAATCTTCGCCGGTCGTTCGCCGGTGGACAGTTGCGTTTCAACGTATCCGCCCTGCTTGTGGGACTTGTCCTCAATCTTGATGTCGTTGGTAAAGACGAGGTACTCGTTGATTTTCATTATCTGGCTGTACAGGTGCGGGAGTTGCTCCCCGAGGTCGAACACCTGTGCGGTCATACTTTTCAGCAACTGGTCGGAGAACCGTTTTGAGGCACCGTACACGAGTGCGTTGATGACACGGCGTTTCTCAATCTCCAGTTCCTCCTCGTTGATAGCCTGTACGCTGTCGTACTCCTTGTCCTCCA
>JAEEGL013535310.1_pt1 | contig 23253 bp, 19 predicted proteins | sample 9134231 | NCBI WGS metagenome assembly JAEEGL01 (sample SAMN16246548, study PRJNA631951) | gut metagenome | biome: gut microbiome; feature: rumen; material: fiber-attached | host: Bos | place: Iran: Karaj | collected 2018-10
AAGCACACCCAGGCACATCGCAGTCTTTACAGATCGCTGCGTGCCTTCTTTGTCCTTTGCCCCGATCATTCGCGCGGTCAGCACGCCCGCACCCATTGACAGACCGGTAAACAGATTCACGATCAAGCCGATCATCGAACCGGTGGAGCCGACGGCAGCCAGTGCTGTTTTCCCCGCAAAGCGGCCGACAACCGCGGTGTCCGCTGTATTGTAAATAATCTGCAGCAGACCGGTCAGTGTGACGGGCACGGCAAACATCAAGATCTTTTTAAAAAACGGTTTCTCTGTCATATCGACCGCGAGGTTACGATCCATTGTTTTCAATCATCCCCTATTATCGTTGTCCGAAAGGTGGCTGCACGGGTCTCTTGGTGCAAGAATTCGTACAACCGCAGGAGCTTAATCTTATGTGTGTTCTCTGCCACTCGCGCCGCCTCCTGATTCTGGATATAGTTTAATAATTTATTATATCATGCGGAATGCAAGAAATCAAGATTTGAGCGTAACGGAACCGTTACTCCGGGCTTGTTTCCAATGTTTTTTTACTGATCGTGGGTTCAAATCCTCCCTCCCCAACACTTTTTGCGTTTCTTTACAGAGCTAAGAAACGTAAAAAGTACACCAGCGTTTTTGCCCGTTTTCAGGTCCGGAAAACAAAAAATAGGGCCCCGAAGCAGCCGATCGACCGCTCCGAAGCCCTGTTTTGCTTGATTTTGCCCGATTTTTGCCGTATTATTGCTGAAAACGCAAAAAGAACGCCTTTTGCCGTGGTAGACAAAAGACGTTTCTTTTATGGCGGAGAAGGAGAGATTTGAACTCTCGCGCCGGTTAACCCGACCTACACCCTTAGCAGGGGCGCCTCTTCGGCCAACTTGAGTACTTCTCCGAATTACATTTTTCTATTCGATTGCACGAACAGTATACACCACATTTTCCCCGTTGTCAAGCACCAAAATCATTTTTCGCTCCGATCCGCAAATTCCCCGCGATTATTGTTAAAATAATAATATAATATTAAAAAAATAGTATTGACTTTTCCCTCCCCATGCCGTAAAATGCTATCGGTACATCAACAGTCCGCAGATCGCCCCGGCAGGGAGTCGGCGCGAACGGAAAGGCAGGTTCAATATGAAGAAAAAGAAAGCGGCCGTGATAGGTTACGGCGGTATGGGCGGCTGGCACGTAGATCACATCCTGAAGAGCGACGTGGTCGAGCTGGCCGGTATCTACGACATCAAGGAAGAAAAGCAGGAACTGGCGAGATCCCGCGGGATCCGCGCCTACTCCTCCCGGGAGGAGCTCCTCGCCGATCCGGAGATCGAGATGGTCACCATCGCGACCCCCAACGACGTTCACGAGGAGATCGCCGTGGCGGCGCTGGAAGCGGGCAAAAACGTCCTCTCCGAGAAGCCCGTGACCCTCTCCCTCGAGAGTCTTGAAAGAATGATCGCCGCCTCGAAAAAGGCGGGTAAGATATTCTCCGTCCACCAGAACAGAAGATTCGACGTTGACTACCTGGCCATGCGTCAGCTCCGCGACAGCGGCGAGATCGGCGAGATCATCAACATCGAGTCCCGCATCCACGGCAGCCGGGGCATCCCCTCCGACTGGCGCGGCATCAAAAAATACGGCGGAGGTATGCTCTACGACTGGGGCATCCACCTCATCGACCAGGCGCTGATGGTGCTCGGTTTTGACGTCGACTCCGTCAGATGCACCTTCGACCACATCACCAACGAGGAAGTGGACGACGGATTCAAGCTCTTCATCGACATGAAGGACGGCAAAAACGCCTTCATCGAGGTGGGGACCTACAACTTCATCGCAATGCCCCGGTTCTACATGAGAGCGAAGAGCGGCACCGCCATCATCACCGACTGGCGCGAGAAATGCCGCGTCGTGAAGTGCAAGGCGTGGCACGAGTCCGACGTTCTGCCGGTGCAGACGGCGGCGGGTCTCACCAAGACCATGGCTCCCCGTGACAGCATCACCGTGGACGAGTACGAGATCGAGAGACCGCAGTCCGACGTGCACGACTACTACCGCAATTTCGTCCGCGCCATCGACGGCAAGGAAGAGCAGCTGGTGACTCACGACCAGATGAGGACCGTGCTGAAGGTCATCATGAAAGCGTTCGAGTCCGTCGAGCGCGGCGGCGACAGAGTCTATTTCTGATACCGGAGCAGAACGGGGGACGAAAAAATGAAAACGAAGCTTTGGGAAAACGGCACACCTTATTTTGAGCCCTCCTACGGCCAGGAGGAGCCGGCGCTGGTCCATTACACCGATCTCGGCGACAACGCCCGTCCCGGCAGGGAGCGCCCCGGATGCGTCATAGTTTTCCCGGGCGGCGCGTATCACGTCAGGGCTGACTACGAGGGCGAGCCCGTGGCGCAGTCCTTCAACAGGTACGGCATCAAGTCTTTCGTGCTGGAGTACCGTCTCTATCCGTATCATCATCCCGCCATGCTCTCCGACGCGCTCCGCGCCGTCAGATGGGTGCGATACCACGCGGATGAGCTGATGATCGACCCGACGAAGATCGCCGTCCTCGGCTTTTCCGCCGGCGGCCATCTCGCCACCACGGCGATCACCATGTACGACGACTTGAACGAGCATCTCGACGAGGTGGACGAGGTCTCCTCCCGTCCCGACGCGGGACTTCTCTGCTACGCGGTGATCTCCCTTGAGGATGCATGGACGAATCCTGACACTAAAGAAGCGGTCCTCCGAGAGGCGGAAGACCCGGAGGCGCTGGAAAAGAGAATGACCGGCTATCTCAACGTGACGGAAGACACGCCGCCGGCGTTTATCTGGCATACCGCGGAGGATCCCGCGGTACCACAGGAGAACGCGCTGATGATGGCGTCTGCTCTTGCGGCGAAGAAAAGGCCGTACGAGCTGCACGTTTTCATGAAGGGCGGTCACGGAACGGGTCTCGCGACGGACGAGCCGGGCAACAACACGTGGAGCGACCTTGCCGCGATTTGGCTTCAGAAGCTTGGCTTCTGAGGAAACGCGGCCCGGCTGCGAAAAACAAAATGATCGGGCAGCGGAGCTTTCAGGCGACGCTGCCCTTCCTGAAATACGGAGGTTTATATGGGAAAGACCGTTGAAATACTTGCCGTGGGGACGGAGATCCTTCTCGGTGAGATCGTGAACACGGACGCCGCCGTCATCGCCGCGGAGCTGGCGAGGCTGGGATTCACATCTTACCGGCAAACCGTGGCGGGCGACAATCCGGAACGGATCCGCGGGGCTATCGGCGAGGCGCTGAGCCGCGCCGACGTGCTTATCACCACGGGCGGGCTCGGGCCCACCTGCGACGACGTGACCCGGGACGCGGTGGCGGAGTTTTTCGGCGCGCCGCTTGAAGAGGATCCTGTGGTGCGGGCGGATATCGAGTCCTTTTTCGAGGGGCGCGGCAGAAAAATAACGGATAACAACTTCCGCCAGGCGCTGGTCCCCCGGGGGGCGACGGTGTTCCGCAACAGCCGAGGCACGGCGCCGGGGCTGGCGCTCCGCGGCGAGTCCGGAGAGGCGGCGGGGAAGGTGGCGATCCTCCTTCCGGGGCCTCCGACGGAACTGGAGCCCATGCTGTACGAACAGGTATCTCCTTACCTCGCCGCCCTGTCGGACGGCGCGATCGTGAGTCTGAATCTCCACCTGTACGGCATCGGGGAGAGCTCCGCCGAGGACGTGCTGCGTCCGATCATGGAGGCGGGAGTCAATCCCACGGTGGCGCCCTACGCCTGCGAGAGCGAGGTGCGGATCAGGATAACCGCCCGGGGCTCGGACGAGGACGAGTGCCGCCGGATGTGCCGGGAGACGGCTGAAAAAGTACGTATGACGGAAGTCGGAAAGTATGTTTTCGCGGAGACGGAAGGCGCCTGCCCGACGGACGGGATCGTCCCTTACGTATCGCGGCTTCTGCGTGAGCGGGGGCTCACCGTGGGCACTGCGGAAAGCTGTACCGCGGGGATGATCGCCTCGCGGATCGCCGACCTGCCCGGCTCGTCCGATATTCTCACAGGCGGGATCGTGTCATACGCCAACGAGGTGAAAATGGGCGTGCTGGGCGTTGAGCCCGGTGTGCTGGAGAGATACGGAGCGGTGTCGGAACAGTGTGCCGCTCAGATGGCGGAGGGCGCCAGGCAGGTACTGGGGTGTGATATCGCGGTGTCCGTGACCGGGATCGCCGGTCCCGGCGGCGGGACGCCGGAAAAGCCCGTGGGGACCGTGTGCTTCGGCGTCAGCGACAAAAACGGGGCGGAGACGACAACCGTGCGGTTCGGTCAGAGCTCCGACCGAGGCAAGATCCGCCGACGCACCGTCGCCGCGGCGCTGATGTATGTGGCGGAGAGGATAACGGGGGAAAATTTTTGAAAAAAGTTTTCCCCGGACCCCCGCAAACAGGCGTTAGTTTAACGAAATCGTCCGAGCACTTCCTGTTTGCCCGAAGAAATGCGTTTTGAAACGCATTTCTTCCGAAATATGTATTAGAGGCGCGAAATACTTCGCGCCTCAAACATGATACTCGTTCACGCCGCATGAACGCAGAATAAAAAACGCCCCGCGTAAGCGAGGCGTTTTTCGTATCTGTCAATGGAAAAGATTGAGCAGGCTGTCGAGGATGCCGCCTTCTTTCGACTTTTCCTCCTGCTGTCCGTTTCCGCTGAGCAGACTGCCCAGCAGACCGGCTCCGAGCCCGCCGAGGGCAGAGCTTCCGGACTGCTGACCTCCTCCCAGAAGACCTCCGAGAAGGCCGCCGAGGGAGAGGCCGCTCTGCTGCGTCTGCTGCTGAGTTCCGAGAATGGAGAGCAGCAGGGGCGCTACGATCGCAAGGATGCTCGTCGCCTTGCCCTTCGACACGCCGCTTGCCTTTGAGATTCCGGCGACCGTCGCCGCCTGGTCCTCGCCGAAGATATGGCCGAGTATCTTCTTGCCGTCCTTCAGATCGGCGCTTTTGAGGAATCCGGCGATATCGTCGGTGCTGTCTTTGCTGTGATCGGAAAGCGCGGCGCTGAGTGAATCTGCGCCCGCGTCGGTGGACGCGTTGTTCATCATTCCGGAGATCATGGAGGGGATCCCCTCGGAGAGGACCTTCGCCACGTCCGCAGTCTTGACGCGCGTGCGTTTGCTGATGGCGCCCAGGCCGTCTCCGGAGAGAAGTTCGCCTATGTATGAGAGATCGAAGTCAGCCATTGTTTTTCTCCTGTCAGATAAAGTTTATTCGCCGGGCTCGTTTTCGGTCGCCGGATTCGTGGCGTCCTCTTCCGCGGGAGTCTTCTCCCCGCCCCCCTCAACTTTGAGATTTTCGGTTTTGATCTCGGGGTGGTTCTTTGCGCAGAAGGAGCAGAGCGCGGTACGGCCGGATTCAATGGCCTCGGTGACGGGGCCCGCGTAAACGGTTTTGGAATTGACTATAGCCTGGCAGTTCTCGTCCAGGTGGTACTTGTGACCGAACGCCGTCCAGAAAACCTCGCCCTTGATTTCCTGAGCGGCTTCCTGTTTCTCTTCGGCGGAGATCGGATGGTAGTCCGCGGAAGCGAGGCCCGTGATCAGAAGGGCGGCCGCGGCGATGACGGTGACGATGGTTTTGGACTTCTTGTCAAGCTTGTCGTTCTTGATGAGGATGACGATCAGGGGAATGAAGCAGATGCACGCCATGATGACCCCGAGCTCGCTGATGAGATAGAACGTGAACTTGTTCTTCTTGCTGGGCGGGTTTATGTGGTTTGCCTTCTTCCAGAGCTGCGCCGCCACGATCGCGAAGATGAGATCCAACACGATGAAGAGAATCAGGGTGATCACCACGTTGGTGTTTCCGTTGGCGTTGCGGACAAACTGGATGACGAAGTTCTTGAGCAGCGCCATGATCGCGAAGACCTCGCAGGCGATAGCGACGAGCCAGAGGATGATCGCGCCTATGCGCAGACCGACGGAACTGCCTCCGGTCTCCTTGCCCGGGCGGACGACGTTCTGCTCTTTTTCCACGGGTTCAGCCGCCTCTTTGACGACTTTTGCTGTCCTCTTCACAGCCTTTTTGGGCTCGGCTTCGTTGTCTCCGGAACGGTTTATTATCCTTGCCATTTCTTTTCCTCCGTATATCTTTAATATTGATCGGGTCGATTCCTGCTTCTATTATCTATATATTGTGCCGGTTTGTCAAGAGTTTTCACATATATTGCGGAAATAAATGAAGAAAAGAGTCGGAGAAACATGCGCCGCAGGCGCAATTCATGATGCGGAGCCGCAATTATGATACGCGCCCCTTGCGGGACGGCGCAACAAAAAAGTCGGGCGCGGAGGATTCCGCGCCTTTTATAAAAGTTTTTGAGGGGGAGCGAGCCGACCGCTGTCGGTGGCAGGGGGAGGGAGGCGAGCGAGTGGCCGCGGTCGAAAAACGCAAGCGAGCGCATATTCTTCGGAAAAACGGCTTTGCCGTTTTTCGGGCAAACAGGCAGTTCCCGAGCGGTTTTGCGGGACAATCGCCTGTTTGCGGGCACCGCAACAGGGAGGGGACTTTTTTGGGCAAGTCCCCCGGATATAATTAAATTTCTTCCTTAAATCTCAGCTCCGTTCCGATAAACGGCACTTCGGCGAAGGCGCGGGGGTCTTTCCGGACGAGGTAGTCGATATAGCTTTCCACCGCTCTGGCGGTGAGCACGTACCCCATGGGATCCAGGTGCGAACCCGTGTAGAAGAACTCCTTGAAATCCTCCGTCTGCTCCGGGAAGTACTCGTAAAAATCGAGCAGATACGTATGCCGGAAGATCTTCGTCATATCCCGCAGGAGATCCCGGTGCGCCTCGCGGATAACGTTGAGGCCGTCGTCCTCCTTCGGCATGGACATGAGGAAAAACCGCGCCCGGGGCTGTATCTTTTTCAGTCTCGAGATGATCCTGCCGTAGTATCCCGCGAAGTTCTCCGGGTTCTTTTCCGGCTCGTCCGGATGTACGTCGCCGATGGAGCCCGGCTCCCAGCGGCAGTAGATCAGATCGTTTACCCCCAGGGCGATGATATACGCCTGACTTGCGTATTTCGGATCCCAGTAGCCCATGGAATCGGCGAAATCCGTCCAGTATCCCTTCGCGGTCATGCCGCCACGGGAGAGGTTATGAACCTTCGCTCCCGTGTCCCGGGCGATGAACTGCCCCCAGGAATACTCGAACATGTCGTGGTATCCGTTCTCGCCGTCCTCCCGCTTCGACTCGAACTCGCCGGAGGAGAGACTGTCGCCGATGCACGCGACGGTGCGGAATATGGCGGAAAAGCCGCCGCTCGGGACGACTCTGTCCAGCGGTTTTTCGTTTTCGTCGAATCTGAACGTCTCACAAAGATCCATGATATGCGATCCTCCGTTTTCGTCTTCGTTTTCGCCGCGCCGATCTGGGTCGCCGTGATAGCGGAGGCCAGTCCCGATGAATGGCACCTCCGCGAACGCCCGCGGATCACGCCGGATATGGCGGTCGATGAGCCGCGCCACGGCCCGCGCCATGAATATGTACCCCATGGGGCTCATGTGGTCGCCCAAATAGAGCGCCCGGTGCTCTTCCTCGTATATCAGGGGGAACTCCTCGAACATATCGAGCAGATACGTGTTCGGGAACAGCTTCGTCATCTCCCGAAGCAGGTCCCGGTGCGCCCGGCGGGTAAGCACCGCCGGATTCTCCTCCGCGCTGTGGCGCGGCGTCGCCATGAGGAAAAACCGCGCCCGGGGCTCTGTCTCCCGGAATTTCGAGATTATCCACCCCAGATTTCCCGCGAAATTGCGCCCGTTTTTCTCCGGCTCGTCCGGAAACACCTCGTCCACAGTACCGAGCTCGCCTCCGTAGGTGAACAGATCGTTGATCCCCAGGGCGATGACGTAGGCCTGACACGCCGCCGCCGGGCTGAAAAAGCCCATGCTGTCCGCCCAGCCGTCCCGGAATTCCCCGGCGGTCATGCCGCTGCGCGCCATATTGATCACGTTTATCCCGTACATACGGCCGAGATACGCGCCCCAGGAGTATTCGCGCATATCGTGGAATCCCGGCGAGCCGTCGGCTGCCCGGGACTCGAATTCGCCCGCGGACAGGCTGTCGCCCACCACCGCCAAAGTGCGGAATATGGAGGAAAAGGCCCCCTCGGGGACCGTCCTCAACGCGCCGCATGGCGCCTTTTTGTTTTTGTTGTCGTTATCCATCAGTACGCGTCCACCTCGGTCATGTATTCCGCGCCGTGGGCGGCGATGAACTCTTTTCTCGCCGGCAGGTCGTCCCCGAGAAGGGTCTCGAAGATGTACGCCGTCTTCTCCGCATCCGCTTTCGTGACTCGGATGAGGCGGCGGGTGGCGGGATTCATGGTGGTCTCCCACATCATGTCAGGCTCGTTCTCACCGAGGCCCTTTGACCGCTGGAGCACGTATTTTTTGTTCTCCGCCTCGAGCTTTTTCACTATCTCCGCCTTTTCCGGCTCGTTGTACGCGAAGAGGGAGCCGTCCTTGACCTTGATCTCGTAAAGCGGCGATTCCGCGATGTATACGCGCCCCTCGTTGATGAGAGTGGGAAGAAGCCGGTAGAACATGGTCAGCAGAAGAGTCCGGATCTGGAAGCCGTCCTCGTCCGCGTCGGTGCAGATGATGATCTTCGCCCAGCGGAGAGCGTCGAGATCAAAGTCCACCATCTTGCCCTTGACCTTGCCCTTCAGCTCCACGCCGCAGCCCAGTATCTTCAGCAGGTCAAGGATGATATCGGTCTTGAATATCCTGTCGTAAGTGGCCTTGAGGCAGTTCAGCGTCTTGCCGCGGACCGGGATGATGGCCTGGAACTCCGCGTCGCGGCCCAGTTTACAGGAGGTGAGCGCCGAGTCGCCCTCCACGATGTAGAGCTCGCGCCGCTCCGGGTCCTTCGACCGGCAGGACACGAATTTTTCTATCCTGTTCACGCCCTCCGTGCTGCCGGAGAGTTTTTTCTTCAGATCTATCCTTGCGGACTCGGCCTGTTCCCTCGAACGCTTGTTGACCAGCACCTGGGAGAGGAATTTTTCCGTGTCTGCGGGGTTCTCCGCGAAGTAGATCTCCAGCTTTTCCTTCAGGAAGGAGGTCATCGCCTCTGCGATGAAGGAGTTGTTTATGGCCTTTTTCGTCTGGTTGGCGTATGAGGTCTGCGTGGATACGCTGTTGGAGACCAGGATCAGGCAGTCCTCGATGTCGGGGAAGGTGATCTTCGACTCGTTCTTGTTGTATTTCCCCATGGCGCGGAGCTTTCTGTCCACGGCGAAGGTGAAAGCGGTCTTCACCGCCCGGTCCGGGCTCCCGCCGTGCTCGAGATAACTGGAGCAGTGGTAGTATTCCAGCGCCTGGACCGTCTTCGACATACAGAACGCCACGTCGCATTTCAGCTTGTAGTCCGGCAGGTCCTCTCTGTCGCGGCCTTTGGTCTCGAGATGCCACTCGGTGATCTTCGTCTCCGCCGTTTCGCCCGCCAGCTCCGCGATGTAGTCCGTGATACCGTGCTCGTAGAAGAACTCGGACTCCTCGAACTGCTTTCCCTCGGTCTGCCAGCGGAAGATGAAGCGGATGCCCGGATTGACCACCGCCTGGCGCTTCAACATGTCGTCAAAGTAGGATTTCGGTATATCTATATCGGTGAACACGTCCAGGTCCGGCTTCCACCGCTGGACCGTTCCGACGCGTCTTTCTTTCTTTTCCAGGGGGCGCACCGAGAGCTTTCCCACGGGATTGCCCTTTTTGAACTCCATGGAGGAGACGTTCTCGCCGTCGTAGGAGTCCACGAAGAAGTATTCGCTGGCGTACTGGGTGGCGCAGGCGCCGAGGCCGTTGAGTCCAAGCGAGAATTCGTAGGCGGCGCCGTCGCTGTTGTTGTCGTACTTGCCGCCTGCGTAGAGTTCACAGTAGATCAGCTCCCAGTTGTACCGTTTTTCCGCCTCGTTGTAGCCCAGCGGGATGCCGCGGCCGAAGTCCTCCACCATCATGGACTTGTCGCTGAAGGCGGTGAGGATGATCTTCGAGCCGAAGCCCTCTCTCGCCTCGTCGACGGAGTTGGAGAGTATCTCGAAAACGGAATGCTCGCACCCCTCGAGACCGTCGGAGCCGAAAATGACCGCCGGCCTTTTTCTGACTCTGTCGGCGCCCTTCAGGGCGGTGATAGACTGGTTGTTATACTGTGCCGATTCCTGTTTTTTTGCCATTTTTACTCAACGATCCTTTCGTAAAGGTTGGTCACAGCCGCCTTCTCGGCCTTGTGGACGGGATACGCGCCCGCAGCTTTTTCTGTCTGTACCGCGCCCGCAGCAGAACGTACCCCACGGAGAGCACCACGACGGAAATAAGCATCGCCCTGAAGAACAGACTCGACGCGAATTCTTCTATCGCGGCGAGGAAAACAAGAAATTTGCTTTCCGGCACGTCTGACTTGGCGATCAGGTCGACGGTGCCGAGGACCTCGCCGCTGGAATTGAGCACCACCATGCAAACTCCGACTTTCTGCCCCGCCTTGACGGGGGCGGTCAGCGAATCCTCAAACAGCCGGGGAATGGCGGTCGTGCCGTCTTCCGGATTGACGTCGGAGGGGAGAAATACTTTGATTTTCTTTTCCGGGTCCGGGACGGCGGTAACGTAGTCCGCCACCGAGGACAGTCTCACCGGGATCGTGATCCCATCCGGGACCACCTCCCGGTTTGAATAGTGAGAAAGCGCCCAGTCTATGAGAACGTTCGTCTCCTTGTAGTTGTAAAGCTCGTTGCCCTCGTCGTTGTCCGCGCCCATGATGACGGAAAGGTACGTTACCGGTCCTTCCGAGTTGCCGAATACGGTGACGGCGCAGTAGCCTCCCTGGGGAGTCGATCCGGCGTTCATCCCCGAGACGGTGAATTTAATGGATTCGTTGTTTTCCTTGACCACTTCTTCTCTCTTGTAGCGGTCGTTGAAAAACCCCGAGACCAGACAGTTGCGGTTGTATACGGTCCTGTATCCGCTGGTGTTCGTCTCTTCCAGATCGTACCTTTCGGTGCCGACCATCTCCATGAATGTCTTGTTGCCGTAGGCGTATTTTGCGATCTTCACCGTATCAGACACCGTGGTGACCATTTCGTCGTCGTGCATCCCCGTACAGTTTGTGTAGTGGGTGCTCCAGGCGTTGAGTTCGCCGGCTTTTTTGTTCATGAGGCCCACGAAAGCGTCCTCCGATCCCGCAGCGGTGAACGCAAGCACCATCGCGGCGTCGTTTGCGTTGTTCATAAGCAAACAGTAGAGCGCCTGGCGGGGAGTGATTATCTCTCCATCCTGCAACGGGTAGGGATAAAGGGTATTCCCCCTGACCGGATAGAGCATCTCGGCCGTGACCGTTATCGGCTCGTCCAGCCGGTCGGAAAGCTCCTCCAGCGCAACGATGCCCGTCATGATCTTGACCGTGGACGTGGGGAAGACCTCCGCATCCACGTTCAGCTCGTAGAGGACGTCGTCCGCCTCGAAGTTATAAAGATATGCGGCCTGAACGTGTTCAAGTTCCGGCAGATCGTCCGCGTAGACGGGGATCGCGGGAAAAGCGAGGATAAGAAACAGAGCGGAAAGAATGAGAGAGAAGGCGCGAACAGGCCGGCTCTTTTTTGCGTGCTTTCTCATTTTTTTCACTCCTTTCGCTTGTTTTTCGCGATCCGGACGGGATCACTCTTCTGCTTTTGCGAAGTATTCTTCGGCATGACGGCGGTCGGACGCCACGGCGCGGATCAGTTCTTCAAGAGAGTCGAATTTTTTTTCGTCCCGCAGTTTTACGCAGAGGGAGACCCGGACGGTTTTGCCGTACAGATCCGGCGTCTCGCCGATGACGTGCGTTTCCAGCGCGTCCGCGCCGAGAACAGCCCCCTCCGGCAGAACGTAACCGGGGTTTTTCTTGAGAAATTCCTCAAGCTCCGCCTCGTTTACCGTGGGACACGTCCCCATATTGCACACCCCCGGAAGGTCGCGCGCTTCACCGTTCTCCTCAAAGGAGACCCGGCAGGCGTACACGCCCGGAGCGGGGGCGACGAGGTTTTTCGGAATGATCTGGTTGAGCGTGGGGAAGCCGAGCTTCCGGCCCAGCGTTTTGCCGTGGACCACGGGCAGAGAATAAAAATGCTTACGGCCCAGGTACAGTGCGGCGTCTTTTACGTTTCCCGAGCTCACGAGACGGCGGACCAGCGACGAAGATACGGGCTCTCCGCCGGAAACGACGGTGGGGACGACGGCGCATCCGATCCCCGCCTCGCGGCAGAAGCGCAAAAGATCCTCCGCGCCGGACGAGGCGTCTTTCCCGAACCGGAAGGACTCGCCGCAAACGGCGCACAAGACGCGGAGCTTTTCCCGCAGAACGTTCCGCACGAACTCTTCTCCGGTAAGGGAGCGCAGATCCTCGAAGTCCTCCGCTATGACGTAGTCCGCGCCGGCGTCGCCGAGAAGACGGAATCTCGTTACATCGTCGGTCAGAAGGCTGTTGCGGGAGCCGCTGAAAAACGTCCAGGCGACAACGCCCCGCCCGGATGAAAGTTCCTCCGCTCTGCGAAAAAGCTCCCGGTGACCGATGTGTACGCCGTCAAAGAAACCCAGTACGGCGGCGCATCCGGACGGAAGCGTATCGCTCGGAGTCATGTCCGGGAGATGATAGATCTTCATTATTCGCCTTAGCCGTCAGAGACCGAGGTACTCCCTGAGAAGGGCGAGCATCAGCTCGTCGCGGTCGATCTTGCAGATGTTGGCGCGGGCGTTCTTGTAGTTGGTGATGTAGGTCGGGTCCTCCGTCAGGATGTAGCCGGCGATCTGCACCAGAGGATTGTAACCTCTCTCGTTCAGGGCGTCGTAGACCGAACGGAGAAGCTTGTGGCGCTCTTTGTCGCGGTCCTCTCCCTTGATGGAGAAGGTGATCGTTTTATCCTTCTTATCTTTTTCGAAACCGGGGCACATATTACCACCATTCCTTTCCTGCGTACGGGGTACACACTATTCCGAGTATATTATATGATATTTTTGTATGTAAAATCAAGCGGGAACGGGAAAATGTTGACGCGAAATCAAGAAAAAACCGCTTTTTCCTCCCTCAAGAGGCGGATTTTACTCAAATTCGGTTTCTCCGTCCTCCCCGAAGAACCGTTTCCTGGTGATACGGCGGGCGGTCCCTTCTCCCGAGAGGGAGAATTCCCGTTCAAGCGCCCGGCAGACGTATTCCGGATTGAGGTACGCGCTGTCGCCGGCTCCCGTCACCGCCGTGACGGTGAGATTTTTTCCTTCCGCCCGGGCGGAAATGTTTTTCACAAGAGGAGAGATATCAGTCTCGCGCTCGCCGCTTTTCGACCGCTTCATGAGGATCACCGGCCTGTCGAACAGCGCCGGTATCGCCGTCTCCGCGTCGGCGGGGAGGTTTTCGCACTCCGTCCAGACTATCTCGTTTTCCGCCCATTTTATTCCGGTGAGCTTGCGCTCCGCTGTGTAGGCGCGGTTGATTTCTATTCCCGGGGGCACGCAGTCCCGGAGCCGCTTTTCGATCTCGCCGTCGCTCATCTCTTCCGTGATGCGGAAGTCGAGGATCTCGTCGTCCCCGGCGCACCCCACGGAGAGGGAGGAGGCGAACACAAGCCTCGGGATCGGGTTGAAGCCCTCGCTGTACCAGACCGGGATCCCGGCGCGCTTTATGACGCGGGTCATGGTCTTTGCCAGGTCCAGGTGGGAGATCCACAGCATGGCGCCGTTCTTTTTGAAGCGGATCCGGACGGACCGAACCGGGGCGGGATGAGGCGCGTCCTCCGGCGCGGGACGGGGCGGGAGCGCCTTCCCCGTGACGATGTTCTCGCTGTCGTCGCCGCCGCCGTGACCGGGACACCAGCGGCAGTATTCCGCGGGCACCAGTCTGTTTACGCCGCAGCCGGAGCATTTTTCCTTGCAGGACGGGGTGGTCGCCGCCTTTTGCGCCTTGTGGCGCTCGCGGAGGAGAAATTCCTTCGTCACGCCGCAGTCGATTACGTCCCAGGGGAGGATCTCCCCGTCGGGGATGGTGCGGTTGGCGTAGAAGGACGGGTCGAGACCGCAGTCGCGGAAGACCTCCATCCACCTGTCGAAGTCGAAAAACTCGTCCCAGGCGTCGAATCTCATTCCCCGGCGTACCGCGCACTCGATGGCGTCGGCGAGCCGGCGGTCGCCCCGGGCGAACACCGCCTCGATGTGGGAGACCCGCGCGTCGTGGTAGTTATAGCGGATCTTACGGTCTTTTATGTGGTCGAGAAGGAATTTCTGCTTTTCCTCCAGCAGCGGGAAGGTATTCTGTCCCTCCCACTGGAAGGGCGTGTGCGGCTTCGGGATGAAGCACGCCACGCTGAGGGTGACCTGGGGCTGCATCCTGCGGTTGCGCCCCTCGCAGCGGTAATACTCGCCCAGCACGTGCTGCGCCACGTCTGCGATGCCCGCCACGTCTTCGAAGGTCTCGCCGGGCAGGCCGTTCATAAAATAGAGTTTGATCTTGCTCTTGCCGGCGTCGAATGCCACGTGCGCCGCCCGGAGGATCTCCTCCTCGGTGACGTTTTTGTTTATCACGTCCCGGAGACGCTGAGTTCCCGCCTCCGGCGCGAACGTGACGGCGCTTGACCGGACGGAGGATATTTTATCCATGAGCTCCGGAGTGAAGCTGTCGGCGCGGAGAGACGGCAGAGACAGGTTGATCCTTCCCTCGTCGGTCCACTTGAGGAGCCGGTCGGTGAGCGTCCCGATCTTCGAGTAGTCGCTGATGGAGAGGCTGGAAAGAGAGATCTCGTCGTATCCGCTCCAGCGGCACATGACGTCCGCCTGCTTCTCCAGTACCTCGGGGGATCGCTCCCTCACGGGGCGGCAGACCATGCCCGCCTGGCAGAAGCGGCATCCGCGGATGCACCCGCGGAAGACTTCGAGAGTCACACGGTCGTGGACGGTCTCGATATACGGCATCACGGGACGCAGCGGAACGTAGGCGGAATCCACGTCCGCCACCACGCGCTTTGTGACCGTTCGCGGCACGTCGGGATATTTCGGTTCGATCGATTTTATCGTATTATCGGGGTTGTACTCCACGTCGTAAAGCGACGGCACGTAGAAGCCGTCGAGCTCCGTCGCGGCGGCGCGGAGGAATTTTTCGCGGGTATACGTTCCCTCGGCCTTCATGCGGAGGTACAGCTCCGCAAGCTCGGGCAGGGCGTCCTCGCCCTCGCCGATGGAGAATATGTCGACGAAGGGAGCCATGGGCTCGGGATTGTACGAGCAGGGGCCGCCGGCTATGATCACCGGGTCGTCCTCGCCGCGGTCCTCGCCGCGGAAGGGGATCCCGGCGAGGGAGAGCATATTCAGCACGTTGGTGTAGCACAGCTCGTACTGCATGGTGAATGCCACGATATCAAAGTCGCCGACGGGATCGCCGCTGTCAAGGGTGAACAGCGGAATTCCCCGGGCGCGCATCAGGTCCTCCATGTCGGGCCACGGCGCGTAGACGCGCTCGCACCAGACCCGGTCCATCTCGTTCAGGACGCCGCAGAGGATCCGCATGCCGAGATTCGACATGCCGATCTCGTAGCTGTCCGGGAAGCAGAACGCCACCCGAAGGTCCACCGAGGACAGGTCCTTCATCACGGATCCCATTTCTCCCCCGGTGTACCTCCCGGGCTTCGACACGGACGATATGAATTTTTGAATGTCTGCTCTCATGGCTTGATACCGGGGAAAACTTTTTTCAAAAAGTTTTCCCCGGACCCCTTTCAAAAACTTTTTATGAGGCGCAAGCTGCTTCGCGCCAAACCTGGCGATATGCCGTCCCTGCGGGACGGCTCGATATATTTCCCGCCTCCGGCGGAAAATTCGATATATCGCCTGACGGCGATGCGATATTCACCGCTCCGCGGTGAGAGCCCTTTATACTCGCCGCATAGCGGCGAGTATAAAGGGGAGAACGCCCGCGGAACGGGATTCTCCCCTTCGTTATTGTCTGTTCCGCTCTTATCTCACGAACAGCTTCGAGATCAGGAACGCGGGAATGAGCCACACTGCCTGATACGCCGCCACGAACAGCGAACTCAGATGGCCGAGATTTCCGGTGATCGACACCAGCAGCACGATTATGGCGCTGATGATCGCCGAAACGATGCCGAGCGCAAGGCAGTCGCGTTTTGTTCTTACCGCATTGTCGCAGCATGGGATGATCTGGAGGAGCGACTTCGGAGAGCCGCTGGTCACGAGACCGCTGTCCGCCCTCTCTGAGACGGAGTCGACCTCGCCTTCCTCTCTGTATCTGACGACTTTTACGGGAGGATCCTTCAGATCCGTCTTGGAGGCGATCATCTCTTCGTTGATGTTCGGGTCGAAGGTGCGGATGCACATATACATGCCGCTGTCGCTGAACTGTTTCAGAACGGGCTCGATGTCGGTATCGAGTTCATATTTGATGTACAGCTTCGACACCAGTTTGTCCTCGCGGATCATATACATGATAGACATCTCGTCGGAGAAGTCCACGTCGTCCACCGCGACCTCTTCGGGGATGGCGACGCCGCGCTGTCTCAGCTCCTCATACTCGCCGAACAGGATGTTCACCCCGTCCACCACGGTGGCGAGGTATCCGCGGTCCGCGTCTACGATTTCCACGCTCTCGGATTTCGACATATCCATGGTGGCGATCTCGAAGATATCGGACAGAGGCCCGCCGGCGTGAGCGAAGACGCTTGCGGCGTAGTAAAGGACGCGGTCTATCCTGGCGTTGTTGTAGATCCTGATGTTCTGAACCTTCACTCCCACGGACGGGAAGATGTTGCTGTCGTCGAAGGAGACCACGGACGCGCCGGCGTATTCGTCGAGGGACACGTCGCCGACGATTGCGCTGTCAAAGGACTTGGCAACTCCCGAGGCGCGGAAGAACGGATAGCTGAACGTCAGATAAGCCGAGATCGGCACGAACGCGATTATGAGTAACAGGCCGAGGGTAAACGCTCCGCCTACGGAGCGGAAATTGATGAGAACGTATCCTCCGGCGAGGATCGCCAGCGCAACGGATACGCCGATCATGGAGATCACAAAGGTGTTTCTGGCGGGATCGGGAGTGCGCAGTCTTGTGAAGAAGGAGTCCACGAATCCGGTCTTTTCGATCTTCATGATCTCGCAGGGCTCACCGTTCTCGTCTTCGAAGGCGTCTTCCTCGTTCAGAAGCTCGCTCTCGGGCAGACGGCGCATGACGTACTTGTCGCGCCTGGCGCCGGCGATATAGAACGTCGACATCTCTCGCTTGTTGTCAAGTCTTGCGCTGAATACCGCCATGGTCACGGCCAGAGCTGCCACAGAGTTGTAAAGCACCGGCTCGTTGCGCGATCCGGCGACAAGCGCCATGACCGCGGAGTGCACCGTGCAGGCGCCGACAAAGAGGCCGGTCAGGGACAGAGCGCCGGGGTTGCCGAGGAACAGTCTTTTTGCGCCGGTCTTGATCTCTTTGAATCCAATAAGGCAAACGATAAAGAGGATCTGGAGACTGACCATTATGTATACCACGGGGTATGCTCCGGGATCCAGGACGCCGGAAAGGTGCTTTGCGGTTCCGGTAAAGAGCTTCGACAGGGTCGGGATGTTTTCATAGATCAGCAGGATCGCCGTGAAAATGATCGACATAAGAAGTTTGAAGTTGTAGAACTTCGTGCTTCTGCGGTATCCCAGGGCGATGGTCTTCGCCTGCATGGGATCCGTGAATTCCGGACAGTCGAGTCTGATCGGTCTGCCCGAGCGTCTTGTCGCACGGTTCCGTTCGGCAAGACGTTTCATCTTTTCGCGGACGCTTTCTTCCTCGGCGTCCTCAAGGCCGAACGCGATGCGGAGATTTATGTCGGTGGAGCCGAACTTCGCCGGGTTTTCGTCGCCGTCGCCTTCCGCTTCAAAGTCCTCGGTCACAGGCGATTCCACGTCTTCGCCGGGATGCGTCTCTTCGTCGACGTCCTCGGCGTCCGAGATTATGTGTTCCAGAGCGACTTCTTCGGCCGCGGGTTCCTCCGCCGCCGGCGTCTCCTCATTGGGAACGGGAGTTTCCTCGATCGCGGGAGTTTCCTCAAGGACGGGTTCCTCCGCGGGTGCGGCTTCCTCCGGGACGGGGGTCTCTGCGGGTGCGGCTTCCTCCGGGACGGGGGTCTCATCCCCGTCTGCAGAGAGGTCGTCCTCCGCCATGAGCCCGAAAAACTGCTCGTCCGCCTCCCGTCTTGCCCTGCTTCTGCGGCGGCGCGATCTCTCGCGGCGCTTCTCCTGCGGGGCGGTGTCGATCACGAGATCGGTCAGAGTGTTTTCGTCGGTCTCCTGCTTCTGCACGGCGGGGCTGATATCGAGATCTTCCGCCTCAGGCACAGACTCGTCAAATTCAAAACCGTCAAACCCGAAGGCGTTTTCGCCGGAGATATCCTCCCGGTCTTCCGGAACGATGTTCTCTTCCTCATCCGTCCTGGGACGGAACAGACGGCTGAAAAAACCGCCCTCTCTCGAGCTGTCGTTGTTATCCGCGCGCTTTTTCGGCATATGTTTGCCCTCCAATCGGAATGGAAATGTTCTGTCTTATTTTGCCCCGGCTCCGCCGGTGCGCTGTATCCTTGCGGCGTGACACAGAAGCACGGACGCCGCGGTAGAAACGTTGAGCGAGTTGACTTTCCCGTACATGGGGATCGAAACGGTGAAGTCGCAGTTCCGCTTTACCAGATCCGACACGCCGCGTCCCTCGCTTCCGAGGACGATGGCTGCCGGACGGTCAAAATCGGTCTCGTAATACGGGACGCCGTCCGCTTCGGCGGCGTAGGTCCAGACGCCCTCTTCCTTGAGCCGTTCGATCAGAGTTGGAATGTTGGCGACTCTCGCGACCGGAACGTACTCCACGGCTCCCGCGGAGGCCTTCGCCACCGCCGGCGTAAGCCCAACGGACCGTCTTTTCGGGATGATCACGCCGTGGGCTCCGGCGCACTCCGCAACGCGGATCACCGCGCCGAGATTGTGCGGATCCTCCACCCCGTCGCAGACGACGATGAGCGGGGTCTCGCCTCTCTCCCTCGCCAGCGCGAGAATGTCGTCCACCGAGGAAAAATCCTTTGCCGCGGCGAAGGCGACAACGCCCTGGTGACGTACTCCGGGGCACAGGGAATCGAGCTTGTCCCAGTCGGCGTCTATCACGGGCACCCCGGCGCTCTTCGCAAGATCCACGATCTCGCGGATCCTGCCGTCTCCCCTTGACGCGAAGATCCTGTCCACGCTCCTCCCCGAAAGGAGAAGCTCGCGGACTGCGTTTCTGCCCGCCGTTATTTTGCTGTCGGGACTGTTGTTTTCATGAATCATTTGAGACTCTCATATCATGTGATGTGAAGGCGCCGTTTTGCGGACGCCAACAATACGGTCAGTATATTGTATCATATTTTTCCCGTTTTGTATACCCGAAAATATGATTTTATGTAATATTGTGTCGCGGCTCGGGCTCCGGAAGACAGTTTTCCTTGAATTCCCGCGCCGGATGTGGTAGTATATAGAATAGAAACAATCACGGAGGGCGCGTTATGGAAAAAGGGAAGCTGATAGTGATCGAGGGAGCGGGGGACGGCATCGGGAAGACCACCCAGGTGGGCCTGCTGACCGAGCGTTACGCCACGGCGGGGGTGCCGTTGTACCACCACCATTTCCCCAGCTACGGAACGGTGCAGGGAGCACCGGTGGAGGAGTATCTCCGCGGCGTCTACGGCGACCCGAAGACTCTGTCGCCCTATTTCGTGAACGGACTGTACGCCCTGGATCGGGCGGTGACGTTCCACACTCTCCTGAGAGACAAGCTTGATTCCGGCATGACCGTTCTGCTTGACAGATACGTCACTTCAAGTCTCATTTACCAGTCCGCCATGATGGAAAGCGAGGCGGAAAAGCGGGAATTCGTCCGTTACGTGACGGAGTACGAGTACGGCAGACTAGGCATACCGGAGCCGGACCGCGTGGTGTTTCTCCACGTTCCGCCGGAGACGTCGGCGAAGCTCAGGGCCGCCCGGAACGGCGGCGAGGCGGACGCTCACGAGGCGGACGGCGAGTTCATGCGGCGGGTCTACGAAAACTCGCTCTTTATGGCTGATCTGCTGCGGTGGAGCGTGGTGGAATGCGCTCCCGGCGGCGCGATGCGCGCGCCGGAGGACATAAGCCGCGAGATCGCGGCTCTGGCGGGACCGGAGGCAGCGCTATGACGGACAGAGAAATCGCGCTGGGAACGCCGGTACTTTCGCTGGCGTATCTTGGCGACGCGGTCTACGAGGTCCTGGTGCGGGAGCGGCTTGTGAGGCGCGGGGTGAAGAGCCCCAGCGTACAGTCGCTTGAGTACGTGACGGCGGGGTCCCAGTCGGACGCGGTGGAGCGCATTTTGCCCCACCTGACGGAAGAGGAAGCGGATCTGTTCCGCCGGGGCAGGAACGACCACCATTCGGCGGTGCCGAAACACGCCGCGCCGGCGCAGTACAGGCGCGCCACGGGGCTTGAGGCCCTGTTCGGATTCTTGTATCTTGCCGGGGAGGACGCACGGCTGCGTGAGCTGTTCGCGCTGGCGTTCCCTGAAGAAGAGAAAGAGCAATAATTTACAAATCATAAACGAGGAGGAAATACTCTATGCCTTACATTGAGATAGACACCAACGTGACGGGGATCGCCCCGGAGAATATCGAGAAAAAGTTGGGCCGCGCCATTGAACTGCTGCCCGGGAAGACCGAGAGATGGCTCATGATCCGTGTGAACGAGGGTCAGCGGATGGCCTTCGCCGGATCTGCGGAGCCCTGCGCTCTGGCAGTGGTGAGTCTGTTCGGCAAGGCGACGGACAAGGCGTACGCCGACGTGACCGCCGAGGTGACGAAGATCGTGGCGGAGGAGACGGGGATACCGGCGGACAGGATCTACGTTAAGTTCGAAGAAGTGTCGACGTGGGGCTGGTCGGGCTCGAATTTCTGATCCGGAAGCGGAGTAAAACGCAGTTAAGGAGAAAAAGGATGAGTTTCAGAGAGATATCGCCCTTCGAGCTTGAGGGCAACTTCATTGACCGGATCGGCAACGGGTGGATGCTTGTCACCGCGGCGAAGGACGGCGCAAAACCGGGCGATCCCTGCGGGACGACGTACAACACCATGACCGCCAGCTGGGGCGGCACGGGCGTGCTGTGGGGCAGACCCGTGGCGTTCGTGTTCATCCGGCCGGAGCGGCACACTTTTTCCTTTACGGAGGAGAGCGATCTTATGACGCTGTCTTTCTTCGGAGAGGAATATAAAAAGGCGCTGGCGTTCTGCGGCGCGAAAAGCGGCCGCGACGTGGACAAGGCGGCGGAATGCGGCCTGACGCCCGTCTTTGAGGAAACGGACGGCGGGACCGCCGCGTATTTCGGCGAGGCGGACACCGTCCTTGTGACGCGGAAACTGTACGCGCGGCCTCTTGACCGGGAGTCCTTCACGGATCCCGCGTGCCTCTCCTTTTACGAGGGAGCCGGCGTACATACCGTCTACGTCTGCGAGATCGAAAAGGTTCTTGTGAAATAACGGCGTTTTCCGGAAAACCGCGGAGAGATCCGCGGCTTTTCAATATCCTCCGCCGCGGCGCACGGATTTCCGCTTCGCGGGGATCCGTCCGTCACGGGAGAAACGAATATTTTGAAAAAACCCGCCCCGGGGAGAATATTTGCTTGACTCGGCGCGAGGCGGTATGGTAGAATATTCTGTGAAAAAAGGATCAGAAAGGAATCACAACATGAAACTTGGTATCATCAGCAACTACGCCGAAAACGATTTTCAGCACGTTAAGGATCTGGGTCTCGAATTTATCGAGATCTGCACAAATTTCGACTACGAGAGCGAGGAGTTCATCGCCGCTGCAGACGAAACACGCCGCCTCATCGACAAATACGAGCTTCCCGTCCTTTCCGTGGGACGCTGGAACGCCAACGTCATCGAAAACAACGCCATAAACCGCGACACCGTGGCACTCCTGAAAAAGGAGATCGACGTGGTAAAGCAGATCGGCTCCCCCGTGTTCCATCTGGGTGTCAACCGCGACCGCGAACAGTCTTTGTTCCGCAACTACGTTCTGGCGGTGGAGTATCTCCGCGAGATGCTTGACTACGCCGGGGAACGCGGGATAACACTTTCGCTCTACAACTGCGACTGGGGCAACTTCCTCTGCTGCGACAAAGCGTGGGATATCGTTCTCTCCGAGTTCCCGCAGCTCATGATCAAGTACGACTGCTCGCACGTCTACTGCCGCGGCGACGACTATATCGCGGAGCTTGACAAGTGGGCCGACAGAGTGTCGCACATGCATCTTAAGGGCGCGCTCAAGGTGAAGGGTCAGTCCGTGGACGATCCGCCGGCCGGACTCGACGAATTCCCGTGGCCCAGGATTTTCGCCCTTCTCTATATGCACAATTACGACAAAACTCTGTCCATCGAGCCCCACTCCGGCGTATGGACCGGCGAGCTGGGCGAGCGCGGCGTGAAATACACCGTGGAGTACATGAAAAAACTGATACTGAAATGATAAAAGGCGGGGCTTCTTTTCAGGGAAGCCCCGCCGATTTTTAAAAAGATACTTTTGAAAGCCGCGAAATATTTCGCGGCTCTAATACATATTTCGGAAGAAATGCGTTTCAAAACGCATTTCTTCGGGCAAACAGGAAGCGCTCGGACGATTTCGTTAAACTAACGCCTGTTTGCGGGGTCCGGGGGAGAACTTTTTTCAAAAAGTTCTCTCCCGCGTCTTCCCCGCGTCTCACACGATCCCGGCGCGTCTCAGCTCCGCTTCGACGCGGCGGGCCATTTTATAGTGGCCCAAAGAATTGGGATGGCACATATCCACGGTGCAGAGGTCTCCGTCCTCGCCGAACAGCTCCGCGCCGTCGATAAAATACACGTTTTTATCGCCCCGCGCCACGGCGTTGTCGTAAGTCCGCTTTATGGCGTCCCGCCGCGGGATCTGCCAGGTATACCACTCCGTCACGTTGGGCGCGGTCATGAAGATCACCGGCAGATCGGGCTGTTTCTCCCGCACCGTGAGGAAGAATCTCTCGTGAGTCGCCAGCAGATGCTCCGCTCCCGGCGCGTTGTGGTCGTAGTCCATGACCAGCGCGTGCATCCTGAGCGACGCCACATACTCCGCCATCACGTCCTCGCCTTTGCAGCACCCCGAGAAACCCAGATTGATAAAATCGTAGCCGGTCCGGGTGGCGACCACCGCCTCGTACGCCTGGCCTG
>JAEEGL017270536.1_pt1 | contig 23253 bp, 21 predicted proteins | sample 9134231 | NCBI WGS metagenome assembly JAEEGL01 (sample SAMN16246548, study PRJNA631951) | gut metagenome | biome: gut microbiome; feature: rumen; material: fiber-attached | host: Bos | place: Iran: Karaj | collected 2018-10
GAGGCTTTGCGGGTAAACCTGGTTGCCGCAACAAATTCGCGTGTTCAATATGGAATATCTGTGGCGGGGCTGAACGGCGATTATGATTATGAAATTGATGCCGGATTAAAAATAAAAAGTTCGGCCAACAAAACTAAATATGCATTTTCATTTGGTGCATCATTTATGGAAAAGCCTGATGATTTCTCAACCGATGAATATACACCTGGGACAACGGCGGATTGGCGCGGGCAAATTTATACTGGATTAAATATTCAGTATAACAGTTGGGTTTTTGCCATGACTGGTCGTGTGGTTTATGATGAAAAACCTGTGGGGCCTGTGGTTGATGGATTGGTTGCCGGCGCGGGTTTAAGTTATGATGTGTTGAATTATACAATGTCATTATCTTACATGTTTTCTGATACTGGCATATGGCACAAGGATATAGAAAACTATGACGACCATACGGTTGTCGCATCGTTCCGTTATAAATACAGCAAATTTGTAGATGGTTGGACATCGATTGGTATGTCGCGTGGAGAACCTTTTTTGGCGGCAGGCATACGCGCAACATTTTAGTTAAAAATAAAAACCGCCATTTTGGCGGTTTTTAAATGTTCATATTACTTCCTATTGTAATGCTTCTATCAACTTCTGTAATCTTTCGGTTGTATCAACATCATTAAGTGAAGCCGCAATCGCGTATGCAGATTCCAAATCTGATTTAGATGCCGCCACATTACCAATGTTTAAATTTAATCCTGCGGATTTTTCAAAATAATTCATCGCACGCATAGATAAATCTTCACGTTGTTCTGTGGTTGTTGCACCCTGAATTTGTTCGGAAATCACACGGATAGCAGATGTATAATCATTTATTGCCAATGCGTATTCGCCCATTGCGGTATATGCCTCGGCCCGTTCTGCGTAAACCGCCGAACTGACTGTTCCTTCGGGGCGTGCCAAAGAATTTGTATAATCGGCAATCGCGCCTTCCCAATTCTTCATCCACAAATTCAATTGACCACGTTTTGCATATAAATCACGCAACTGTAACACTTCATTCGGATTAGAATTATATGTCGCCAATGCATTATTTATATCGTTCATCGCGGCATTAAAGTCTTCCAAACGGATGTTCAATAAAGCGCGGTCATAATACGCAACAGGGTTCGAAGCGTCAATTGACAGTGCCACATTAAAATCATTCATTGCTGAATTATAATCGCCAATTTGCATATATATATCACCCCTGCGAATATATGCCTCGGCCATATTAGAATCTGCCTGAATTGCCGCAGTTAAATCAGCAATTGCCCCATCGATATTTCCTTCGGCCAGTTCAGTTTTTGAATGTATGTAATAATCAGATGCGCTCATCAATGTTTCTTCATCGGCCCCGGTATCAATTATTTCTATTACTTCTGGGTTACTAGTGGGGTTGGTGGTTTCTTTGTTAATCATATGTGAACGTCCCAAAATAAAGAACGTGGCCGCAATGAAAAACAAAATAATAAACCAATAAACATAAATAGACATCGACCAAGACGACATTTCACGTGTCCGGGTCGAACTTTTTATGTTCACACCACGTACTGCGGTGGTCTTGGATTGTGTTTTTTTCGTGATTTTCTTCTTCATGTAAAAACTCCCTTCCTTTTGATTGGATTATAGAGAAGTTTTTACTAACGCGTCAATTGTTTTTTCATCCAATTCTATAATTTTTCCAGATGGAATATTTTTTATGCTGACCGGTCCATACATAATGCGATGTAATTTGCGAACCGGCAATCCACAGTGTCTTAGCACGATGCGGATTTCATTTTTTTTACCTTCGGTAACGGTAACACGCAAACGTTTATCAGGCATAATTTCAATCTTCATTGGGCGGTATGTTATCCCATCTATGGTTACGCCATTGCGCGCCCGGTCCAGTTTTGACATATTGTTGCCCGCAACATCGGCCAAGTATACACGTGGAATATTAGAATTGGGCAGAGTCAATTTTCGTGCCAATATCCCATCGTTTGTCATTAGTAACAATCCAGTTGTTTTGTAATCCAACCGGCCAATATATTTAAGGTTCCGATATTCGCGTGGCAAAATATCATAAATCGTATTGCGTCCACGTGGGTCGCGTGTTGTTGTTACGGTATCAATTGGTTTGTGAAAAGCGTAAACTTTTGTGTCATTGCGTTTTTCAATTTTTTTACCATCCAAAACAATTTCATCTGAATCATCAACAAAGTGTACCGGTGTTTTGATTGTTTCGCCATTTACCATAACGCGGCCATCGGCAATCATTTGTTCGGCACCGCGCCGTGATGTTATTCCTGAATCAGCGATAAATTTTGCAATACGTATTTTCATTATAACAATTTCCCAATTGCAATCGCGGCGGCCAATTCCGCCCGTAAAATTGTTTTTCCCAAAGATACCGGGATTGCGCCCGCCGCATCCAGTGTTGCAAATTCAGAATCTGAAAAACCGCCTTCGGGACCAACCAAGATAGATTTTATATTGTTCGAAATCTGCGTTGTGTTTTTGTTATCATAGGTGAATCTTTCATCTGCGAAACAAATATCATGCAAATCCAGTTTATTAAACGGAATCGGTTCTGATATTTCAGGAACACTGTTGCGGTTTGATTGTTCGGCGGCCTCAGTCGCGATTTTTCTCATGCGTTCCCAATTTATGTGGTGTGCGACTGTTCTTTCGGTAATTACCGGCACAATGCGTGCGACACCCATTTGTGTCGCCATATTTATCAAATCATCGGTATGCTTAATTGGTGAAAAATACAAAGTTACATCATTTGATGGGTCGGTGTGCGCCGTTCTTTCGCCAATCATAATAGATTTTTTATCTTCTGATATTTTTGCGGAATATTCGAATCCGCCCCCAAAAGCAAGAAAATCATGTGTCCGCATAACATCGGTCAAATAGTGTGCGATGGATTTATCTGCCGGTATTATCATACCGTTTTTGACATTATTGCCAATAAAGATTCTTGGAATATTTTTCATAAAAATTAAATTTCCGTGTTTATAATTGTTATTTTTTCTGATATAATCATAACACGATGGTTGAAAAGTTCAAGATTTTATCTGCGGGTAAAGACAGTAAGGGTTTGAATATATTCAAATCCAGCGCATATAAAGAACACGAACAAACACCAATGGCTCAAACATTTTGGGCCTTGCGGTGGTCGATTGGCGTGTGGTTAATATGCGCCTTGGCTTTTTGCTTTTCATTTGTGATTGAACATATTTGGCGATATGGGTGGTCAACGGCAACCAGTGATTGGATAAGCATATATACACACCAGTTAATAGGCAGTTTGGGTTTATCTTCCCTTGCAAATATCCCAAGTTGGATAATGCGTTGTGTAATGCATCCTGATTTTCCGTGTATTGTGCCATTATTGCCATGTCTTGCTTATTTTATTTTGACTGACGAGACATTGAAAAAGGAATTTAATCCGAACGGCAAAGATGTATATGACAAAACATCCGGGCGCGAGGCAAACGAAAAAGATGTTGAACAAATGGGTTTGTTCAATGGCTTTATGATGGTGCTTGGGTATTTCAAGAAAAAACCTTTGATGTTACCAAAAACATTATCGGTTTTGTGTTTGGCGCCTCCGGGAACCGGTAAAACTCAGGCTATTGCGTTGCCCACAATTTTTGAATGCACAAATGTGTCTATGATTATAAACGACCCTAAACCCGAAATTGACGATAAATCCAGTGGTTTTCGTTCGGAGCGTGTCGGTCCGGTGTTCATTATGAATTGGGCGGGCCAAGATGAACCGGAAAAGGGTATTTATTATCCATCTTGGAATCCGCTTTCGCCGGGTCATATTCCGTTCAGTTTGGAACAACGTGAATTGTATGTTGACTATATTTGTGATGTTTTGGTCCCCGATGCCGTAGGAAGCAGCGCCGACCCGCACTGGACCCAATCTGGACGTGCCGGTTTGGCCGGATTTATACAATTCATTGTTTCGAAAATTGAACGTGCCAAGGCAGACGATTATTTCTATGCTCGCCTGCAATCTGGGACATTTGATGCCGAAGATGCCGCCGTATTATCAGACTATTATTTTTCGATGATAAACGATCCAAATGCGTTTGCGGCCCAAAACTTAATCAAGACTGGGCAATTAAATGCCAATAACTATGTTCATGTTGGAACATGGGCGAATATTCCCCAAATGTGGTTGGGCAAAGAGGCATCGTTTTCTATGATGCTGGATTGGATTACCGAGGCGCAAATTGCTGTTGCCAATGATTTGGCAGAACGTCAACGCCAAGGCGACCAAAGTGTTATGATGGCCGATCCAATGAAAGATTGGTTGGAAGGTGCCGTAAACGAATGTCGCATGTTTGCATATTCAAATCGTGCGGTGGCAGAACTTACCAAATTGGCAAATACGCCTTCGACAGAACGTGGTTCTATTATTTCGACTATTTTGACGGGGCTTGCGATATTCCGCAATGCTGCGGTGCGTAATCGGACATCACATTCTGATTTTCATTTCTCGGATATGCGCGGTATGGTTGACCCGCGTGATGGTAAAATGAAACCGGTTACGGTTTACCTGTCTATCAACATGGTTGATGCCAAGGCATTGAATCCTATTACGGCGATGTTTATTGAAACTATGTCGAATTTCTTGTTGGCAAATCCGCCAGATCACGTTGGTCGCAGTGGCGAAAAAATGGGACCATATCCGGTGTTATTCTTGCTTGATGAAATGCCCAAGATGCAGAAAATGCAGGCGGTTATCCAGGGACCCGATGTCGGGCGTAGTCAACAGATTTCATATCTGTTCATTGGCCAGGATATTCACCAGATTCAAGAAAGGTATGGGGCAGATGCGGCATCTACAATTATGTCAACGACGGCGGCCAAGATTGTGTTCCGCCAAAATGACCCGGATACCGCTGAACGTTTTGCTTCTATGATGCCGAAAAAGATAAAGATAGAAAAAAAGAAAGTCAAAGGTCCTGATGGCAAAGAAGTTGAACAAAAAGAAAACAAAGAAGAACCGGTGTTCAGTAAATTTGACCTTATGAAATTAAAGATAACCCAAAATGGTAAACCGGCCGAGGCGGTTATATTATACGAAGGTTGGTACCAACGCCCGATTAAGGCGGAAATGCGTATGGCATTTAGTGATCCAAAAATGGCAGAATATATAAAAATGGGGCGTTCATCGCCGTTACCTGAATTTTTGATTCCGATGCATCATGCAATTTTGGAATATAATGGTAATCCGCGATATTATAACCCGCAAACAAACGAGTTGAAAGAACTTGCGCCTGTGGCAAAATAGCAATATGTTCAAATTGTTGCACTTTTTAATTATTGTTTCTTTGTTAACCGGGTGCAGTGCCACGGTCGAATCGCGTTTAGATTCTATTCGTGGGGATTATATGAATACATCTGTGAATGCCGATGATTTAGAAAGTAAAAATAATCTCGATTTATTGATTACGGCGGATGCGTTGTTTCATTCAGACGATATTTCTGGCGCAGACAATGCATACGAAATATTCAATCGTAAAAATCCGGGTGTTGCCGATGGTGGCGATATATTGCGTGAAGCTGCATCTTTCACATTTGGGGCAAATGTCAATGATTATAAACCATATATGATGGATTCGTTATTTGTATCATATTATCAGTTGTGGGCGGCGTTGATTGATGGGCGTTACGATGATGCGCGCGTAATTATAAATCAATCTTATTCGCGTCAAACTGATATGTCGCGTGCGTATGAAAAATTGATAGAATCAAATCAGAAATCTTTTGCGGAAAATACAGGATTGACGACTGATTTGCGGAACGAGAATTCTAAATGGACGGCATATCGTGATATTATGAATCCGGCATTGATGTATTTATCGGGGCTGTATTTTCTTAATACGGGTGATTTTAATAATGCGAAAACATATCTTTCGCGCGCCAATGGTATGGTGCCCAAGAATTCTTTTATTGTTAAAGATTTAAAAAATGCAGAATTTGGTACAACGCCAAAAAACACCGTATGGGTATTCATTGAAGATGGTTTTGCACCAAAATTGACGGAACAGCGTATAAGTTTGCCGATACTGCATGGAAATGGTCTTACCACTGTAACAATTGCAATATCAGAACCGGTGTTTTCAAATAATACAGTTCACATTGATGATGCGCAAGAATTGGCAAATGTTGATGCAATGTTTATGACAGAATATGGTGAATACAGAATAAATGATGCGTTGCGTGCGTTCACATCTGCATCTGCCCGTGTGGCATTACAATCGACCATGTATAATTCGCGTTCAGATAAAGCGCCATTGTTAGGGCTGTTCTCTACACTTTATTCAGAATTTACCAACAGTGCCGATGTTCGCACATGGGCGACATTACCCAAAACTATATCTGTTCTGCGCATGCAGAACAATAAAAGTGGCTTGATTGAATTGCGTTCAAATGGTAACCTGATTGATAAGGTATCTGTGCCGACATCTGGAAATTATTTGATATATGTTCGTGCCGCACCAACGGGATATGATATTAAAACAATAAAATTAAAATAAACAAAAGGGGAAAATATGAAAAAACTTTTACCAATTGCACTGTGCGCAGTGTTGACCGGTTGTGGCGAAACAACGGTTGTTGATTTGAATAATGAAGCCGAAGTTGCCGCAATGCAAAATGTTATGGAATTGGAATATCGTGATTGGACCAAAACCGCAGAAGATATGACAAAATCTATGCTGGCCAGTGGGGCGTTTTCGCGGGTGAAAAATCCGGTAATTGCGATGGGCAATATCAAAAACGACACAATGCAAAGGTTTGATACAGATATTTTGATGAAAAAGATTCGTAAAACAATTATCAATTCTGGTCGTGCCCAGGTTACAACCAGTTTTGAAAACTTTGGACCCGCGGAAGACGGAACAACATACGCGGTGCGCGATACGCGTGGCAATGCGGAATATGATGCGTCAACTATCGTAGGCAAGGGTACATTGGTTGCGCCAAATATGTCTTTGTCTGGCAAGATGTTGCAACGTAATTTGAAACTGCGTTCTGGATGGTTTTCGTCTGTGGATACACGCGTAGAATATTATCTGCAATTGACATTGACTGATGTTAAAACGGGTCTTGCCCTGTGGGAAGATGAACAGCCAATTGTTAAAGAAGGCGACCATGCACCAAATTGGTAAAATGGACACGAATCCTGTATTCATACCCCCGAAATGGGGGTATATTTTTTGTGTTATGAAGATAGAAAATTCTGTTTGGTCATCATTGGTATTGGGAATGCATGATGCATTGGTTTCGACATTGGGTTTGATTGTCGGGTTGGCGTTTGCAGATGCAACACAATATATAATCGTTTTAACCGGTCTAATTGCATCTGTTGCGGCGGGTCTTTCCATGATGGCATCGGAATATTTGTCGCAAAAGGCGGGTGGAAATATGCGTGGCGCGTTGCACCGTGGTATTATGACGGGCGCGGCATATGTTTTTACCGCCGCAATGTTGCTGATGCCATTTTTGTTTATATCGAATACAGTGATTGCGGTTATAATGACCTATGTTGTTGCGACAGCCATAATATTTTTCTTTAATTATTTAAAGTCAAAAATAAATGGGCAAAGATTCTGGCCAGCATTTTTTGAAATGATAATGGTGTGTTTTGTTGTAACAATGGCATCGTTCATCATCGGCGAAGGTGCAAAGATATTCTTTGGAATCGTGATATAGAAAAACCGCCCGTTTGGGCGGTTCACTAACCACTTACACTATCCACTAACACTAAATCTGTGGATCGTTGTCCAACATAGCAGAAAATGTTGCGCATGCCACACGTTTGCCATTTACAAACGCCGTGCCAGTAAATTTATGCAATTTCATTTTTGAACCGATTTCTTCAATATGCAATTCCAATGTATCGCCCGGCACAACCATGTGTGTGAACTTTGCATTTTCAATAGAAACAAAATACCCCAATGCCCGTCCGCCATTATTGCCGATTGAATTCAGAATACAAAAGCATGCGGTTTGGGCCAAGGCTTCGATAATCAAAACACCGGGCATAATTGGGTGTGCCGGGAAATGTCCCGCACACCAAAATTCGTTATCGCGAACATGTTTAATACCCACCGCAGTTTTATCAGTGAATTCACGAATTTCGTCGACCAGGCGCATATCACCCCTATGCGGAATAACCTTTTCTATTCCTTTGCTGTCAATCATATTACCAACCTTTGTTAATCGTTATTTACATGCTTTTTAAGCCAGGCATAGTGCCGTAAGAATTCTGTTCCCGGTGCCGCCGGATATCCCATGTGCTTTGCGCCATCGGGAACATCACGGAAAACACCGCTGTTTGCGCCAATTTCGGCATCATTACCAATCTTAACGCCATTTGCAATTCCGACATGCCCGGCCAACAACGCACGGTCGCCAATTTTTACCCCACCGGCGATTCCAACACCGCCCGCCAAAAAGCACTCACGCCCAATAACTACACCATGTGCAATTTGGCACAGGTTATCAATTTTCGTCCCGTCGCCCACCATTGTATCAGTTAATGCCCCACGGTCGATACAGGAATTTGCACCTACCGACACACGGTCGCCCAAAACAACACGTCCAACATGCGGAATAAACACATTATGACCGTCTTGGCGGGTATAACCAAAACCGTCTTTGCCGATGGATGCCCCGTTGTGAATAACACATTCGGCACCAATAGTTGCATTTTCAATATGCGCCCCAGAATGAATAACTGTTCCACGCCCAATTGTTACATTCCGACCGATATATACATTTGGGTATATTTTCACATCTGGTTCAATTACTGCGCCGCGTTCAATAGTGGCAAATTGCCCGACATAAACACTTTTTTTATTGCGAAAGAATACGCCGCGTTCAATATATGCATCACCCGATATGCCCCGGCGTGGCGGTTCACGATAAATCTCGCCCAGAACCTTAACAATTTCGCCGCGTGGACTGGCGCATACTAACAGCGTTGCCCCCGCGGGTGCATGCGACACCATTTCTGGTTGAACCAAGATAACCGATGCGCGTGTATTTTCCAATACTGACACCGGCAATATTTTAAAGGCGTTGCTGTTCTGTTCAGTGGAATAAAATGCGACATCGCCCGGTCTGGCATCGGCAATCGGTGCGATACCTTTGACAACCGTATCGGCATTTCCACGCAGTTCCAGACCGAATTTTTCGGCCAATTCGCCGGCGGTCATTTTGACCGCTTTGGGCTTTAATAAAAATTCAATAATTTTTGACATACCGGCATTATAATAGAAAAAAAATAAAATAAAAGTGCAAATTATATTTGCCTTGAATTTTGATATTGGTTTGCTATTCTTGACCCCAAAGGAAGAAGTATGGACACCAATTATACTGTTTTAGCGCGAAAGTACAGAAGTCAAGATTTCCAATCACTTATTGGGCAAGATGTTTTGGTTAAAACTTTGACCACTGCTATCAAGACCGGGCGCATTGCGCATGCTTACATTTTTACCGGGATTCGTGGAACGGGAAAAACCAGTACGGCACGTATTTTGGCCAAGGCGTTAAATTGTTTATCGTCTGATGGACCAACGGCCGAACCATGTGGCAAATGCGAAAACTGTCGTGCAATTGCGGCGGGACAACATATTGATGTTTTGGAAATTGACGCGGCATCACATACCGGCGTTGATAATATGCGTGAAATTTTGGATGCGGCACAATACCGTCCAACAAACGGTCGTTACAAGGTTTATATAATCGACGAAGTCCACATGCTGTCATCCAGTGCGTTTAATGCATTGTTGAAAACACTGGAAGAACCACCGGCGCATGTAATCTTTATTTTGGCAACGACCGAGATACGCAAGGTTCCAGTTACGATTTTATCGCGGTGTCAACGCTTTGATTTGGTGCGTGTTCCAGTTGAAACATTAAAAAAACACTTTGCGTGGATTGCCGAACAAGAAAAAGTTGAATTGTCAGATGCGGCAAATGAATTGTTGGCGCGGGCGGCGGATGGTTCTGTGCGCGATGGTCTTTCGCTATTGGACCAGGCGATTGCCCAAACCGGTGGTCATGTTGATGAAGCCGCGGTTATGGATATGTTAAAACGCGCGGACCGTGGTGTTGTTGTTGACTTTATGCAAACTATACTTTCGGGGAATGTTTCGGCGGCATTGGCACGTGCAGATGAAATCTATACCAATGGTGCGGATTTATCGATGTTGCTTACCGATATGATGGAATGGACACATTGGGCAACGCGCATGCATCCTGTTTTGCGTGCGGGTAATAATGACAGTGCACCGTATACCGCAGACCAACGCGAACGCATAAATGAAATAAACAAACATGTGTCGTTGAATACACTTTCCCGTATATGGCAGGTTATGGTCGCGTCTGTTTCAGAAATGGCGGCGGCGGCAAATCAAAAGCAATGTTTTGATATGTTGGTGATTCGTTTGATGCATATTGCCGATATGCCATCAGTGCCGGATATTTTAAAACAAAATGAAAAATCTGGGCCTGTTGCGCCACGTCCCAGTGCACCGGTTGCGCCAAAGAACGATACAATAAAAATAAAATCTGCATCTGATTTGGCAGATGCATTATCGGCGGCGCGTGAAATGATATTATACTCATATTTTACCAAAAATATAGAAATTACCGCGATTATTGATAATAAAATATCGTATTTTGACCGTGGTGATGATGCAGATTTTCAACAGAAATTAATCCTATGGTTAAATGCTAAAACCGGGGAAAAATGGGAATTGAACAGACAAGAAGAATCTCATCAAGATAAAACTGTTCGCGAACAAATCAAGACAGATGCGGAATCTGATCCAATGGTGGCAGATGCGATGTCTTTGTTCGAAGGCGCGGAAATTGTCGGGGTTTCAAAACAATAAAAATAAATGGGGGGATGAAATGAAATACGAATCTGGACGTTCACTAATAGAAATCATCGGTGTATTGGCAATTACTGCGGTTATGACGGCGGCGGCGGTTGGAATATATAATTCAATTCGTCATAATCAGAAAAATACTATTGCAGCCGCAGAATTACGCGAACTTGCGAAAAACACCAAACTTTTGATGGAAATGCGTGGAGATTATACAGGCGTTTCCGTTGATTATTTGGTCAAGGCCGGTGCATTAAGGTCTGATAAGGCGCCAATTGGCAAAACTTGGTCTGTTAATGTTGGAACAGATGTAACAAGTTTTTCAATTGATTTGGTTGGACTTTCCCGCGGGGAATGTGAATTTTTTGCGACCGCGTTACCAAATTGGGCATCTGATATGTTTGTAAATGGTTATCGTTTAGACAATGCAGTCGCGTGTTTTGGTGGCACTGACAATAATATATCCTTTATAGTAAGGTAATATGAAAAAAATATTGATTGCGTTTTTCACGTTGATTTTAATTGGGTGTACACCGTACACCAGTCCGGATCGTGCTACATGGAAAAATTACCTTTATGGGGCGACTTTTACAGATATGAATGATGTGTCGCAAAGTGCCAAGAAACCGATATTCTTGGGCAGTGGTGGTCGCACAGTCGCCACGGCAACAATTCCGAATCCAGAATTAGAATATGGTGATAAAACATTAAACGAAACTGCGATTTGTTTGGGGTATATGTCGGAACTAGAAACCGCATTGTATGACGCATTGCGCCGTCCGGGGCTGTCGGTACAAAGGGTCGGAACCGATGTTTTGGTGATAATGGTACGTGATGCAATTATGGAATTAAATGTTCCGGAAATATCATCTGTTGGTGATGAAAATTTAAAAACAATTGCCAAAATACTTAAAACGTATGATGCCACATTTATAGAAATTGCTGGCTATACCGATTCTATGCGGGATGCGAATGCGGCACGTGCGTTATCAACCGATATGGCGGAACGGGTTGCGGTTTATTTTGCCCGTCATGGAATTGCGCCTTCGCGGATGTTTATCGTTGGGCGTGGTGCCGCCCGCCCAATTGCCGCCCAAGACGAGTGGGGCCGGCTTACCAATCGTCGGGTTGAATTGCGGATTTCGCCGGTGCGATAAATAACGACAACTTTCTCTTTTATTTTATAAAAATTGTTGCTATAGTAAACCCGTCAACAAAAAACCAAAGGATGGAAAATATGGTAGAAACAAAAAAGACAAACACACCAAAGAACTATGTTAAATACGGTATCATCGCGGCTATCGTTGTTGCGGTGGCTTTAATCGGCGTTTTTGCGTTGCGTGGTTGCAGCGACAGAACGATTAGTCCAGAAGAAGCAATTAGTGAAGTGTCTTCGGATGCGGTGAACGGTGCCGATTTGCGCATTGCTGTTGTTCGTATGGATGCAATCCAATCTGATGCCAAGGCATTACAAGATTTGCGGAAACAAAAAGAAAACTATGAAAACAGATTGCGCAGTGAATTAGAAAAACAACAAAAAGCATTAGAAAAAGAAAAAGCCGAAATTGAAAAATCACAAGATGTTTTATCACGTGAAGCCCTGCAACGTCGTGTTGTAGAATATCAAGGCAAAGTTACAAAATTGCAACGTGATTTGACAGAACGTGCGCAATCAATTGATGCGGCATTTCAACGTGCTTTGGCCCAGATTCAAGAAAGACACTTGGATCCTGTTATAGAAGCCATCATCGCCAGAAAGAATTTGTCTTTGGTTATTGACGGCCGTTTTGCTCGCACAGGCACAGATGTTAAAAATTTGGATATCACAGATGATGTGATAAATTCATTGAACAAGAAAGTTTCAACTTTCAAAATGGATGCGCCAAAAGGTTTTTAATATCAGCCAAGGCAATTTATAAAAACGGTTGCGACACGCAACCGTTTTTATTAACCATTAACACTAATCACTAATTCAGATTTGTTAAAAATTCAGGAAATGGGTTTTCTTCTTCATCCCCGGTATCGGTTGTATCAGACGAATCGCCAGTATCTGTTACCACCGTATCAACCGCTGTTTTATCTTTTGGATCGCGTGTCGAATCGATTTTGCTTTGTTCTTCGTTAACAATGCGACCATAATGTTCCGCGGCCTGGAGTAAACGTTCGCGTTCAATTTCATCCGTTGCCTGGCGTGCCTGGTCCATGTATTGTTTGCGTTTTTGGCGCCATTTATGACAACGTTGAATCATCATACCGACAGCCGTTTGATTTTTTTTGTTTTGCATTTTCGTTCTTTTGTTTGTAAGTGGAAATAACTTTTGAACTATGGGTTTTTGCCCCCTCGTTCTAATCAAGCATCTAAATTTTAAAACAACTTAAAACCAATTGCAATATTTTTTTTCAATTGCTATGCTTTAAAACGAAAGGGGGGATTTTTAAGTTTGCAAACCCAACGTGGAAACTTTTTGTTACAGGCATTGTTGGCGCTGACCTTGGTGTTTGCGTTTATTCCGTTTTTTGCAAAACGCCTTGCATTGCGTGATATTGGTGCCCAGATGTATGCCACCACGCGCCAGGTTGATGTTGCACGTACCGCCGCCAAAATTTTTATACGCGAAAATGCGAATAATATTCCATATGACCGAAGTTTTATTTCAGGTGAAAATTTTACAACTATGCTTGAACCGTATGGTTTGCCACTTGGGTTTACACCACAAACCGCTTTGGGCCAAGATATTATCTTAATCATTGACAAAACAAATACAGATGTATCCGCAATATTAAGGTTACGTGGTGGTGATTTGAATATGGTTCAACGTGCCGAACTTGCACGGCGTATAGGTTTCTTTGCGGTATATGATTCGGACAGTCCGACTGGCGATATAGACATTGGTATTCAATTGGCAGATATGTATTCCGATGTCGTGCGTCGTAATGATAAAAATCCAGATGCGTCCGGGTTCCTTATTGACTTGGACATGGGCAACTTTCGTTTTGATAATGCGGCAAATATGTTGGCGCACCGGGCAACGTTTCAGACCGCAGATATTACAACGCTTGCGGTTTCTGGAACCGAAGCGGGTCGTAAAGAACGCAGTAACATAGGAATCATAAGTACTGATAAGACGGTGTTTCAATCTGGGACGGGTGAATCGGCACTTTCTTTGACACGTGGCACGTTAAATGTCGACACATTAAATGCCCGAACGATTTCAAAATTTGGTGATACGGGTAATATGACGTTTGTTGATGCGGCCATAGATACATTTGATTTGTCGGCTGGGCGCACAGGTTTTGTCGGACCAGAAAAATGGAATGTTGGTGGTGATGTAGTAACAAGCCGAATTACATTTAGTGTTGAACGTTTGGACGTAACATCTTTTATTCATGCAACACGTGGTCAAGATGTGTTTATTGATGCCGATACTTTGTCATACAGCAATGCCACCGGAATAGATACAGATTATATTTATACTTCAAACATAACATTACGCGATCAAACATCTGACAGTTTATCACATGGTGGCGATGGGGCCGTAATATTAGATGTTCGTCCAGGCGGGACATCGTTATTACCTGATGTGTTGGTTGATACGATAAACAATGGTGTGTTTTCTATACTTGCCAATCCATCACAGGCAGATGAAAAAACAGTGGATTGTAAATCGATAATTTCTTCATTGGGCAATACGTATAATCAAAAATCTTTGGCCCAGTATATTATATGCCAGTATGTTTTTTTGCAACGTATGGAACACAGAATAGATATTAAGCAATGTTTAATCGGGGGTGGCGATGATTGTAAATAAATTTAGAATTTTTTCTTCTAAATCTGAAATCGCAGCCCAGCGTGGTGGTGGGTTAGTAGAGGTTTTATTGGCATTGGTTATTATATCAGTTGCGACACCGTTTACATATTCTATTATTTCTGATACAACGCATACCATGCATAATATGGCAATTGCGAACGATATTATAAGTTTACGTGATGGGGTGTTAAACTTTATACGAACAAATCAAGATTTATGGCCAGATACAGCCCAGATACAAATGTCGCCCGAAGAATTGGCTGAATTTTCGGATTCAATATCAACAGGGTTTATCGATAAATATTCTGTGCGTAATGGCACAATCATCGATGTATATTTAGCATTTGATTTTCAAATGCCGGCAAAACGCGTTGCTCAGATTGTAAATAATATCGGTGCCGATGCGGCGATTGTCGGGGCGGATGGAATTGCCTATGGTGATTCTTGGGCTGTAACGGCTCCTGGATTTCATAGTGGTAATTTAGTGTATAAAATTACGCGTAATTTATCTGATGTTGATACATCGCGATTTCTACATCGTGGTTCTGGGGGTGAAGATGATTTAAATGTTATGGCGCGTGATTTAAATATGGGTGGGCATGATGTGTATAACATCGGTGGTGTCAATGCTAAATCTGTGCGTGTACGAAATTTGGATGCTACATTTATTTCGGCAGATACAATAGATGCGCGCACTGTATATTTTTCTTCAGGCGCGAATATGAATGGCGATAATGTAAAGATTGGAACATTGCGTGTGTCTGGTGATATCAACGGATTCAGAAATATTACAGGCAAGAAATTAAATGGTTCATCTTTTAATGTTAATGGTCGGTTAATTGCCGACCGGGCGACCATCAACAAAGTCGTAAATGTTGGTCGTAATTTTATTTTGAAATCAAGTTCATTAAAAACAATAAGTGGATTTACGGGTATGTCTGCCGGTACGGTATATACCCCATACATTTTGACCAAAGAAATAATTTTTTATGAAAATTTTGGACTTACGGTTTCAGGAGAATTATTGGTATCCACAAATTCTCCGATAAAGTTTGGCAGTTGGTCTTTCCCGTCAACGACCCCTCCATCGTTTTCTTCTTTGCAATTGACGCGGGCCCCAATACCGGCCGCCCCCAAGACAGACGAATTTAGAGCATTGATGACAAGTGAATGGCAAACAAAATGATAACAAAAACAAGAATATTTTCTTATCACAATTTACATCGTGGAACGGTGCTGATAGAATTTTTGTTAACAATCGCCTTGGCGGGAACTTTGATGCCGTTTATATATGGTTATCAAAATCGTGCAATTATGCGTGCTGAAAATGTCAAGGTCGCCCGCCAAATGCAAAAGATACAATCTGTGTTTGAAAAATATATTGTTGAAAATAAAGACACAATGTTAACAACTGTTGGGCGTAACATAATCAAAGTGAAATTGTCAGATTTAACAGAATATGGACTTGATGAAGATTTTGTTCAAACAGTCGGAAACAAATATCAGTTGCGTGTATTAAAATCTAACGATTATGGAGACCAGGCTTCTTTACAGGGAATAATTGTTTTATCTGATTCTGAAATAACCCCTTTGCGCACGCGAGAGATTGTGTCAATGGGTGATGAAAAAATAGGTTTTGTTGATGGTACGCGTGCGTATGGTGGCTTTGGAACGTGGCGTGTTAATACGGCAGATTTGGGCATAGATGCGACATCTGGTATTGTGCAAACAACATCGATAAATCGTGATAATTCGCTGTATTTATGGCGGGTGCCGTCTGATGGGGCAACAGATGCCACAATGCTGTCGGCATTAAACCTTGGGGGGCGCGATATAATAAATACATCTTTTGTAAATACGGCAGGTTTATCATTGGATGAAACATTAGAAGCAAATAAAATTGTAACCAATGATTTGATATTTAAAAATCGAACAACGATTGATAATAAATATACAACGCAAACAGCAATTGTATCGGGGGCAATGTCCGGGGATTCGAAAAATATTAACATCAATGGGATGTTTAACTTGGCGGAATCAGCCAAGGCATCGTCATTTACTGCAGATAATTTATGGGTAAATACATTGACATTAAGCGGGTTAAGCACAACCTCCGGTGCGGCTGCAACACTGCGTTCAAATGGTTCTATTGATATGACCGAAGGTCGCATAAGTGCATTATTTGTATCTGTTGGGTTTACTGGTTCAATAACATCGCGTTTAAATGTTAAATCAAAAATAGCTGATTCTGTCAATTCTGATTATTATTGGGATGTATCATCCAAGACGGCAAATTTGGTTGATATAAACTCGCCTACTTTATCAGACATGGCACCGCGCATATTGCGCCGTGAATCTGTATCGGGGACAACGGCGACACGTGTGTTTTCTTCTGTGGTGTCGAACAAGAATGCCACCGTTGGCGATTATTTAAATGCGATTCGTGAAATTGGGCAAAGTGTCCGCGCCAAATATCAAATGTTGAATTTAGAATAATTTGTGGTATAAAAGGAATTAAGATGATGAAAATAAAATGCGACGTTTGTAAAACAGAATATTCAATGCCAGATGTGTCGTCTGGACGTGTGCGGTGCGCGGTATGTGGAAATGTATGGCATGTTTCGCGTAAGTCTGGTCGCAACAGTTTATTGGTTTTTTTTGCGGCATTATGTGCTTTGCTTGCGGCGACAATGTTTGCGGTTGTGGTTATTATTTCTTCGCGTCGTGATGACCCAGAAAAGCGTCCATTGGTTGCCACTATTACCGATGTTTCAACCATAAATGAAGACGAAAACGCCCCAAAGATTGTCGTAAATGGAACGGTTACAAATCGTTCTGATGACATATACGCATTTCCCGATTTAATAATTGTTTTATATGGTGCCGATGGTGCGCCCATTTCGCGCCAGAAATTTATGCCGTCTGCGACCTTACTGGATGCGGGGCAATCGGTTCGTTTTTCACACACATTGTCTGGAAAATTCAATGGGGTTAAGCGGGTAACGGTTGAATTGTTGGATACAAATCAGGGAGAAAAGAAATGAGAAAGATGATTTTTGCAATTGCGATGGCGATATTGCCTTTTGTTGCGAACGCGGCGGATAATCCGGCTCCGTTGCCTGGACCGCGTATAAGTGTTTTTTCGACTACGACCGATTGGGCGGCACTTACGGGTTTGCCACTGCGCCAATTTACGGGTGAATTCAAATGGTCAAATTCAGATGTTAATCGTGGTTTGGTTTTATATTATCTGGATGCGTTTCCATGTTACGGCGAAGCCGACAGTGTTCGCATCTGGATTGGGCCGAACAAACAATCCGAAGGTCGGTTGCGTTTGGTCTGTGTTCATGCACCCACAGAAATAAGTTTTACATGGCGCAATGCCACACGTGATGCTGACCAAGCACAAAGCACAGGAATTTTGAAATGCCCGGTTACCGGTGATTACGAATTGACCATAGATTTATCCAAATGTACCCGTGGACCCGACTGGAAGGAATACAAGTAAAAATGACGGACACGCGCGAATTTATTGTTGATGATGAATCCGCGGGCGTGCGCCTGGACCGATTTTTGGTTACCCAAATGCCGGAATTTTCGCGCAGTGAAATTCAGCGTTTTGACATTTTACGTAATGACATGCCGGCTAAGTTTTCTGATAAAGTAAAATTGAACGACAAAATTATGGTTCAAATTCCATCGCGTGAAACCGATGTGGCGACCGATAACATATCGGACGAATTAGATTTAGAAATTTTATACCAAGATGACGATATAATCGTTGTAAATAAACCGCGTGGGGTTGTGATGTATCCATCGGCGGGAAACAAGACAGAAACATTGGTTCAAAATTTATTGTCTGTTACGCATCTTTCGGCGTTGGGTGGCGCGGCTCGTCCGGGGGTCGTTCATCGGCTGGATAAGGATACCAGTGGTGTTATGGTTTTTGCAAAATCTGATGCGGCATATCGCGGTTTGGTTAAAACTTTTTCAAATCATGATTTGACGCGGAAGTATGTTGCGTTTGTGTGGGGGGTACCGAATTGGACCAGTGCGGAAATAACCGGCAATATTGCGCGGTCTTCGCGGAATCGTCAAAAAATGACAATGGTAAAGTCTGGCGGCAAACCTGCGCACACATCTGTCGAGGTTTTAAATGCGTGGCCACGTGTTGGTGTATCGGAATTTCGGTGTACATTGCTTACCGGGCGCACTCACCAAATTCGTGTTCATTTGTCGGCGCATGGTTTTCCAGTCTTGTGCGATCCGGTGTATGGTCATGGTGCATCGCGTTTTGGTTCGGTTCGTGATGCAGATTTGCTGGATTTTCTAAAAACGCACAGTGGACAAATGTTGCATGCCCAAATTTTAGAGTTTAATCATCCGGTAACGGGTGAACGGATGCGTTTTAAAACCGATTTGCCCGACGACATGTTGGAATTACGGGAAGTGGTTAGTAAATTCTAGAAAAAGCCCACAATTACGAAACGATTCCAGAGTCTACTAACCACTAACACTGACCACTAATTTTCGCTTTTCTTTTTTGTGTTCCTATGATATAATAAATTGATATCAAAAGGGGAACGAGAATGAAGATTCTTTCAAATTGTATTGGGTTAATGGCTGTTTTGTGCGTGGTTGGTGGGGCAAATGCGGCGTTGCGTGCGGGTGGTGCGGCTGACCGTTCGGCAACAAATTCTGGACGCGTATCATCGATACCGGTAAATTCAACAACCGCGGCGATGCGTCGTTTACCGACATTAATATCGACCACAAACAGCAGTGCTTCATCATCCAGTTCATCGTCCAGTTCGTCCGGTTCATCTTTGATGACCATGACCGAGTGTGTCGAAGCATACACATCTTGCATCAAAGACCCTGAGGTTTGTGGCGCAAACTTTGAAGAATGTACGACCCCTGAATTGTTCTATGCGAAAAAGCCCCATTGTAACAGTGTGTTATTGCAATGTGGTGCCGATGGTATCAATGCGTTGTTTGGAACATCAAACACGACATATTTAACAATTGACAATGTAAACGTATATCCCACACACGGCAGTATTTTGGGGCAATTCATTGCCGCCGGTGAAATCAGCAATCGTTTGGATAAATCGGCGTGTGTAAAGCGTTATACATCATGTCTGCATCGTGAAAATGTTTGCGGTGAAGATTTTGAACTTTGCACTTCTGATTCAGAATTTAAAAAGCAAAGAATCCATTGTGAATCCACATTGGCGCGTTGCACGGATGAAGGCAAAATAGAATTATTTGGTCAAACCGATACATCGGGCAATCCCCAAACTGGCAGTCGTATTAACGACATGATAATTGAAGGTGCGGGGTTGGCATCTATTAACGCGGTTTCCACTTGTGCCCGTGTCGCAGATCAATGTATTTTGGCGGCATGTAACGCGAACCCATACAAATGTATTGTAAACAGTTCCATGGAATTGCTTTTGGCCACGGATGCGGCTAATTCTTCCGAAAGTTCCAGCAGTGATAATGCTCCCGTCAATACTAATACAGACAGTGGCGATGTTATAACCGCTTCGTATGTAAATAAATATTTAAAGGGCGCGTGCATGGATACAATCGGTGGTAACAAATATTGCTATATGTCGGCAAATGATGGTGCTACACCAACCGCCGCGAATTTAAGAGATGAAAACACCCGCGAAGAAGTTTATGAAGATATATATAACCTGCGTATGAACAAGACATTGCGTGATAAAATACAACAATTGGCGGATTCAATCGACACCCGGACCAAAGATATATGTTACAATACGATTAAAACCTGTGCGATGCGTTCATGCGGTGGTGGACTTGGGTCGGCATGTTATCAACAGGTGTTTACAAGCCAATTAGGAACCAGCGGCGGTCAGGTTGGTGGTGTTATCGAAACCAAACGTTTGATTAACCAAAGTCAGACATCGTATGAAGAAATCAAATATGGATGTTCGGCAATCGTGAATACCGATCCGGCATGTAAATATTCTGCGGCATCGGCCAGGGCAAAAGCATACCAATTTGGTTACGATTATACATACAGCGATGGTGACGCGTTTACGACATTGTTCCCTGTGGGATATGGAACATCTGTCAAGAACACAGACCCGATTGGTGCGGTGGAAAAATTGACGGCTATACTTCAGACTTCTTACAGTCCGGCGGCAATTGAACAAATGGAAAAACAGTGCAAAAATACAGTAATCAGTTGTGTTCGTTCAATGTGCGGTGCGGACTTTACGGGATGCTATCGTAACCGTACAGATGTTATGACCGATACATATGATACGGCTGGTAATGGTAATGCTGGTAATGGCAGTATGAGTGGTGGAACCGGTAATGGCCGTAGCAGCGGAAGCGCAACTTATCGGACGGGAACTACGGGTTCATCCGACTTTGATGCAAGTATGAACAAGGTCGGTGGTGTGCTTGACTTTACAATTATCCGTGGATTGTGCATCAATGCGGTTACCAGTGCATCTGTATGTGATGAACACCTTAAGATTCAAATTGTTAAAGACAAAAATGCAAATAATGCCTCCAGTTGGGGTGGCGCAACCAGTGTTCGTGAATCGTGGGTTGATGCAGTCAGTGGTGGTTACACCGCGGACAAGGTCTTGGATGAAGAAAAAGACCAGGTTAAAACTGGATGCACGGTATCGGACGACAAAGATGGTTTGTGTGATGATACAATTGTCGGGGAGTGTGAGACGGTTGATGAAAATGGTTGTGTGTATGATAAGCCGTATTATGTCGGCCGCAGTGAATACCAGATGAATATGGCGGCGACCAGTTTGTTCCGTGAAGTTTTAGGTAACCTGGAACTTGAGGCTCAGGCGAAGTATAACCAAAAGTTAACTAAGGAACAAAATATGTGCCGTGCCGCGAACGAGGGTGGCATTATGGGTCGTAAAGATATGGCGGCTACATATATGTGGGCAAAACTGCGCAGCAGACGCGTTCCGAAAAACTATGCAACCAACGGTTTGAAAACAACCGAATTTGTGGAAAGTAACGATTTGTACGGTTCGTTCTGTCGTGCGCGTGTTACGATACAATCGGACGATATGGATATCCAACGTTATCTGCAGGATAAAAAGAACACCAAAGATTGGACCACGGCATACTTTGCGGTTGGCGATGTGTTCACATGCGGTTCGTGGATTTCACAGAAAGATTTGGAAAAAATCGCAAGCAAGGTTGCATGTAAAAAGGCTGTATTGGACGGAACAATACGTGATGCCTCTGTGTGTGATAAAGATAACATTACCGCGGATGATCTCAAACTGACCACTGGTCAAAGATGGGCGGTTACTGGCGTCAGCATTGCTTCAGTTATTGGTGGCGGCGTCGGTGGCGCGTATCTGATGGATCATCTCCAGGATAGTGAAATGTTGGGTGGTTTGATGAACAAGAATCAAAACAGAAACACCGCGCGTCAAAATACGAGAAACGTGTCTTTGGCCGATGAATGTGTCAGTTTAGAGACAAAGTTTAGAGCAGCATTAAATCACAAAAAAGGTACTACTGCTGATCCTTTGTATGATGACGCTCTATCGTATGCTTGGCAAATGGCATCTGTGGCTAATCATATTACAGATAAGGGTAAAAGTGTCAGTAAAGCAGCAGATAATGTAACAGATAAGTGTCCCGATGTAGATGCGGTTGATCTTGAGGATTGCGGTGCGGCAGTAAGTGCATTGGCTGCTGAGTGTCGAATAGTTAGTACGAATGGTGGGCAATTAGAAGATACAGATGATGACCGTGATCGTACAGTGGCAAATATTGTTGGTGCCGGTATCGGGGCAGCAGCACTTGGTACAATTGGTGGAACTGCAACTTACTATAATATCAAGGCGGCGAATCGTAAAAAGTTCACCGAGGCCGAAAAAGAGTTTATGGATAATGTCGGCAGTCATATCTATTGCTTTGTTGGCGCGGACGAGGCCGGAACCTATGGCGACCTTATCCAACTGAGCCTTGATTAGTTAGTATACAAACTTATTACCCCGGGTTTCTACCTGGGGTATTTTTTATAATCTTTGATATCGATTCGGCAATGCGAATCGGGAACGAATCGGTTTTTTGCGTGTTTAAAGGCGTTTTTTTGTTGCGCAAAAAGAAAATATTGAAAAATTTTTCAAGATAAAAAATCCCGGATTTCTGGGTTTTTCTTATTGAAACCGCCACCTGCCCCGAAAAAATAAAAATATTTATGAAAAAATGCTTGACTTTTTGGGAAGATAAGTTCATAGTATACGGGCTTTCTAAGTTAGGGCGCCAAATTGGATGCGAAATCTAACCTCTGGAACGCGGAAAAATCCGCAACATTGTGAATAAAAGCAGCTCATCAAATGATTTTTGAAAAATTCAAAAATCTGTTCAAGAAGAGATATGCAGACAGTTGAATTTGGAAATATCCAAACTTTGACTAAGTCAAATGTGCATATCCTAGACAGGTAGTAGGTTTACGATTAAACCTCGTTAAAAACTTGTCTTGC